>Ga0164313_10001529_pt1 | contig 20416 bp, 19 predicted proteins | sample GuaBasSedimGuay4_FD_113735 | JGI IMG/M metagenome (GOLD analysis project Ga0164313, IMG submission 113735) | Subseafloor sediment microbial communities from Guaymas Basin, Gulf of California, Mexico - Guay4, Core 4569-4, 0-3 cm | ecosystem: Environmental > Aquatic > Marine > Hydrothermal vents... | reverse complement strand
TGAAAAAATAAAAGCTTGTATGGAAGAACTTAATTATTTATAAGTCGTGGCTATAAGAAAACGCCAAATACTTCGTTACTCTCGTCTCAATTATCAGTCATTTACTAATGTAAACTCCTGATAATTAAAACATCGAATGCCTTGTCTTTGACGTTTTCTTATCAAAGATAATGTGGAATTTCTTGACAACGCTAGTTAAAATCTCAAATTTTGTTATTGCCCGTTTTACTTTTAGTTTTACGGGCAGTTTTATATTGTTATGGCAAATATTAAAATCGTTACCATTGTAGGTGCACGCCCGCAATTTGTAAAAGCAGCTGTTCTAAGTCGTTTAATACAAAATGAAGATTCGATTGAAGAAATTCTGGTGCATACCGGACAACATTACGATGCTTCTATGTCGGATGTGTTCTTTGAGGAAATGGAAATTCCAAAACCGAGATATAACCTCGATATAAGCAGTCTTACGCATGGGGCAATGACAGGCAGAATGCTAGAAAAAATTGAAGAAGTTCTAGTTAAAGAGAAACCGGATATGCTTTTGGTTTATGGGGATACGAACTCAACCCTTGCCGGAGCACTTGCCGCACAAAAAATGCATATTCCCCTTGCACATGTTGAAGCAGGATTACGGAGTTTCGATATGAACATGCCCGAGGAGGTTAATCGGATTATTACCGATCGACTGTCAACGGTTCTATTTGTTCCGACTTATAATGCAATTAAAAACCTACAAAAAGAAGGCTACGACAATTTCGATTGTAAAATAATATTGAGTGGGGATATTATGCAGGATGCAGCACTTTATTATGCAGAAAAAGCATCGGAAAAAGCATTTTTACCGGCAGATATACCCGCAAAATATATTCTTTGCACCCTTCACCGGGCCGAAAATACAGACAATTTAGACAGATTAAAAAATATTGTGGCCAGTCTGAATGAAATCAACGAAGAAATTCCAATTGTGCTTCCCCTCCACCCCCGAACAAAAAAGATGCTGGATAATTCGAATTTAAAGCTTGACGTTCGATTGTTGGAACCGGTTGGATATTTCGAAATGATTGAACTTTTGAAAAAGTGCAGCCTGGTAATGACAGACAGTGGCGGGTTACAAAAAGAAGCTTATTTCTTTCAGAAGCCATGTCTTACCCTACGTGACCAGACCGAATGGACTGAGTTGGTAAAAAACGGTTTTAGTAAAATTGTTGGTGCTGATAAAAATCAGATTATTAACGGTTATCGTGAAATGCTTGTTGCCACTCCCGATTATTCAAAAGAGCTGTATGGTGGTGGAAAAGCTGGGGGGAAAATATTGGCTTATCTGAAGAAGCTTTAGATTACAATTTTTATCCAATCACTTGCAAGCAACTATTTTTGACCTCATTACCTTATAAAACCATCTGGGAATCCAGACTTTTTCTCTCCTATAAACTGCCCTTCGACTAAGTTTGTACTGATCTTGTTGAAGGGCTCAATGTAACATCACTCAAGACCGAAACCCGCATCCCGCAATTCGGAACTTAAATATCATCGTAATCCAAAACTACCTTCGGACTACGGGGATGAGATTGGCAGGTTAATACAAACCCGTTTTCTACTTCATCGTCTTCCAACGCATAATTTTCATCCATTACCACTTCACCTTCTTTAACCAATGCCATGCAGGTTCTGCAAACGCCACCCTGGCACGAAAATGGAACATCAATCCCTTGATTCTGTGCTACTTCTACAATGGTTTCGCCATCGTATCCCATGGTGAATTCGTGTTTTTCGTCATCCAGGACCAACTCAATTTTGCTTTGTTCTTTATTGCTCATTTTATACTTTTTTCAAAAAAATTATCGAACAAAAATAAACCTAAAAACGAGATCCTGTACAAAATTACTATCAACTTTAATTTACTTTCTAGTCGCAGGAAGACTTAGAACATCTTTTTTGGCCGTACCATGCCATGCTTATCCTGAAACAAATTGTAAAAACGATAACCTACATAAAAATTGAGTCTTGAAAGCGAATAAGTAACAAGAATATCCTTTGTTGAATTAACAGCAAACGCACCAGTAAACCACGATAAGCCCACATAAAATAATTCGCTATTATAACCTACCGATCCTCTGAAGTCAGATACGATACTGAAACTGGGTTTGTTTTTTGATTTAATGTCTGCTGTCGTTTTCGAACTTGATGTACTAATTCCACTACCTAAGCCCAGGGCAAGTGTAAAATACCATTTTCGAATTATAAATGTATGTGCATAACCACCCATTCCGTAAATGGTATTAAGCGTGATTTTACTAAAATTTATAGGCGTAATACTATCTGGGAAAAGAGCCGAAGGTACCAATCCCGTATCCGACTTTAAATTAAACATTAGCCAACCACCACCCACTGTAAACGACCCGGCGCTTTTCTTTTGCCTTTCGTTAAATGTAAAGGCTGCCTGGTAAGAAAATTTTTTATTATTAAATACATAATTCCCGGTAAAACCCATTGCAAAGGATTTTATATCATCTCGAATCGGATAAGGATCACCGGGCTGCCATCCCGGGTTTATTAACGTTGGATTAAGTACATAAAATCCTCTATACCATTGAAAAACAAGGTCTACTACAAATTTCCTACTGTATAGGTTTGTTTGTAAATCAAAGCGCCTAGTATTGCCAAAAACGTCATTATCTTTATTACTTCCGGGAAAAGCCACTGATAGATTAACATTCATCCACTTATATGAAAAACCGGCACCAATATTTAATTGTGAATTTGGGGAATAATCAACAGTACGTCCCGATTCTTTTTCAAGAATACTAAACTCATTTTTTTTATTGGTTAGTATGAAACGGAGTGCAAATATATCAGCATAAGAATCGATATAATTGGTGTCAAATGCCATCGGTTTCAATTCTTGATTACTTGTAACCAATACAGAATCAGTCTGCTGCGACAAAATATTGCTACTAATAAGCACAAATACAACAACCCAAATAGTATTTATCAACCAATTTCTCATTTAATACCTGATCTGATAATTTTTCCATTATTATTCCGTGGAAACTCAACTGTATAATTTATTTTTCTGGGGATTTCATATTTATCAAGCGATTTGATAAATGCTGTTTTCAATAATTCCAGTGAATCATTTGAAATTGGATCCCCTTCAATAATTAAAACCACTACCTCACCTAGATCACTATCATTTTGTTTCGTAATAATAAAATTACGATTAATTATCCGGCTGAGCTTTTTTTCAATCAAAGCAGGAAAAAGTTTTACCCCACCCGAATTTATTACATCATCTGCCCGTCCTAGCCATTTAAACTTATTTTGTTCCATTATTTCTACCATGTCTGCAGTAACAATCGGACAATTATGAAGATGCTTAGCATCAATCACCAGCCGGCTTTCTTTATCTACTTTTATTTTAAAACCTTTTAGAACCGTGAACAACTCCAATTCACCTGAATCATGTAAAGGCCGTATTGCAATATGGGTAAGGGTTTCGCTCATTCCATAAGTTTCATAAAAAACAGGATTAAGCAATAAGAGTTGCTTTTTTAAAGAATCATTTACAGGACTGCCACCAATAATGACCTTTTTGATTAAGTTAAGCATTTCGGAGCTTTCTTGAATGATGTGTTGCATTTGATGTGGTGTAAATGCAGCAAAATCAATAACTTTATCAAGGTTTTCGATGGGATTTGATTTCGGTTTTAAAGCCAATAATTTCATTTTTCCTGCGATGGCCCTGACAAGCATCATTTTTCCGGCTACAAATTTTGTCGGAAGGCACATCAATAAAGTATCTCCCGGGGTTAAGCTAAATGTTGCTATAGTGATATTTGCTGAAGCAATTAGGGAACTACGCGAATATATTTCTGTTTTCACCGGTCCGGTAGTTCCCGATGTTTTGATTTCGAATTCATCTTTTTCGGAAAACCAATCGGATAAAAACATTACAATTTCCTTTTCCCAGGGCTCTTTTGCCGTTTTACCGATTTTGGATACCCATTTTGTTCGGTCAATATTATTAGAAAGGGAAAAGTCGAATTTCATCAATTAATTATTTCAGTTAAGTCCCATTTCAGTTTAGAATCAATACCCAAACTTCCATTTGCAATTACCAACGGAGATGGGATATTATTAGTATAAAGCTTTCCGGTTCCAAGCCCCTGGGGTAAATGGTTATTCTTAGTAAATGTGTACTGTGCAATGGCATTTAATCCAATATCCGATTCCAAAGCAGAAGTAATCCACCATTTTATTCCCAATGATTCAGCCAATGCTATCCACTGGTCAGTTTCAGTAAAACCGCCCAAAAGCGAAGGTTTTAAAATAATGTATTCCGGATTAATCTTGCTAAGCATTTCAGCTTTTTTAACACTATCCCTAATTGCAATCAATTCTTCATCTAAGGCTATAGGTATCGGACTGTTTTTACACAGCCTGGCCATTGCATCCCATTGACCCTGCTTAATTGGCTGCTCAATAGAGTGGATGTAATATTTTGATAATTGTTCCAGTTTATCTAATGCATCGCCAGGTGCAAAAGCACCATTTGCATCGACCCGCAATTCAATTTCATCCGGAGGGAAAACATCACGGATAGATTTTAAAATATCCATTTCGTCCTTAAAATTGATGGCCCCGATTTTTAGCTTAATGCAGGTAAACCCTTCTTTTAACTTGTCGTGTACCTGTTTAATCATAAATTCTTTGTCTCCCATCCATACAAGGCCGTTAATAAGAATTGAACTTTTGCCATTGGTAAAACCGGATGGATATAAAAGACAATCCTGATCCTGTTCCAGGTCCTTCAACGCCATTTCAAAACCAAATTTCATAGCGGGATAGGCTGCTAAATCCATTAGATCAATTTTTTGATTTGATTCAAAAGTAGTAGCAATACTAAGCAATCGTTCTTCAAAATCCGGGATATCATCTAAACTCAATCCTTTAAGTGGGTTACATTCACCTATTCCGGTATTATTTTCATTATAGATAATGATATACCAAACCGGTTTATTTAATAGAACACCTCTTGATGTCCCCGCAGGACGTTTAAACTGTAATACCCGTTTTTTGATTTTTATTCGAATCATAAATTAAAGAATCAGTCCCAGTCCAAAAAGCAAAGTAAATAAAGCGGTGGTCAGTGCCAGTTTTTTTAATTCAGGGTCAAGGGCTTTTGGATTTGAATTTTTTAAAACTATTCTGATACTCAACAAAAACAAGGGTAATGTAGCCATTTCGAGCCACCACCAATACGAAGTGTGAAATTTATTGATATATATGGCCATCATTACCAGGCCACCAAGAATCAGCATTACTTGATAATACTTGCCATTTTTAAAGCCAAATTTAACAACTAGCGTTATTTTTCCACTCAATTTGTCATTTTCATGATCGCGTAAATTATTCAGGTTTAGCACACCTGTGGCAAAAAAACCAAGTGTTGATGCCGGTAGCAACACCCAAGTATTTATTTCACCTGCAATTAAAAAATACGTGCCTCCAACCGCAATTAAACCAAAGAAAACAAACACAAAAAAATCTCCAAAACCCCTATAACCGTATGCATTTTTTCCCATTGTGTATTTTAAAGCAGCCCAAATTGCTGCAAGCCCTACCAATAAAAAAAGCAGGCTTCGAAAGATATATTCTGATCCGAATGCAAGGTATATTAGCGAAATACCAGAAAATAAAGACAGCAGCGAGAAAACAACAATTGCAATTAACATGGCCTGTTTAGTTATTGCCCCACTTTGTACAGTTCTTGTTGGTCCCAACCGGTTTTTATTATCTGTTCCTTTATCAGAATCTCCAAAATCATTTGCCAGGTTAGAGAGTATTTGCAAAAACAACGTTGTAACTAAGGCCATAATCAATACCCAGGAATTGGAATATCCCCGGCTAAAAGCTACAAACCCTCCTATTAAAATTGACGAGAAAGCCAATGGTAGTGTACGTATCCTAAATGCGCGAAGCCAGTTTTTTAGCGATTGCATATATCTCTTTCGTGGTATGTAATTTTGAAATACAAAAGTGTTACAAATATTTGCATAATAAGAAAAAATAAAGCTCGATTTAATCTCTATTAAAAAATTTATGTACTAACCTATCATATGAGTAATTTCGCACTATGTTAATTCTTGAAACAGCCACCCTTACTATTACGGTAATTGAGGATCGTATATTTCATCTTTTTATAAAGGATTTTTGTTCTGCAACTTATTCTGATATGAATGATGTCTTTGTAGGTGTATCCAGTTATTGCTCAAAAAATTACAATATTAAATATGGGATGTTACTCATTGAATTGGGGCATGGTGCCAATATAGAACAGGATGCACGTGAGTTTACAGCAACAAAAAAGGCAAACAAGTTTACACGTGGTTCAGCTATTTTAGTTAAAAATGCATCTCAAAAATTACTCGGCGAATACTACATAAGGTTTAACCGCCCTGTGTACACTAACAAGGTTTTTTTACAAGAAACCTGAAGCATTAAAATGGATAAGGGAACGTTTAGCCACAATAGATAAAGAGAGCAGTTGAAATAAATTCTATTTTAGCAATGTGAAATCATTAGAAACTGAAAATATTGTATTCAAGGTTTTAGAAGAGCGTATTTTTAGTTTTTATATTAAAGACTTCAAGTCAGCTACGAAAGAAGATGGATTAAAAACCGTTAAATGGGTTGCAGATTATTACAAAAAATACCCTTTGACAAAAGTGGGAATGACTCTTGTTGAATTCGGGCTCGGTGCCTCAATTGAAAAAGAAGCCCGTGAATTTGCTTCAACAAAGGCAGCTAATACCCGAACCCATGGGGCTGCAATTTTGGTTAAAAACCTGGCGCAACAACTTATCGGCGATTACTACCTTAGATTTAATCATCCGAGATACCCAACAAAAGTTTTTTACAAGAAAGAAAAAGCTCTGGCCTGGATCAAAACAAAATTGGCGTATTACGACACGTTATAAGAAATAGTGCTTGTCCATAATGTCCCCTATTTTTCGCCTGCCTGCCGGACAGGCAGGCTCAATAGAGAACAATCTGAACTTAGCACCGACTATATGGTCGGACACTAATTAAAGTCTGTCTCCTACAAGAATTAAATTAAAATGTGTTTTTAATATCGTTTTTTTATTAAATTTGGATTTCACATTTGCTGAATTAATAAAGAAATGCATCCTCCCATAAAATTTGAGACAGAAAATATGCTGTTAAGAGTACTCAATGGGAAAGTTGTACATTCATTTATCAAAGACTTTAAGGATGCAAACTTGCAGGATGCTCTCGAAATCCATCAATTTCTGGATGCTAATTATAAAGACCGGGAATTGGTCAATTTAATGGAATTTGGTAATGGTTCTACAATGGACCGTGAAGTACGGGAATATCTGGGTAGCCCCGATCGGGTTAAATACTCCAAAAAAGTGGCATTGTTGGTCAGAAACCTATCGCAACAATTTATAGGTTCTTATTTTCTTAAGTTCAACAATCTGGTTTTACCTTCAAAAGTTTTTTATGAAAAACAAGAGGCTATTGATTGGTTGTTAGAAGATTAATGTATTTTCCTAAGGGAACCTTGGGAATTTTTTAAAATCCGGTTCGCGTTTTTCCATAAAAGCAGTCCTTCCCTCCTGCGCTTCTTCCATTAAATAATACATAAGTGTTGCATCCCCGGCAAATTCCATCAATCCTTGTTGCCCATCAAGTTCGGCATTTAAGCCACGCTTTATCATTCGTAAAGCCAGCGGGCTGCGCTTCATAATCGTTTCACACCACTTTACGGTTGTATCTTCTAATTGGGCTAAAGGAACTACTTCGTTTACCATACCCATTTCTTTAGCTTCTTTAGCACTGTATTGCTCACAAAGGAACCAAATTTCCCTGGCCTTCTTCTGTCCAACAATTCTTGCCAGGTAGGAGGATCCAAATCCGGCATCGAAACTCCCTACCTTGGGACCTGTTTGACCAAATTTGGCGTTATCCGAAGCAATGGTCAAATCGCAAACCACATGCAAAACATGCCCTCCACCAATAGCATAGCCATTTACCATTGCAATAACCGGCTTGGGTATCGAACGAATTGCCTTATGTAAATCGAGTACATTTAAACGGGGTACCCCATCTTCACCGATATAGCCTCCGAGACCCTTAACATTCTGGTCACCTCCACTGCAAAATGCTTTATCGCCTGCACCGGTTAAAATAACCACAAAAACATCCTGGTTTTCGCGACAATACCCCATGGCCTCGAGCATTTCGAAATTTGTTTCCGGGCGAAATGCATTATAAACCTTGGGCCTGTTAATGGTTATCTTTGCAATCCCGTTATTAAATTCAAACTTAATGTCTTTATATTTCTTAATCGTTGTCCACACTCTACTCATTTTACTTAGTATTTAATGCTTTAAAATAGTTTGTTAATATTTCTGCGTTTAATTTACGGGGTGTTTTTATTTCAAGTACCGAAATTCCTTTACTTCTTTTAAGTTTTTTAAAATTAGCATTTAGATCGACCAAATCTTCGGCATAAAAATACGCCAAATCAAAAGCAGCGCATAACTGATTGATATCAATATTGTTGTGGGTTTCAAAATAGGTTTCAAAACCAGGTATTTTCCCCGGTCCCGGTAAAATCCTGAATATTCCCCCTCCGCCATTATTTATCAGAATAACCTTTAAATCGGGCCGGTACTTGTTCCACCAGGCATTTGAATCATATAAAAATGAAATATCGCCGGTTATCAGCCAGGTTGTATCATGATGTTTAATGGCAAAACCCGCAGCTGTACTTAAGCAACCATCTATACCGCTCGTTCCCCGGTTCGAAAAAGTTTCCAGGTTATTTATAGGTTCAAACAGTTGTTGATAACGAATGGGTGAAGAATTAGCAATGTGTATGGATGATCCATTTGGAATATGATTCAATATAAACTCAAATACCTTAAAATCGGAAAATGGTATCTTTTGTAAATAATCCCGATGTGTTTTTTTTGCAATTTTATACTGATTTAACCAGTTAGAATTATAATTGGATTCAATTCCAGTCACCCTTTTATAAAGTTGTTTCAAAAACAATTCAGGTTTCGCTGTTATTTTATTCGAAAGAACATCGTAGGTATCCTTAAAAACCCCATTCGGATGTATTTGCCAATGGTTTGTCGGTTTGCCATTTCTCAAGAACCTTTTTATTATTTTTGAAATAATAGCATCCCCAACTGTAATTATAAGGTCGGGAACAAAATCAAGGTTATTTTCTCCAAATGTCAATATCGTTTTATCGATGGATGGAATAATACTTTCGCCTTTAACATTAGCTGTTGATTCGGTCAGCACAACAACATTTTTTAATCCAGAAAAACGGTTAAGAATTTTTTCCAATGCGGTGTTTTTATCCATCTGGCCACATAAAACCATTACTTTTTTAGTATGATTAAATCCTTCAATAAAAGCTTTACTTAAAAAGGTATTATTTCCTGACACACTATCATTTATATGATATATAATATTAGCTGTATCATACTTTTTGATGCTGTTATAAAGTGGCTCATCAAATTCGATATTAATATGTACAGGTCCCGGAACCGGGGCTGAAGAAAGTTGAACTGCAATTGATAACTCTTTGTCCAATTTCGAATAATCGGTAATCTTTTCATCGAGTGGTATATTGAATTCCCCCCTTATAAAATTTACCAATGCCCCCCGTTGCCGGATAGTCTGTCCTTCGCCTTTATCTATCCTAAAAAAGGGGCGGTCAGAACTAACCACAATTAATGGAACGTTTTGATAAAATGCTTCCGAAACAGCAGGCAAATAATTCAATAAAGCCGAGCCGCTAGTGCAAATAACCACAGTTGGCCTTTTGGTTTTCAGCGACATACCCAAGGCATAAAACCCGGCAGACCGCTCATCTGGGATAGAATACAAATTGATGTTCTCCCGGTGAACCAATTCATTAATCAATGGTGCATTTCGCGATCCGGGTGAAATGATAAAATCCTTAACCTTGCTTTTTATCAGGATTTCGACCAGGTGAATCGCACTTATTTTATCGGTATGCATTAATTTATCTTGTGTCTGGTTTCGTTGATGGGTTTCGATGTGCAATTTCAACAATTTTTATAACAATCAATAAGTGTTTTCGCTTTTAATCCGGTTTCTTCCCATTCTTTTTCCGGCACTGAATCTGCTGTGATACCTCCACCAATAAAAAGATACAATAGATTTTGCGTAACAAGTGCCGAACGCAGGTTAACAAATAATTGCAAATCATCTCTATTTACAGGTCCTAAAAACCCTGTATAATCGCCCCTGTTGTGTTTTTCTATTTCAAGAATTAAATCCATTGCATTCCCTTTTGGAATCCCACATACCGCAGGTGTAGGGTGCGTTTTTTTAATCATTATCGGAAGTTGGTCCCGATCGATTTTCCCTGTAAATTCAGTCTGTAAATGTGCAACCGGCCCTGCTGAAACTGTTGTTAAATCCGATTGATCGAAGACAACACCTGTTTCCCGAAGTTTTTGTTTAATATATTGTGTTACATAGTCCTGTTCATCAACCTCCTTTTGCCCCCATGCAGAATGGTCAGTGGCAGGTTTACTACCCGCCAGGGCCACCGTTTTAAACCGATTGTTTTTTGTTTCCATAAAAACCTCCGGACTGGCACCAATCCAAATACCATCACCGGTTGAGTAAACAAAAACCATCGCATTCTTATGCTCTTCGACCAAGGCGTTATAAAACCGAATCAGTTTATCAGGATCAAATGAAACTGCCATCACCCGCGATAAAACAATTTTTTTGGCTTCTCCCCTCTTCATTGTTGAAATTAACTGACTACATGATTCGAGGTACGCTGCCTTTTCAATTATAAAAGGTATTTCTGAAGGGGAGGTTAAAATCGGTTTCGTTTCAAGCTCTTCTGTTTCTATCTCCAATGAAAAATTATCAGAATTAAATTCAATATCCGGTCGGATAAGGTTTACTTTATCCTTGCTTTTAAAAGGAGCTACTATAAATCCATTGGCAGTATAAATCCCTTTTAAATCGAGTTTCTCAACTTCGCTGTCGTTTTGGGCTATCCCTTGCCACTTTTGGCTTCCGGGTAGAGACCAAATCGCAAATGGCAGTTTTTTTTGAAGTAAAAAATGCAGCAAAACAGGATTTATTTTCGTTGGGTTACAATATTCGTAAGGCGTGCGATCGAAATAAGATTTTGTTCTTCATCTACCATTCGAATATCCCAAATATGGGTTTGTTTACCTAAATGAACCGGACGGGCAATGGCTTTAACAATTCCTTGTCGCTTACTTTTAATATGATTGGCATTAATCTCCAGACCGAATACATTGAATTTTTCGGTATCGATTAAAAGGTAAGAAGCCATGCTACCCAATGATTCGGCAAGTGCTAACGATGCACCGCCATGCAGGTAGCCCATGGGTTGATGTGTTTTAGGTCCCACAGGCATAGTTGCCGAAATAAAATCTTCACCAATCTCATCAATCTCAATATCCAAGTGATCCATCATAGTATTTTTTAAAACAATTTTTATCTGTTCGGGGTCCAGGTTTTTTGGAAACATGCTTTTAGAGTTTTTTAATAAATCGTTGGAAGCAAAGTAACAACAAAAGTTAAAAATTTAACTGTTAGAATTATCAAATGCCAAATTACAATTTTATACTATGAATATATCCAATATTTCCCTTAAAATAGTCAGGGTTTCACTTTGAGTGAAGCCCTGACTTATCATGAGGGGTCAGGTATTTATTTGTTATGAGGATAAAACTATCAGGTTTAAGTCAGGGCTTTACCGAAAAATCAAGGCTTCACTCAAAGAGTCGGGGTTCCATCCAAGAGTCTAGGCTTCACTCAAAGTGAAGCCTAGACTATGAGCTTGAATACGGTTTAGAAAATTACTATTCTTAGCTTGATTAAACCTTGATGCCAATCCTTTATATTTGCAACTTAAAACTTAACAGATGAAAAAACTATTGATACCCGCAATTGCAATTGGACTAATCCTTGGTTCCTGCAATAACGAAAAGAAAAAGAAATCGAAAAAGGAATGGAAACAAACTGAGGTTTCTTATCCTAAAACAAACAAAATAGATTCTGTAACGGATTATTTTGGCACAAAGGTAAATGATCCTTACGCCTGGCTCGAAAATGATACCTCGGCTGCAACCGAAGCCTGGGTTATTGCAGAGAATGAAAAAACTTTTGAATATTTGAACAATATCCCTTACCGGGATAAAATTAAAGACCGTTACGAGAAGCTATTCAATTATGAAAAAGTTTCTGCCCCGCGAAAAGAAGGGGACTTTTATTTTATGAATAAAAACGATGGCCTTCAGGACCAATCGGTGATTTATTATAAAAAAGGTGAAGAAGGCGAATGGCTGGTTTTTATGGACCCAAATAAAATGTCGGAAGATGGTACAGTAACCGTTGGATTGTTGCAAGCATCAAAAAATGGTAAATACATTGCCTACCGCTATTCTGAAGCAGGCTCTGATTGGGGCGAAATACGCGTTCGTGAAATCGAAACGAACACCGATATGCCTGACATTATGAAATGGGTAAAATTCAGCGGTGCAAGCTGGTATAAAGACGGCTTTTTCTATAGCAGGTATCCTGCACCTAAAAAAGGTACAGAACTTTCATCCGCCAATCGCGACCATCGATTGTATTACCATAAACTGGGTAGCAAACAAACCGATGATGTTTTAATTTATCAGAACAAAGAAAATGATCGCTTGTATGTAGGAGCGGACATTACCGAAGATAAAAAATACTTATTGCTATACATATATGAAGGAACTGAGAATGGTGATATTTACTATAAAAAAGCAAACGACTGGCAAAGCCCGTTTATGCCATTAATCACCGGATTTGTTGCAAAATCGTATGTTGTTGATCATGCCGATGGACGCTTTTTAATGTACACCAATTTAGATGCTCCAAATAACCGGCTTGTTGCTGTAGATACCAAGGATCCCTCAAGCGACAAATGGATCGATATTATTCCCGAAGAAAAAAACTACCTGGATGGTGTATCAACCGGTGGAGGTCAAATGTTTGCGAGCTACTTGGTAAATGCCACCACAAGGGCTTACCAAATGGATTATCATGGTCAGAATAAAAAGGAAATAAAACTTCCGGGCACTGGTTCTGCAGGTGGGTTTAGTGGATATAAAGACGAAAACAAACTCTTTTATTCGTTTACTTCTTTCTTGTATCCTTCAACCATTTTCGAGTACAATGTGAAAAACGGCGAATCTTCGGTTTATTACCAGGCCAAGATAGATTTTGACCCTACCGATTATGTGGAAGAACAACATTGGTACAAAAGTAAAGATGGCACGAAAGTTCCGATGTTTATCGTACATAAAAAAGGAATGAAAATGGATGGTAAAAACCCAACGCTACTGTATGCTTACGGCGGGTTTAATGTTTCATTAACCCCTTATTTTAGTACTTCACGGATTATTTTGCTCGAAAATGGGGGTGTTTTTGCGTTGGCTAATTTACGCGGAGGCGGAGAATTTGGTGAAGAATGGCATCAACAAGGCATGTTGATGAATAAGCAAAATGTTTTCGACGACTTTTTTGCAGCGGCTGAATATCTGTTTGATAAAGGATACACCTCTAAAAAGAAACTGGCCATTGAAGGTGGTTCAAATGGTGGATTATTAGTGGGTGCGTGTATAACCCAAAAACCTGAATTATACCGGGTTGCTTTTCCGGCAGTTGGCGTAATGGATATGCTTAAATACCACCAATTTACTGTGGGTTGGGGCTGGACTCCTGAATTTGGTTCGAGTGAAGACAGCAAAGAGATGTTCGAATATCTTTATGGTTATTCTCCCTACCACAACATTAAAGATGGAACAAAATACCCGGCAACAATGATTACCACAGCCGACCACGACGATCGTGTTGTACCAGCTCACTCCTTTAAGTTTGCTGCCCGAATGCAAGAAGCACAAAAAGGCAAAAAACCGATATTAATCAGAATCGAAACCAAGGCCGGGCACGGGGCAGGAAAACCGACTTCTAAGATTATTGAGGAACAAGCAGATAAATGGGCATTTATGTTTTACAATATGAAGTATTCGGATTTGTATCCTGAAAAGAAATAGTTTGAATATAATCTATAAAAAAGCCCGTCCCCAAAGTATGGAGACGGGCTTTTTTATAGATTATATTCAAATTAGAAGTGGATAGCTGCACCAACAGCAATACCTGAAGATAAATTGCTTCCTCCAGTAATCTCAAGTAGGAGACCCCATTGGTCGTTGATGTGCCACTCGCCCCCAATAAATATTCCAAGAGCAAAATCACCATTATTTGTAAATCGATAACCTAACTCCAATCCAGCATAGGTATCCCACGGTTCTGTTAAGCTAAAAATCTCATCAAAATAATAAGCTCCTCTGGCTCCTATTCCAAAATCTCCATCAAAATCAATTAATGCAACAGGTGCTACTGTAATTTGGTCAGCAATATCAAATTCGTAGTTTACATTTATCCCAAAAATGGACCCAATATCAATTTTCATATTCAATGCCTCATATACCTCCTGGGCATTTAAACTATTTCCACCTGCAAATAATAATATAGCCAAAGCTAAAGTTGTGCAAATTCTTTTCATTTTTTATGTTTGTAATTTAGTTTCGGCAAACTTATATTTTAATCCCTATCAGGGAATATTATTTATTATAAAAGTATGAACAATAAAATGTTAGGATTCAATAAAATCATATCTATTGGGTTTAATAATTAAGTTTTATCTATCAGAAATACAGCAATGTATAAGTGGCTTCGTAGGATTCCAATTTGCTTTCAAAACAAACTATTTTATTCTCCTATTTTGATTTAATTTAGTTTTTAACCTACAAATTAATTTTACTTTTAGCCTTTGAATATCTTTAACTATTTATTATGAAACAAACATTACCAAAACTCACCTTAACATTAACCTTAGCCCTTTTTTCAATAATTTCTTTCAGTCAGGTTATTATTAACGAATACTCTGTTTCGAACTTAACGGGCTATTTAGATAATCACGAAAAAGCCGAAGACTGGATTGAACTTTATAACACCAGTGGAACAAGTGTTAGTTTAAGTGGTTACTTTTTAAGTGACGATAATACAAACCCTACCAAATGGGAAATCCCTTCAGGAATAAATATTCCTGCAAATGGTTATGTAACATTCTGGACATCAGGAAGAGATGCGATCCAAGGCATATACTATCATACCAACTTTAAATTAAAACAAACCAAAAATACACCCGAGCATGTGGTATTCTCAGATCCTTCGGGAACCATAATCAACGATTTCCAATTGGAATTAACGCAATTAGAACATTCCAGGGGAAGGCAACCCAACGGCTCGGATACCTGGGCAATATTTACCTCACCGACTAAAGGTATCTATAATTCGGGACCTAATTTCACCGCTTATGCCCAGGCTCCAATAATGAGTATAGAAGCCGGTTTCTACAATGGTTCGGTTTCAGTTGAACTGAGTACAGAAGAACCTAACAGCACCATGCGTTATACAACAGATGGGAAAAGACCAACCACCAGTTCCCCGGTTTATTCTAATGCCATTAGCATAAATTCAACAACAATTCTAAAAGCAACATGTTTTTCTAATGATAACCAGGTTCTGCCCAGTCTAATTACTTTTAACACTTATTTTATCAATGTCGAACACGACTTACCCATTCTCTCTACTTCATCGAATACACTAAAACCAATGCTGAATGGGAATGCTTCCCTAAAGCCACATGGTACCATCGAATATTTTAAAGATGGTGAACGACTGGATTACGGCTACGGTGAATACAATAAACACGGGCAGGATTCTTGGCAATTTCCACATCGGAGTTTCGATTATATCGCCCGTGACGAAATGGGATATCATGCCGCAATAGAAGAAAAATTGATGGAGCTTTCCGACAGGGATTCTTATCAAAGAATTATTATCCGAGCCTCAGGAGATGACAATTACCCCGGAATTGATACCAGTGCGCATATCCGCGATGTATTTATTCAGAAACTTGCCAATAAAAACAACATGAACCTGGATATGCGACGCGGCGAAAGATGTGTAGTTTATGTTGATGGTGATTTCTGGGGGGTTTATTCCATTAGGGAAAAAGTATCGGATGCGGATTATACCAAATACTATTATAACCAGGACAAATACAACATTAATTATTTAATGCTTTGGGGAGGTACCTGGGCAGAATATGGAGGAGATGCAGCCTTTACAGATTGGAATCAAGTAAAGAATTACATTCTGAACAATAATATGGCCAACCAGGGCAATTACGAAACGGTAAAAGAACAGTATGATGTTACCAGCCTGGTAGATTATGTCTTGATTAATTCTTACGTGGTCTGTACCGATTGGATAAACTGGAATGTAGGTTGGTGGCGTGGATTGGATCCTGATGGCCAACACAAAAAATGGGGATATATTTTATGGGATGAGGACGCTACCTTTAATCATTATATCAATTATACAAATGTACCGGATGAAACCCCTAATGCTCCACCCTGCTATCCTGAAGGAATTACTGCAGACCCGGGGAAACATATCGAAATACTTAATAAACTGCTCGAAAATGAAGAGTTTACACAATATTATGTCTCGCGATACCAGGATTTATTAAATACAGCCTTTGTTAAAGACGATATGATTGGCCTATTGGAAAGCATCGAAAACCAAATGACCAATGATATGTCGTTTCAGATTGCCCGGTGGGGAGGAAACTTTACAACATGGCAACAAAACGTACAGAAAGTAAAGAATTTTATTACCCAGCGTGATTTGGTTATGCCCGAAGGATTAAATGATTGTTATAACCTGACCGGCCCTTATGAAATAACCATGAGTGTAGAACCTGCAGGAACCGGAGGAATTAAATTCAACTCGTTGGAGTTAAGCGATGGTGACTTTCCATTTACCGGGGTTTATCATGGTGGCATGGAAATGAAAATGAAGGCTATAGAAAGCAATTTAGGATATACATTCGATCATTGGGAATTGAATAACCATACGGTTAGCCCCGGTGACGATATACTTAACGTGACCCTTTCTTTAACCCAGGGAGATGAAATTACAGCGGTTTTCTCCCCTACCGGAAACCCATCGGTTAATATTGTGATAAACGAAATAAATTATAAATCGACCGATGATTTTGACCCAGGCGATTGGGTAGAATTATACAATAAAGGAGATGAAGATGTTGACGTTTCGAACTGGGTTTTTAAGGACAGCGATGATGCACACCAGTTTATTATTCCGGATGGAACAATCATGCCCGGTAATTCTTATTTAGTTCTGGCAAAAAGCAAATCCGACCTTGAGGATTTATTTCCGGATGCTGCACCGGTTTTAGGTGATCTGTCGTTTGGATTAAGCGGAGCTGGAGAATTAATAAGGCTTTTCAACGATGCTGAAGTAATAATAGACGAACTTATCTACGGTGACGATTCCCCTTGGCCAAGTGAACCGGACGGTAATGGTCCAACCCTGGAGCTGACGAATCCGGAGTTTGATAATGCGTTGGCTTCGAGTTGGCATGTTTCGTATTTACCGGATGCGCCACATGGTACCCCTACAGCTTTAAACAGCACCGATGATGTTGGAATTAATGACATTGTTTATAATCAACTTTCGCTTAAAATATATCCCAATCCTATGCGCGATGGCGCATATATTGAAATTGAAGGAAATACTTCTATTCCAAATGGAATACTAAGAATTTACAATTTACAGGGGAAAGTAATCCGGTCTGAACAATTAAACGCTACGCGCACCTTTATCAGAAAAGATAATTTAAGCCCCGGTATCTATATTTGCAAAGTATTTGAAGATGATGTGCTTTTAGGAGCGCAAAAGCTGATTATTAAATAAAGTACCCTGGATTTGCACCGGTAAATTAAATCTGAGGATTCTTTGGTAAAAACCTTCCCTTTTTACTGTAAATTACCGACCTTGGAATACACTCGAAAAAATATCATTAGGGGAGCAATTATTTACAGTATCGGGGATACAATTGCTGCATTGTTGCTTCACGAATTCAGCCTGAATAGGTTATTGGGGATGATACTAATCGGTGCTACTGTTTATGCTTTCGAAATCCCGAATTATTTTAAATGGATTGATAAAAAGACAATCAAACTCACTGATGTTAAATTGTGGATTGGAAAGACACTTTTAGCAATTCTTTATTTCAACCCTTTGTGGATTGCCCGGCATTTGCTATTTATCAAACTATTTTCAGGTCTCTTCAATGAAATAAATGTGGGATTAATACGCATTGCAACCTTATCATTTTTAGTAAATATCCCCATCTCGTTTATTGCCAATGCCATTATTCAAAACAAAATAAAAATCTCATGGCGGTTTATAGCAAGTGCAATATTCTCAGCACTTATGGCGATTTACTATGCAATGAGTCTCACGATCTTTAAATAAACCCCATATGGATATTTGGAAGAGCATATTAAAAAAACTTAAAGACAAAAAAAAAGTGATGTTGCTTTTTGTTGCTTCACACAAAGGAAGTTCGCCAGGCAAGCAGGGGTTTAAAATGATGGTTGCTGAAGATGGGTATTTGCAAGGCTCAATTGGCGGGGGTAGAACGGAGTTTAAACTTGTTGAAAAGGCTAAAGAGCTTTTACTTAAAGATACCTTGTCAACATCGTATCTAGTAAATCAGGTTCATCGCGATGATGTTGAAAATAGCTCAGGAATGGTCTGTGCCGGGGAACAGTTGGTGATTCTTTATCCTATTACAAGTTCCCATAAAGGAGTAATCCAACAAATCATTGATAATAAGAGTGGTGTATTAACTATATCATCTGACAAATTTGAATTAGATGGTGGAAGCGCATTAAAAGATGATTTTAAATTTTTATATCTGAATGGTGATTCATGGGAATATAAAGAAAATATAAATCGAAAACCGTTGCTTTTTATCGTAGGGGGTGGTCATGTTGGTATAGCAACAGCCAGGCTTTTTAATACGTTGGATTTTGATGTTACAATATTAGATAACCGCAATAGCATTGACCTTCCCCGTGAGAATCAATTTTCTGATACCATTAATATCATCAATTATAAAAAGGTTGATGATTATATACCTGAAGGTAAAAACACCTATGTTGTAGTAATGACCCATGGCCATAAAATTGATAGATTGATATTCAAAAAACTAATCTATAAAAAGTACCGATATCTGGGTTTGTTAGGTAGCAAAGCTAAGATATCGTCCTTATTTAATATTCTGGAAAAAGATGGGGTTGATCGCAAGTTATTAGAGAATACAGATGCCCCGATTGGAATGGCAATTAACAGTAAAACCCCTTCTGAGATTGCAGTAAGTATTGCTGCTAAAATTATTTCAGTTAAAAATCAAAAATCCTAATGCAATTTTTATCCTTATCAAAGATTCTATAATCGGTAGTCTAAAGTAAAAGGGTGAATTAAGGTATTCATCGGGTTTTCTGCTAGACTAGTCCAAAAACAAAAACCATCAATAGATTTTACTCGTATTATCAGGTGTATTTTATCGACCTTTTTTTTCTATTATAAATTGATTAATAAAACCTCATTATGAAACGATTTTTGATTATCCTTTTAGCTATTTATCCTATTTTTTTATTTGGTCAGCAAAACGAAATGAATTTTGAATTACCGCTTTATAAAATGGATTTGCCCGTTGATGAAGAAACAGGTCTCATAACATTTGTTTATGTTTTTAAAGCGGAAAACTCAACAAAAGAAGGCCTATATTATAAAGCTTTGGATTGGTTTACAGAAAAATACAATGCGGTGGACCAGGTATTATGGATTAATGACAAAGAGAATGGCGAATTGTTCGGAAAACCATTTACCGACATTATGATTTTGGAAGCGGGAATGGGAGAAATGGAAAAGATGTATTATACCATTCGGATTTATCTAAAAGAGGGCAGGTACAAATGTGTGGTTACCGATATTCAATACCAGTCCTATCCAAGCGAATTTGACCAGTTCCCGGATAGGTATGCTGCTGAGTCTATAATTATAAGCGAACTATATAAAAAGAAAGGAAAAGTCAGGAGCACGAACCTGCAGTATAAAGAAAAAACAATTTCATCTGTCCGTTCGCTGGTTATGGATTTACAACAAGCAATGAATAGCATAAGTGTTACCGCAAACAGCGATGATTGGTAGATAGAAGGTTATTACGAACTACTGCTTTCTGGTGATTGTTAAACGGCGAAAAACAAAAAACAAAAACAATACAATCAATCCTACTCCCCCTGCCATTGCCAAGGTAATTATTTGTTGTTTATCCTTTTTCTGTTTTTCTATTGCAAGTAAATTATCATTT
>Ga0164313_10001528_pt1 | contig 20421 bp, 32 predicted proteins | sample GuaBasSedimGuay4_FD_113735 | JGI IMG/M metagenome (GOLD analysis project Ga0164313, IMG submission 113735) | Subseafloor sediment microbial communities from Guaymas Basin, Gulf of California, Mexico - Guay4, Core 4569-4, 0-3 cm | ecosystem: Environmental > Aquatic > Marine > Hydrothermal vents... | reverse complement strand
AGGTGGTGGAAGAGCATTCGGACCCAGCCCACGTGATTATGGTTTCAAGTTAAATAAGAAAGTTAAAATCCTTGCCAGGAAATCGGCTCTTACTTATAGGGTAAAAGATAAAGAATTGATTGTTATTGAAGATTTTAAATTAGATGCACCTAAGACCAAATTTAATAGGGAGATTCTAAAAAACCTTTCTGTTGATGGCAATAAAACACTTATAATCGTTTCGGAAACAGATAAAAACATATATCTCTCAAGCCGAAACCTTCAGAAGGCAACGGTATCTACAGCAGATACTTTGAATACATATGATGTTTTAAACTCTGACAAACTGTTGGTTTGCGAGAGTTCTTTAGAAATAATTGAAAAAATTCTCAACTGATAAGTCATGACGATTTTAAAAAAGCCACTAGTCACCGAGAAAATGTCCGACCTTAATGAGAAGGGCAAGTATGGCTTTATTGTCGATAAAAAGGCAAACAAAGTGGAAATCAGGAAGGCCGTAGAAAAAATGTACGGTGTTACAGTGGATAAAGTGGCCACTATGCGGTACCATGGTAAGAAAAAAACCAGGTATACAAAGTCGAGGGTGATTTCCGGGCATGCGCCTGCTTTTAAAAAAGCAATCGTGACAGTGAAAGAAGGCGATGTGATTGACTTTTATGGTAATATTTAATGATTTTGAATAATGGCTGTTAGAAAATTAAGACCGGTTACGCCAGGACAACGATATAGAATGGCGCCTCTATTCGACGAGATTACTTCGGACAAACCGGAGAAGTCGTTGTTGAAGCCAATTAAAAGGTCAGGTGGGCGCAACAACACAGGCAAGATGACAATGCGCTATGTTGGTGGAGGTCATAAGAAACGTTACCGCATAATTGATTTTAAAAGGAATAAACATGGTATTCCTGCAGTGGTGAAAACTATTGAATATGACCCGAACAGATCATCAAGGATTGCTCTTGTATTTTATAAGGATGGAGCAAAGTCATATATAATTGCCCCAGATGGTTTACAAGTGGGTCAGACAATTAATTCCGGAGAAGATGTAGCCCCTGATTTGGGTAATTCACTTCCCCTTTCAAAGATTCCTCTTGGCACCATTGTACATAATATTGAATTGAGACCGGGTACTGGAGCAGCTTTGGCAAGGAGTGCGGGATCTTATGCTCAGTTACTGGCTCGTGATGGAAAATATGCAACTCTTAAACTTCCATCGGGAGAAATGAGAATGATCCTGGTTACATGTTATGCGACCATAGGATCAGTAGGAAATAGTGACTACATGAATATAAGGCTGGGTAAAGCCGGACGTAAACGTTGGTTAGGTAGAAGGCCAAGGGTACGTGGTGTAGTTATGAACCCGGTGGATCACCCAATGGGCGGTGGCGAAGGAAAATCTTCGGGTGGACATCCGAGGTCGAGAACAGGTTTATATGCCAAAGGCTATAAAACAAGAAATAAAAAGAAATATTCAAATAGGTTAATAATAGGTAAGCGGTAAGTATCATGGCAAGATCTCTTAAAAAAGGACCCTATATTGATTTCAGACTTGACAAGAAAGTTCAGGTCATGAATGAGTCGGGTAAAAAATCAGTAATAAAAACATGGTCCAGGAGATCCATGATCTCTCCTGACTTTGTTGGGCATACATTTGCTGTACATAACGGGAACAAGTTTATACCTGTTTATGTGACAGAAAACATGGTAGGCCATAAGTTTGGTGAGTTTGCACCAACAAGAAATTTCAGGGGACACGTAGGCAAAAAATGATAAAAGATAATTAGGATGGAAGCTGTTGCTAAATTAAAAAATGTGCCAACGTCGCCAAGAAAAATGAGAATGGTGGCTGACCTGATAAGGGGACAAAAAGTCAATCAGGCACTGACTATTTTAAAACATGAATCGAAGGAGGGAGCTGCCAGGGTAGAGAAGTTGTTGCTTTCCGCTATTGCTAACTGGCAAAATAAGAATGAAGATGTCAGATTAGAAGAAGCCGACCTCTTTATTAAAACCATTACAGTAGATGGTGGAAGAATGTTAAAGCGTTACCGGCCTGCTCCACAGGGAAGAGCGCATAGGATTAGGAAAAGATCTAATCATGTGACTCTCATTGTAGACAGTTTGGTTGCACCAAAAATAGAAACAGATAATCAGGAATCTAACGATACGGAAAAATAGATTATGGGACAAAAAGTAAATCCGATAGGCTTTAGATTAGGCATCGTAAAAGGTTGGGATTCCAACTGGTATGGCGGGCAGGATTTTGATAAAAAGTTGATCGAAGATCAAAAAATCAGAAAATATATCCATGCGCGTATTTCTAATGGTGGAATATCCAAAATCATAATCGAAAGGACATTAAAAAGAATTACCATTACTGTTCATACGGCTCGTCCAGGCGTGGTCATAGGCAAAGGTGGTTCTGAAGTGGACAAGATCAAGGAGGAATTAAAAAAGCTCACAAATAAGGATGTTCAGATCAATATTTTTGAGATTAAAAGGCCGGAGCTTGATGCCCGACTAGTGGGTGAATCTATTGCACAGCAGTTGAAGGCCCGGATTTCTTATAGGAGAGCGATGAAGCAAGCTATAGCATCGGCCATGCGTGTGGGTGCCCAGGGTATTAAGATCAAGGCATCCGGACGACTTGGTGGAGCTGAGATGGCAAGGACGGAACAGTATAAAAACGGAAGAATTCCCTTACATACACTTCGTGCTGATATTGATTATGCAATTACAGAAGCCATGACCGTTTACGGTAAAATTGGCATTAAAGTATGGATATTTAAGGGTGAGGTTTATGGCAAGCGCGACTTGTCACCTAACGTAGGCTCAGGCCGGTCATCGGCAGGCGGCAGAAAAAGGAATGACATGCCAAGGCGTAGAAGGAGATAAAGGAAAGTAAAAAGGCAATAAGCAAATTATAATAGGAGATGTTACAGCCGAAAAGAACAAAGTTCAGGAGACAGCAAAAAGGAAAGATAAAGGGAATTGCCCAGAGAGGACATACCATTGCTTTTGGATCATTTGGATTAAAGGCCCTGGAGTCGGGTTGGATTACTTCAAGACAAATTGAAGCAGCTCGTGTTGCGGTTACCCGTGCCATGAAACGACAAGGTCAGATATGGATCCGTATTTTCCCTGATAAACCGATCACCAAAAAACCTGCGGAGGTAAGGATGGGTAAAGGTAAAGGTGCTCCTGAATATTGGGTGGCAGTTGTGAAGCCAGGCACGATCTTATTCGAATCTAGCGGATCTGATTCAGAGCTTGCAAAAGAAGCATTAAGGCTTGCAGCACAGAAATTGCCGATTAAAACACAATTTATAGTAAGAAGAGATTACGTCGAGTAAAATGAAAAATACTGAACTTAATTTATTATCTCTTGAGGAATTGAAGCAGCGCTTGCTGAGTGAACGTGAAATTCTGCAAAAGCAGAAATTTGCACATGCTGTTTCTCCGATTGAAAATCCAATGAAAATCAGAGAAACTAAAAAGACTATTGCAAGGATACTGACATTACTCAAGCAAAAAGAGGCTATTGAAAATAATTAAAAAATGGCGGAACGAAATTTAAGAAAAGAAAGGGTGGGGATTGTGGTTAGCAATAAAATGGATAAATCCATTGTAATCACCGTACACAGACGTGTAAAACACCTGGTTTATGGAAAATTTATCGGGAAGTCCTCGAAATTTATGGCCCATGATGAAAAGAATGAGTGTGGCATTGGCGATACCGTAAGGATCATGGAAACCAGGCCTCTCAGTAAAAGAAAAAGGTGGAGATTAGTAGAAATAATAGAAAAAGCTAAATAAAATGGTTCAGCAAGAGTCACGACTCAATGTTGCAGATAATAGCGGAGCTAAGGTAGTTCTGGTTATTAGGGTCCTGGGAGGGACGAAGAGACGCTATGCTTCAGTGGGCGATACAATTATAGTAACAGTAAAAACTGCATTATCATCTAGTTCCTTAAAAAAAGGTACTGTTTCAAAGGCAGTTGTCGTACGCACAAAGAAAGAAGTTCGGCGTAAGGATGGTTCATATATAAGGTTTGAGGACAATGCATGTGTGTTGCTCACTCCTACCGATGAGCCAAGGGGTACGAGGATATTCGGACCTGTTGCGAGGGAACTCCGTGAAAAACAATATATGAAAATAGTTTCATTAGCTCCTGAAGTTCTATAATAATATGACAAAGAAGGTAAATAAATTGAAAAAACTTCACGTTAGAAAAGGCGATACAGTTATGATAATCGCTGGAGATGACAAAGGGAAGAAAGGCAAGATCCTGGAGGTAGACAGGCTTAAAAGCAGAGCGATTATAGAAGGGATGAATATGATCACAAAGCATCAAAAGCGAAGTGCAGATAATCCGGATGGAGGCATTCACAGTACAGAAGCCCCTATTCATATCAGTAACCTGAAGGTTATTGATCCTTCGAGCGGAACACCAACCAGAATTGGCAGAAAGCTCGATGATAAAGGTAAATTACAAAGATATTCAAAGAAAACCGGAGAGATAATAAAAAATGGCTAAATCCTTATTGAAAGAAAAGTATAAAAAGGAGATTGTGCCGGCGCTGATGGAGAAATTCCAATACAAATCAGTCATGCAGGTCCCCAAGGTGCTGAAAATAGCCGTTAACAAAGGAATTGGCGCGGCTGTAGCAGACAAGAAACTCGTTGATAACGGAGTAGAAGAATTGACCATTATTACCGGTCAGCGCGCAGTGCCTACTCTGGCAAAGAAATCAGTTTCTAATTTTAAACTCCGTGAGTTTATGCCTATTGGTGCGAGGGTTACTTTGCATGGTGATAAAATGTATGATTTTTTAGACCGACTAATGAATGTGGCTCTACCCAGGGTTCGGGACTTTCGCGGAATCAGTGATAAGGGATTTGATGGTCGGGGGAATTATACACTGGGCATTAAAGAACAAATTATATTTCCAGAAATTAGTCTTGATAAGGTTACAAGGATTTCGGGAATGAATATAACGTTTGTCATCAGTTCAAAAACTGATGAAGAAAGCTATGAATTGCTCAAAGCATTTGGATTACCATTCGCAAATACTAAAAATTAATAAATATGGCAAGAGAATCAATTAAAGCCAGAGATAGAAAAAAGGAACGAATGGTTGCCAGATATGCTGCCAAACGTGCCGAATTAAAAGCAGCAGGTGACTGGGAAGGTCTTGATAAGTTGCCACGAAGTTCATCAAAAGTCAGATTGCACAATAGATGTAAACTTACGGGCAGACCTAAGGGTTATATGCGTAAATTCGGCATTTCAAGAGTTACTTTTCGAGAGATGGCAACAGACGGAAAAATTCCCGGAATAAGAAAAGCGAGCTGGTAATAGCAAACTGGTTTTTAAAATTAATTAAATAATGCTAACTTTGCAGGCCATTTGCTAAAGCGAAGAAAAAATTAAGAATAAATAAATGGATCCGATTGCAGATTTTCTTACAAAAATACGAAATGCGATTAAGGCAAATCACCGAATTGTGACAATACCGGCCTCTAATATGAAGAAGGAGATTACCAAGGTATTACACGATCAGGGATTTATACAAAATTATAAGTTTGAGGAAGAGGGGCCTCAGGGTACTATTAAGATCGCATTAAAGTATAACCCTGAAACCAAACAGTCAGCTATTTTGAAGTTACAGCGGATATCAAAACCGGGCCTTAGAAAATACGTTGGCTCGGATGAGATTCCAAGAGTACTCAACGGGCTGGGCATTGCTATACTTTCAACCTCAAAAGGCGTTATGACCAATAAGAAAGCCAGGGAAGAAAATATCGGTGGTGAAGTATTGTGTTATATATACTAAATACCTGAAAAAAGATGTCAAGGATAGGTAATAAACCAATAAAAATATTTGAAGGAATTAACATTAGTGTTAGCTCTGACAACGTAGTAACGGTAAAAGGGCCGAAAGGAGAACTGACTCAAAAAGTGGATCCGGATATGATCATTGATATCAATGATGGAACTCTTGTTGTGAAAAGACCTTCGGAACAAAAAAGGCATAAGGCTTTGCACGGATTATACCGGTCATTGATAGCCAATATGCTGGAAGGTGTTGCTAAGGGGTACAAAAAAGAACTTGAGCTTGTAGGTGTTGGTTATAGGGCCTCGGTCCAAAATAACGTATTGGATTTAAGTTTAGGACATTCGCACCATGTGTTTTTCCAGATTCCGGAAGAAATTGTAGTAACTGCAGAGTCTAAAAAAGGAAAAAATCCAATTATTACATTGGAAAGCATCGATAAACAATTGATCGGCCATATTGCCGCTAAAATAAGGTCCTTAAGGAAGGTTGAACCTTACAAAGGTAAAGGTGTACGGTTTGTTGGTGAACATGTTAGGAGAAAAGCTGGTAAAACTGCTGCTAAATAATAGAAAATATGGCGACTCAAAAAACTTTGAGAAGACTGCGCATCAGGCAGGGAATTAGAAAAAAGATTAAAGGTACGGCAGAGCGCCCGAGGCTTTCCGTGTATAAAAGTAATACCGCAATTTACGCTCAATTAGTTGACGATATTAGTGGTCATACTTTGGGCTCAGCCAGCTCTGCGGAGCTGGGGAAAGCAAAAAGTATAAGTATTGAACAATCTAAAGAGGTTGGGAAAAAATTAGCCGAAAAAGCCATTGATAATGGAATTAAGGTTGTTGTTTTTGACCGTAATGGATTTGTTTTTCACGGTAAAGTAAAAGCGTTGGCCGACGGAGCAAGAGAAGGCGGACTCAAATTTTAAATAAATTATGTCGAAGAAAAATATCAAGTCGATCAAGGCCAGCGAAATTGAACTAAAAGAGCGGGTCGTATCCATTCAACGGGTTGCCAAGGTTGTAAAAGGTGGTCGTCGGTTTAGTTTTTCAGCCATTGTGGTTGTTGGTAACGGAAACGGTATAGTGGGATTTGGTCTGGGTAAAGCCAATGAAGTAACAGATGCTATCACAAAAGGTATTGATGATGCAAAGAAAAATCTTGTAAATGTACCTATTAAAAAAGGTACTTTGCCGCATGAAGTAATTGGAAAATTCAGTGGAGGAACGGTGTTGATGAAACCAGCCTCTGCTGGTACAGGTGTAATAGCAGGTGGAGCTATGCGGGCAGTATTGGAAAGTGCCGGTGTCAAGGATGTGCTTGCTAAGTCAAAGGGATCTGCAAACCCCCACAATGTAGTAAAAGCTACTTTTGATGGATTGTCAAAACTTCGTGATGCCTTTACCGTAGCGCAGACAAGAGGTATCTCTTTAAATAAGGTTTTTAACGGATAGGATCATGGCTAAGAAGATTAAAATCACCCAAACGAGAAGTATTATCAAGCGTCCGTATGATCAAAAACGTACAATCAAAGCGCTTGGCTTGGGGCGCACCAACAAGACAGTAGAAGTTGAAGCCACACCACAAATTTTGGGTATGGTCAAAAAAGTTAGTCATTTGGTATCCGTAAGTGAATAAAACGATGAAATTACATACTTTAAAACCGGCAAAAGGATCGACAAAGAATAGAAAGAGAATTGGCAGAGGCCAGGGATCTGGTAGAGGGGGCACTTCTACAAAGGGACATAAAGGAGCCCAGTCCAGGGCAGGCTATTCTCACCGGTTTGGATTTGAAGGCGGTCAGATGCCTATCCAACGCAGGGTTCCTAAATTTGGATTCAAGAACAGGTTCCGTGTGGAATATAAACCTGTAAACCTTGATGCCATTCAGGAACTATGCGAAAAGTTAAAAAAGAAAGCAGTCGATGTTCAGATGATGATCGAACAAGGTTTAATAGAAAAAAACGATCTCGTAAAAATACTCGGAAGAGGGGAGCTGAAAGATAAGGTGGATGTTACAGCACATGCATTTTCTGCAAGTGCCATAGCAGCGATTGAGAAATCCGGGGGTAAAGTAACTAAGTTGTAAGATGAAAAAATTTATTACCACAATAGTCAATATCTGGAAGATACAAGAGTTGAGAGAAAGGATTCTTACTACTCTCGGCTATCTTGTTATATTCAGACTTGGTTCTTTTGTGGTATTGCCGGGTATAGATCCATCAAAATTGGGAGGTAAAGCTTCTGGGTTTTTTGGCTTGCTCGATACATTTTTAGGTGGGGCGTTTAGCAACGCTTCTATATTTGGTTTGGGTATTATGCCCTATATCTCTGCATCCATTGTGATTCAGTTACTTACTGTAACCATGCCTTATTTCCAGAAAATGCAGAAAGAAGGCGAATCGGGCAGAAAGAAGATAACTCAAATTACGCGGGTGCTTACCATAGCGATTTGTTTGTCGCAGTCGGTAGCTTATATTAAAGGAACAATACCAAATGAAGCTGTATTGATCGACCAGTTTGTATTTACACTTTTGTCGATGATAATCCTTACCTCAGGTACAATTTTTACCATGTGGTTGGGTGAGAGAATAACAGATAAAGGTATTGGAAATGGTATTTCTATGTTGATTATGATAGGTATCATCTCCAGATTACCTGGTGAGTTGATTGCAGAGGCTGTATCAAAAGGCATGAGTGGCGCCTTGCTGTTCATTCTTGAAATGCTGGCTTTGTTTTTTGTTGTCATGGGTGTTGTGGCCCTCACACAGGCTGTACGCAAGATACCTGTTCAATATGCAAAACAGATTGTGGGAAACCGGGTATACGGCGGGCAACGTCAATACATTCCTTTGAAAGTTAATTCAGCTGGTGTTATGCCCATCATCTTTGCTCAGGCACTGATGTTCCTTCCTGGTTTGCTGGCCAATTATTTTGCGGACAAGAGTGAAGCGGTTGCTCAGATTGCTTATTCATTTGCGAGTTTTACTTCACCTGCATACAATATTTTACTCGGAGTACTGATTATGGTTTTCACATTCTTTTATACAGCTATAACAGTTAATCCTACTCAGATAGCAGATGATATGAAACGAAATGGTGGTTTTGTTCCCGGAATTAAGCCGGGTAAACAGACCTCTGATTTTATAGATGATATTTTAACTAAAATTACCTTACCTGGATCGATATTCCTGGCGGTTGTTGCTATTCTGCCGGCTTTTGCGGTCGTAGCAGGTGTTAGCCAGGGTTTTGCCAGTTTTTATGGTGGAACATCGCTTCTTATTATGGTTGGGGTGATTTTGGACACATTGCAACAGATAGAGAGCTATCTGTTGATGAGACACTATGAAGGCATGATGAAATCTGGAAAGATCAAGGGTCGACAGAGTTCATTAGCTTAGGTTGAAGTTGAATAGTATAAAAACTAATTACATATAATAAATATGGCAAAACAAGCTTCAATCGAACAGGATGGTACAATCACAGAAGCATTGTCGAATGCAATGTTTCGGGTTGAACTGGAAAACGGGCATATAGTTATTGCACATATATCAGGTAAAATGAGAATGCATTATATTCGGATTTTACCGGGTGATAAGGTAAAACTTGAAATGTCGCCCTACGATTTGACTAAAGGTCGCATAGTTTATAGGTATAAATAAGTGAACCCATGAAGGTAAAGGCATCAGTAAAAAAGAGAAGTAGCGATTGTAAGATCGTTAGACGAAAAGGAAAAGTTTACATCATTAACAAAAAGAATCCAAGATTTAAACAAAGACAAGGTTAATTATGGCTAGAATTTCAGGCGTTGATATCCCCGATAATAAAAGAGGAGAAATAGCTCTGACCTATATATTTGGTTTGGGAAAAAGTTCTGCTCAAAATATTCTTGATAAGGCCGGCATAAGCAGGGACAAGAAAGTCAAGGACTGGTCAGATGATGAGTCAAATGCTATCAGAACCATTATCGCTGAAACTTTTAAAGTTGAAGGTGTTTTGAAATCTGAACTTCAATTGAGTATCAAGCGTTTGCTCGATATAGGTTGTTATCGTGGATTAAGGCATAGAAGAGGATTGCCGGTACGAGGCCAGCATACAAAAAATAATTCAAGAACCAGAAAAGGCAAAAGAAAAACAGTAGCTAACAGAAAGAAAGCTATCAAGTAATCATTAGGGAGATATGGCACAAAAAAGAAAGGATAAGTCAAAAAAGCGAGTTGTGAATGTCGAACCTGTTGGTCAGGCACACATTAGAGCGTCATTCAATAATATAATTATTTCTATGACCAATTCTGTAGGTCAGGTGATTTCATGGGGATCTGCAGGTAAAAAGGGTTTTAAAGGATCTAAAAAAAACACCCCTTATGCGGCACAAATGGCTGCTGAGGATTGTGCCCGGACAGCTTATGATCTAGGACTTCGTAAAGTTGACGTATACGTAAAAGGCCCGGGAGCTGGCAGAGAATCTGCTATCAGGACAATACAAAATTCGGGTATTGAAGTTACCTCTATCGTTGATGTAACACCCCTGCCGCATAATGGTTGCAGACCAGCAAAGAGAAGAAGAGTTTAAGATAATAATAATCGATTTCCAAAAATGGCAAGATACAGAGGACCCAAGGCTAAAGTAGCAAGGAAATTTAATGAACCTATATTTGGACCGAGTAAAGCGGTTCAGAAAAAACCATATCCTCCCGGACATCACGGCAGAGGAAGAAGGAGAAAACAATCTGAATATGCGATGCAGCTTTCAGCTAAGCAAAAAGCAAAATATACTTACGGTATATTGGAAAGGCAATTTGCTAACCTTTTTCAGAAAGCTTCGAGAAAAACGGGGATTACAGGCGAATTATTGATGCAAATGCTTGAATCCAGGCTTGATAATGTTGTATTCCGCCTTGGAATTGGGCGCACAAGACGAGCTGCCAGACAACTTGTTTTACACAAGCATATAACGGTCAATGGGCATGTCACAAACATTCCATCTTATTTGCTAAGAGCAGGTGATGTGGTGGCAGTGCGAGAGAAATCAAAATCATTACAGGCAATTAATGATAGTCTGGTTTCAAGTGCAGGAAAAAGATATCCCTGGCTCGAGTGGGATCCTACTGAAATGTCTGGCAAATATGTCATGATCCCCCAAAGGGATGAAATACCAGAAAACATTCAAGAACAACTAATTGTCGAATTGTATTCCAAGTAATATTTTAGGATCGTAAAGACTATATAAAATATGTCAATAATATCATATCAAATGCCGGAAAAGGTAACAATGGAAAAAGCTGATGACTTTAACGGTCGTTTTGTGTTCAAACCATTGGAGCCTGGTTATGGAGTAACTATTGGAAATGCCCTGAGAAGGATATTGCTCTCTTCTTTGGAAGGCTATGCCATCACCGGTATCAAAATCGCTGATGTGCTACATGAGTTCACAACCATTGAAGGAGTTGTTGAGGATGTTTCTGAAATCATTCTCAACCTTAAAATGGTGCGATTTAAAAAAATTGCAAACGGAGTTGACACGAAAATTATTATTCCAATTAAAAATCAAAAGCAATTTACCGCTGGCGATATTGGCAAACATACTACAACTTTTGAGATTCTTAATCCGGATCATGTGATCTGTAATCTGGATGTTTCAGCTGATTTTGAATTAGAGATAGTAATTGAAAAAGGTATGGGGTATGTACCCGCTGAGGAAAACAAACCTTCAGAGCAGATTTTCGGCTTTGTCCCTATTGATGCAATATTTACTCCTATTAAAAAGGCCAACTTTAAGGTAGAAAATACACGTGTAGAGCAGAAAACGGATTACGAACAGCTGTTGTTGGATATTGAAACTGATGGATCTGTCCATCCTGAAAAAGCACTGGAAGAAGCAGCAAGATTACTGATCAAACATTTTATGTTGTTTACTGATCAGTTAATCCCTATTGAAGAATCAGGTGAAGAACCTGATACGGTGGACGAAGAAATGCTGCACATGAGGAAGTTGCTTAAAACTTCTCTTAATGACCTTGACCTATCTGTCAGAGCATACAACTGCTTGAAAGCGGCTGATGTTAAGTCTCTTGGTGATTTGGTAAGACTTGAGATTTCTGATATGATGAAATTCCGAAATTTTGGCAAGAAGTCATTGGCAGAACTTGAGCAACTTGTAGCGGATAAGCAATTGACCTTTGGCATGGATTTGTCAAGGTATAAACTTGAAGAAGAACAGCAATAATGAGACACGGAAAGAGATTCAATCATCTCGGCAGGACAACACCTCACAGAAAGGCAATGCTTTCTAATATGGCGTCCTCCCTGATTTTGCATAAACGGATTAACACTACGGTGGCGAAAGCTAAGGCATTAAGGCGATACGTAGAACCTTTACTTACAAAGTCTAAAACAGACACTACACATAGCAGACGTGTTGTTTTTTCCTATCTGCAGGATAAGGAATCGGTTAAGGAGCTTTTTGATGAGGTATCTGAAAAAATTGCAGCGAGACCTGGCGGATATACCAGAATTATTAAAATGGGTAATCGACTGGGCGATAATGCAGATATGTGCATGATCGAATTGGTAGATTACAACGAATTAATGCTTGAAGAGAAAGAACCTAAAAAAGCCAAGACCAGAAGGAGCAGGAGAAGTAAGAAATCAACAGAAGGAGAAGCAAAGGATAAATCTACGACTGAAGAAGTAAAGGCAGAGAAAGTTGAAACTACTAATGAAGAGGTTAAGGAGGAAAAGGCTAAAGAGGAAGATGTAAAAGCAGTAGAGGAGAAGGTAGTAGAGGAGAAAGCAGTAGAAGAGAAGTCAAAAGAGATAAAAGCTGAATCGAAGGATGTTAAAGAAAAAGCTCAGGAAGAGCCGTCAGCTCCTGATAAAAATAATAAATCCGGAGAATCTGAGGAAAAAACCTCTGGAAAAGAATAAATGATATCAAACACATAAAATATTGAAGGGATTGGATGTTTGTCCGGTCCTTTTTTTTTGCCCAATATCTTGTATTGATGTATCAACCTTAGATATATTGGTAAGAATCTTTTAACTTTACACGACCTTAAAATTTCCTTGTAGATGAAATATTCAACAAAAGAAAAAGCTCTCCTGATTCTTGAAGATGGCACCTGTTTTTATGGAGTTTCCATCGGTAAAAAAGGGACTACGGGAGGGGAGATTTGTTTTAATACAGGTATGACCGGATACCAGGAGATTTATACAGATCCGTCTTATTATGGGCAAGTCATCGTGAACACCACTTCACATATTGGTAATTATGGTGTTAATCAGGAAGAACAGGAATCATCTGACCCGAAAATATCCGGATTGGTAGTTAATGACTTTTCAAGTATTTATAGCAGAGAGACGGCATCCGGGTCCCTTCAGGAATATTTGGAAGTACATGGAGTTGTGGGTATCTCCGATGTGGATACAAGAATGATTGTAAAACACATTCGGGATAAAGGGGCTATGAACGGCATGATTTCATCAGAAGAACTCAACCCCAAAAAGCTGAAAAAAATGCTTAAGGAAATTCCCCCAATGAATGGGCTTGAGCTTTCATCGGCTGTTTCTACCACTGAACCTTATTTTGTTGGCAATGAGGATTCTAAATATAAGGTGGCTGTAATGGATTATGGAATTAAGACAAGTATTTTAAAAAATCTGACCTCACGTGGTTGCTACTGTAAGGTGTTTCCGGCAAGGACAACATTTGAGGAAGTTGAAAAATGGAATCCTGATGGGTATTTCCTGTCTAATGGCCCGGGTGATCCGGCTGCAATGGATTATGCGATTGAATTGGTAAAAAAAATATTGGATTTGGAAAAACCTGTGTTTGGTATCTGCCTGGGACATCAGATCCTTGCCTTGGCCAGTGATGTATCCACATTTAAAATGTATCAAGGGCACAGAGGTTTGAATCATCCTATAAAAAATATAATCACAGGCTTTTGTGAGGTAACTTCCCAAAATCATGGATTTTGCGTTTCAAGAGAAGACATTGACAAAGCAGACAATATTGAGATTACACATTTAAATTTGAACGATAATACAGTGGCAGGTATTCGCTTGACGGATAAACCTGCTTTTTCCGTGCAGCATCATCCGGAAGCATCTCCGGGGCCGCACGATTCTAAATATTTATTTGATTTATTCATTGATTTAATATCTAAAAATTAATTACAAAAAAATGAGTTTTATTGAAAGTATCCAAGCCAGACAAATCCTCGATTCACGAGGAAATCCAACAATCGAAGTAGACGTCATTACCGAAAACGGTATTCTCGGAAGGGCCGCTGTGCCTTCCGGAGCTTCAACAGGTGAAAATGAAGCAGTAGAATTGAGAGATGGAGATAAAAAGAGATTTATGGGAAAAGGTGTGCTCAAAGCAGTTGAAAATGTTAATGAGAAGATTGCTGAGGAGTTAATAGGATTGCCCATTTTTGATCAAAATCTGATAGATAAGATTATGATCGAACTGGATGGCACTGAAACAAAAAAGAAACTGGGTGCAAATGCAATTTTAGGTGTATCTATGGCTGTGGCAAAAGCAGCAGCAGAAGAAGCGGGACTGCCTCTTTACAGGTATCTTGGTGGCATGAACGCTCACATATTACCTGTTCCGATGCTGAATATCATCAATGGTGGTGCGCACTCAGATGCTCCCATCGCCTTTCAGGAGTTTATGATTCGCCCGATAGGTGCTCCTTCACTAAGCGAAGCAGTCAGAATGGGATCTGAAATTTTCCATCATCTTAAGAAGATTTTAAAGGATAAAGGACTTAGTACTGCAGTTGGAGATGAAGGTGGTTTTGCACCTAATCTCAGTGGCGGAACAGAGGAAGCTCTCGAAAGCATTTTGAAGGCCATAAAATCAGCCGGCTATAAAGCGGGCAAGGAGGTTACAATTGCCATGGACTGTGCAGCTTCAGAGTTTTATAATAAGGGAAAATATGACTACACTATTTTTGAAGGTAAAGGTGGAGCGGTCAGAAATAAAATACAACAAGTAGAATACCTTGCCGAACTTGCTGAAAAATATCCTATCGATTCTATTGAAGATGGTTGCGCGGAAGATGACTGGGAAGGATGGGCACTTCTTACTGAAAAAATTGGAGATAAAATTCAGTTGGTAGGTGATGATAACCTGGTAACAAATGTGAAATTTCTGAAAAAAGCCATAGATGAGAAATGTGGTAATTCTATTTTGATAAAAGTTAATCAGATTGGAAGCCTTTCTGAAACAATGGATGCGATAGAGATGGCTCATAAAGCAGGGTGGTCAACCGTTATTTCGCATCGTTCAGGCGAAACGGAAGATTCTACGATTGCTGATATTGCAGTGGCTACCAATTCCGGACAAATTAAAACAGGCTCTATGTCGAGGTCTGACCGGATAGCTAAGTACAATCAGTTGATGAGAATTGAGGAAGAACTCGGTGAAGTTGCCAAGTTTGCGGGCAAATAATTGAAATATGACTTTTTGAGCCGCTTTTCTGAAGGAAGGCGGCTTTTTTTATGCTTTTTAAAATAAAGTTTTTAATTTTATACATCCAATGAATTTGTATATGCTTAAAAAGTTACTTCCTCTCACAAAAAACTTTTTCTTTATCACAGGGATTTTATTTCTGTTTTGGATGTTGTTTTTAGATTCGAACGACTTTTATACCCAGTATAAACTCAGCAAAAAACTTCAGGCACTTGAAAATGAGAAGGAATATTATCTTCAAAAAATTGATGAAGTAAAAAATGAGCGTGAACAATTACTTACAAATGAGGATATGCTCGAGAAATTTGCGCGAGAAAAGTACCTGATGAAAAAAGAAACGGAAGATTTATACGTTATTGTGGAGGAGTGATTTAATAATACCGTTATCGCGCTAAATCTTAAAACCCAAACACTATGAAGAATATTTTGTATGTACTCAGTATTATTTTTCTTTTCTCTCTTGTCTTTGCTGCCAATGTTTTGTCACAGATACCTGAGGAGGAAGTGGACAAGCCGGCTTTTAAAGATAAACTGTTTTTTGGAGGAGGCCTCGGGTTGAGTTTTGGCGATGTTACATATATAAGTATTGCGCCGGTAATCGGTTACAAGGTAACACCCAAACTATCTACCGGGGTTAGATTAACATATCAGTACCGCAGATATAAAAATGTGTATCCACCATATGATATTTTTGAGTCTCATGACTTTGGCATTGGAGCCTTTGGGAGTTATATGATTTTTGGCCCTATCTTCCTTCAGGTAGAATACGAGTATCTTAGCTATGAATATTTTACCGTTACAGATACTAAGGTGCGCCAGGGATTTGATTCCTTCATGGCCGGTGGAGGCATTATGCAACCTATTGGCAGGAATGCGGGCCTCTTTCTAACCGTCTTATATAATTTTTCATACAAAAATGATAATTCAATTCAACCTTATGGAAGTCCTTTGATCCTGCGGGCAGGGGTTACAGCTGGTTTTTAGTCTGAATCAGAAAGTCACCTTCTGATTATTTTTTTTATTTCCACTATTACTTTTTTCTGATTACAGAGTTAACCCAAACTTGTCAGCAAGTTTAAGTAAGTCCTGCTCAACCGGCTTTAGTAGTGGGATTCCTGTTTTATTACGTTTGTCTTCCATATCCCGCTCCGGATCGCCTGGAATAAGTACTTTTTCCTGACCGTCAACTATGGAAGCTTCTCTAAATCGTTGTATCCACTGATCCATATTCAACTTAAATTCTTCCGCTGGGCGGAAAGCATCAATTCGCATGGCCCCAAAAAAATGTCCGATGCCTTTGCCTGGCATATCGTCAGCCAGAGGCAGGAAGCTTACGAAAGGCGGAACCCAGGGCCCGTAGTTTGCTCCTGACAAAACCGCTGTAAAAACATCTACAATTGAACCCAGACAATAACCTTTGTGGCTGCCATGTTCACGATCACCACCGAGTGGAAGCAATGCCCCACCATTTTTGAGTTCCTCAGGATTTGTCGATTTGTGGCCTTTTGAATTCTGTACCCAGCCCTCTGGTGCAGGCTTACCTTTTCTTTGAAGTATTTCCAGTTTGCCGTTAGCTACAGTAGTTGTGGCAAAATCGGCAACAAGAGGAGGTTCGTTATTAGCAGGAACTGCCACAGCGATAGGATTAGTACCCAGCAATCGTTCGGTGGAGAAGGTAGGAGCTACCAGTGGACTGGCATTGGTCATCCCAATGCCTATCATATCATGAGCTAAGGCAAGCATGGCATGATATCCTGCAATCCCAAAATGGTTTGAATTTCGTACCGCTATCCAACCTGTCCCAGCCTGTTTTGCCTTTTCTATAGCTTTCTTCATGGCTATTGGCCCTACAACCAGCCCAAGGCCGTTATCACCATCTATCACAGCTGTACTGGGCGATTCATGAACAACCCGGATATCTGGATTGGGGTTTACACGTCCTGCTTCCCATAGCCTTATATATCCTGATAGTCGAGCTACGCCGTGTGAGTCTACTCCTCGTAAATCAGCAGAAATTAGGACATCTGCGGCAAGCCTCGCCTCTTCTTCGGGGCAACCCATTTGCAGAAATACTTTTTCAGAAAATTTTTTTAATCGTGATGCAACGTACAAATTCTGTTGTTTCATTTGCCAAAATTAGTAATTTAACTGGTGAAAATGAATTGCAAAAAAAGAATATGGCGATTATGCTTGTTGGAGAAACTGATTATGACCTTGAGGCAATAAAGCTTTTACTAAAAAAGAGTTCGTTTTGAATATCACCGAGCATCCCCTCTTTTAAGGAATGAGAAGATACACGAATGCCTGCAAAGTTATAGCGATCTAATACGTGTTTTGCTAAACAACTGGCTACTACTATCATATCGGCTCGCATGTTGAGCATACCTGGTATTTTAAGCCTGTCGTATTTATTCTTTGAAATGATTTCTTCATGAATTTCAAAATATTGATCAATATCAAGGGGAAATTCAGTTGCTTCCAGATCAATTTCATTACCGGTGCGAAGACAGTATATCTCACTTAGAGTATCAAATGTACCCGAAGACCCTATAAGGATTCTGGGTTTATATTTCTTTACGGCATCGTCCAATTCTACAAGTTTCTTCTCAAGATATTCTTTCATTTGGCCACGGGCCTCTTTCTCTATGGGGTCGGTTTTATGAAACAGATCGAGTAGTCGTTGTGCTCCGATCTCATAACTTTTTAGAAAGAATATTTTTTTATTATTTCCAATAATAAACTCTACACTACCACCTCCTATATCCATAATCAGGCATGGCTCTTTTCCAATATCCAATGCGATTTTTACTCCTTCGTAAATAAAACGCGCTTCCATTTCGCCAGGTATGATTTGGATAGAAAGCCCTGTTTTCTTTTCCAAATAGTCCTTAAATGTCTGGCCGTTTCGGGCATTGCGAAAAGCACTGGTGGCATATCCGTAAACTTTGCTAACCCCTTCGCGTCGTATAACTTCCTTATAATGCATTAAAGCTTTTAATGCTCTTTGTTGTGCTTCATTTGCAATGACACCTTGCTCAATCCCGTCCTGACCGATTTTAACCGGAAATTTCTCGTTATAATAGATATAGTAAGCTGAGGCTGTTACTTTCGCGAGTAACAGGTTAAAAGTATTTGTTCCCAAATCAAGAACCGCTATTCTATATGAGTCTTTCATGCTCATTTCATAAAAACATGGCCGCAAATGTACACATACTAATTATATTTATATACTCTTAATTACCATAATTATAGTAAAAGTAACCAGCTGATATATCTGACAGATATTTAAAACTTGTCAGGCAGATGAATTTGATTTGAAAAAATTTACTCTTCAGGAAGATAAAAATTCAGCGGATTCTCTTTCATGCATCTGAAATGGCTTTTTGGGCAACTTTTACGGCCTGATTTTGAGCATGGCCGACAGGTAATTTTGGTATTTTCCAGTAAATAAAACCGGGTTCCATATGGATAAAAATTGTTTGGAACAGTACCTCCCCATATACTGTATATTGTTTTTTTGAATGCTGCAGCAATGTGTGTAAGGCCTGTGTCATGTCCAAATACATAGTCTGCTTGTTTTACAAGTGAGGCCGATTGGCTCAGGTTGTATTGTCCGCAAGCATTATAGATTACGGTTTTTTTATTGAGTTGTTTTAATCCTTGTTCGTACAGAGCGCTTTTTGCTGTATGTTTAAAAAAATCCTGAAGTCTATCACCTGCTTCCGTATCTTCAGGACCTCCCACCAAAATGATAGGTCTGTTGATCTTATCGCATAATTCAACCATTTTATTAAACGGAAGCATTTTAGTAAATCCTGTGCCACCAATTACATAAACTACATATCCCTGACGATATTTTTCAGGTAGTTGTCGTATGTCTACTTCATCGTTTTTCGGTATGAAGTAGTCGAGTCCCTTGTCATCATTTTTAACTCCCAATATCTTTACGGTTTCCATGTAACGGTCTACAACGTGTACGTTGGGCATAAAATTGATTTGAAATTTGGTATAGAGCAGACGCTGGATCCATAATTTTTCGTAGGATGTAGATGGTCTTCTAAGGCGGGACTTGATAATAAATGTACGGATGTTTTTATGAAGATCTACGATGTGGTCAAAATGCTCTTCCTTTAATTCATCGATCAGTTTCCCAAGGCTTTCACCCAGCAGATGCAGTTTGTCGATATACGGATTAGCTTCTACAAGTGATTTAAACCGTTCTTTTGTACAAAAATGTAATTCTACATCCTTGAGTTGTGTTTTTACAGATCGGATAACTGGTGATGTCCAGGCGATGTCGCCAATAGAAGAAAGGCGTATAATAAGAATTTTTTGTTTTTTCATTGTTTCTTAATCATTCAACCAATGGTTGCAATTCAAAATCACCTACCAGTTGGCAGGATATTTGCATACCAGTATTGGAAGGCTAATCTAATCGTTTTTTCTCTGAAAAGGAAAGTTCATGTTATCGGTCGTGAATAAGACATTAATTTTTTGTGTTGGGCAAACATTTATTTATCTTAGGTTATTCAGATTAATTGTCACTAAAAGTTAAACACTGCTAAATGAAAAAGACTGTAGTGTTATTTTTATTGGTTTTATGCATCATGCCGCTATGGGCCCAGGTAGAGCAGCCACAGCGTATTGATTTTGATGTCGCATCATTCCAAAATTATTTTCATACGGTAAGCGCAGGAAGTAAAGGGCTATTACTTTACCGGGAGATAAAAAACCGGGAAACTAAAATGGAAAGGAAAATCGAGGTTTATTTTCTGGATATGGACCTGAATGTGGTGTGGCATGAGTATTATTATGTTCATTTTAGGTATTATAACATTGAGTTTGAATACTGTGACAAATATTTTTATCTATTGTTTCAGCAAAATGTGAATAGTCTCACAGCCGATCTATTCGCACTTCGCATCCACCTGGAGGACCAACGATTTGAAACCTTTTTGATTGAGCAGGATTTTCCTATGGTGCTATTTGAGTTTAAAGTAATAGAAAATACATTGATTTTTGCGGGATACAGTGATGAAAAACCCACTGTGGTTTGTTATACTTTTGGCAAATCACAGCCTATTGTGTTACCTGGTTTT
>Ga0164313_10001527_pt1 | contig 20422 bp, 10 predicted proteins | sample GuaBasSedimGuay4_FD_113735 | JGI IMG/M metagenome (GOLD analysis project Ga0164313, IMG submission 113735) | Subseafloor sediment microbial communities from Guaymas Basin, Gulf of California, Mexico - Guay4, Core 4569-4, 0-3 cm | ecosystem: Environmental > Aquatic > Marine > Hydrothermal vents... | reverse complement strand
GCATCTAAAATATTAATAGTAACCAATCCACCAGAATTATTGTATATCATGGCATCGGTCGTAGTCGTCGCACCATATCCACTAAATATATTTCCAGAAAAATTGTATGTTCCAGCCACAGTAATTTCTATACCATGACCAGTTCCGTCACTATTAAATACGCAGTCTGTAATCGCCGCCAATGTAGTTGCTTCCAGTGCAACTGCACCAGTCGCCGCGTCGAAAATGCAACCATCAAACGTTGCACCACCTTGTGTAACTAACCCACATCGTCGCCAAGTTGAACTAGTTAACGTACTATTGCTCTGGTAAATAAAAGTGCCCATATCTGTAAAGGTACAGCCATCCTTTGTTATTGTCGCGTTAGCTACTGCTTCAAAGTTACCCAGAGCCTGTGTACTCAATGATGAGATATTTATTGAAGTCCATTCTATATTTGAACTTGCATGATTTACTTCAATTTTATTAAATGCTGCGCTTACAAATTCAGTATTGTCTATAGTAATAGCTACGTTGGCATCTCTGAAATCAACAGAAGTCGCTGCCGTTCCTAGCGACATTAAACCCTTCCATAAATATGAACCACCAACATCTTGGAACAGACCCCAGCGCCCAGTTGTGGGATTATCATTGACAATAGCAAGACCATCAAATATAGCATACCCATTGCCTATATCACCATCAGTGACAATAGCTTCGCCACGACCCCATCTAATATGGTCTAACGTGTGTGAGTTACCTTTGGATATACCAGTAAGAAGACTTGCCCCAAACCCTACTGTAGCATAACTGGTAGTTGGAGTTCCTTGGGTTTGACTCGCCGAACCGGTTTCTCTTGGGTCAACTACGTAATTTACCCAACCACCATATGGGTAAGTATCTGAACCATTTGCATACCAACCTCTATAATTAGCCGAACTGGAACCAACGACAATACGAATGCCTCCATTTGCTTTAGTGTCTAATGAATTTGGGGCAAAGAATTTATACCAGACGAAGAACCCTCCATCGGTTGGTAAGGTTTGTGCCGTACCTGTGTATACAAGAGAACCTAACCCAGATTTTCTTTGAGATTCTGATATGCATACAGTACCATAGATAGCTAAGTCAGAATCAACAATACCTGAGCCATCTGTGCCTGTCATTCCAGTTGCTTCTGCAAAGCCTGTGGTCGCAGAGCAATCGGTGTGTGTAGCTAAATCTGTTGTATATGAAGGTGCTGCCATTACTTCGCCAATCCTATTGCTATTTGTCGTACTTTATTTTCTTTGTGCCCTAAAGCTGTATAAATTTTAATTAAACCCTCTGCATATGAACTAACCACCACTGATATTCCTTGTTCAATTAGATTATCTATATGATGAGAAACCACTGCCGTCTTCCAGATATCTACGCTCACCAATGCTAAATAAATCTTAGTGGTAATTCTTTCAAAGATGACCCCTGTGTTGTCTGGTCTAAGACTTATGTCTGCATCGGGTGAGAGTGAATAAGTACAATTAAACTTTTTACAGGCATCTGGAATCCCAGAATCCCATATTGTACAACCTTTATCACAGTACTTGCATGTCTCACCTGCAGGCGAATCCACCACAGGGATGGGAAGTGCAGTACAACATAATGTGCAATCTCCGCATTCCATTTATTCTACTCCTGCTACACCAATCTTTCCGTGAAGTTCAAAAATCCTTGCAAATGCCGCTTCAAAATATGCCATTAACAAAGCATCATTAAGTGTACCAGCTTTAATTTCGGTATCTACTTGTAACTTTGCTGCTGCATATGTAACCATGAACTCTTCGACTGTTGTACCAGTAGCCATTGCACTCATAACGATGGTCGCATCAATATCTGTATCACTTACTCCGAAGCTTTCGTTGTCGAATACCATGTTGCCATCGGCATCAAATCCATATAAGACACCAGCCGCACCAATAACTCTTTTGGCATTTGGTACCCGTTCTTGCGAAAAGCAGAAACTATCAACATGTAATTTATCAAGTACTACCGCAGGTACTGTTTTTGTGTTTGCTATTAACGTAGCCATTATCTATATCTCCAGTTTTATTTATTTACGAACACCGCGAAATTCGCGCATCAATGCTCTGAACTTTCTACGGGTGAAAAATACATTTTCTTCAAGCATGCCGAAGAATCGGTCTGCCTCCCTGTTTGGTATCCCAATCAAAACTTTTTTGCCTTCTACAATGACTTCGAAGTCAGCATAATCAATTTTGGGCTTGTTGACTTCATCCAAGTCAATACTTTTTACTTTCTTAATTAATTCGTAATCCGCCATGTCCTTTCCTAAATTTATCCGTTTAGTCTATTTATCATATAAATATTAACGAAAACAATAGAAAAGGACATATTATGTATAAATGTACACATTTCATCATTGAAGAACTAGTTTCTCCCGGCACATTCAAAGCACGTGGCAATAAGGCATGGCAATTAATGGACGAAAATCTGCTGATTACCCTCGACAAACTGCGCGAAAAGTATGGTAGCATGACAATTAATAACTGGAAATGGAACGGCGACCGGCAGTGGTCTGGTCTTCGGACAGTCGATAGCCCTTGGTTCAGTACATATAGCCAGCATTCCTTCGGTCGTGCAGCCGACATCATATTTAAAAGTGTTACTGCTGAATCCGTCAGGCAGGATATTTTGGATAATCCAGATGACCCAACCTTTGAACTAATCAATAGTTTTGAAGAAGGTACGTCATGGTTGCATATTGACGTCAGAAACGTAGACAGAATCCTTACTTTCCCGATACCACTGAAATAATATTGTGTAGTTCACCTATGATAAATACATAGAATATATGTACATAGGGAACACACATGAAAATAGATTTTCGTCAAGGCGTAGTTAGTCACCAAGAAACAGGCTTTTTAGAGCCAAATGGCAGCGGCGGTGTAAGAATTGCAGCATCCACCCGTTCTACCACTATCACTCTTGCACACCGTGATACAAATTATACACATTCAGAAGACAACAATGTAGAAAACGCATGGCCGGGCCCGTTCCCTGCTGGCGACAACTACTATTTGTATTGGGAATTTAACCAATTAACATTTTTGCGCAGTTTTGGTTATACCACCCTTGAACCAGTTTCTCAATCAGTACCGCCCGGTTCTGGTAATAGTCCAATTATCGCTGCTGTTCCGGGCGTTGCTTCACCTGTTTCTTTCGGCTCCTTTGAGGTACAAGGACACTTCGACTTGCCCGTTGATAAAGTATTCGCTGTTGTTGGTTCAACTGGTAGCCCAAATAATGACGGGATGTACACGGTTAAAACCGCCGTTTATAATTTAGTAACAGGCAACACAACAATTACTGTCAATGAAGCCGTTGCAACTGCCACCGCTTCTGGTGAACTTACCCTAGACATCGACTCCACAGGTTTACCATTATTTGTTACTGGTAGAAACTGGTACGACACAGCAAACCACATTAATTATGTTCTTGACATTTCAAATCAATGGGTAGAAGTATTGCGTGTTTATGCCGCAAACTTATTTGGCGGCACCACTTTTCTCAGCATGAGTCAAACTGGTAACTTCACTGGTACACAAATTGGTGATAATAGTCCAGTCGCGTCAGGTCGTGTATTGTTTGGTGATGCTGGTAACCCAATTCGCCGTGATGATAATACATTCTTTACAACCGAAGACCAATTTTTTACAAACCAATCTCGCGTTGATGCAATTAGATTAGAATCTAATGTATCCCGCGCACAAGCATTTTCATCATCCCTTGCACAGTTTGGAATTGTTGCATGGAGAGATGATGGTCAAATTGCATCTGCTACTTATGACGACACTGGCAATACTGTTGTTGGTGTATTAACAGAATCTATCCTTGTTGGACAAGTAGGTGCTGTAATAACACAAGGCACTGTTACTAATTCTGCATGGAACTGGACAGCAACATTAAGTGTCGGCGCCAAGCTATGGATTTTGGATGGTGGGCTTGTAGGCATAGACCCGAACGTTTCAGACCCTAATACATATTCAACGAAACAAGTCGCTGTTGCACGCGTATTGGGTATTGATACGATAATTTTTGAACAAGGTTTAGGTGGAGTTGGTCCGCAGGGTGCAACTGGTTCCATTAGTGACCTTCCCGTCGCTACTACATCTGAATTGGGTGTGGTATTTCTTTCACATGCTGCTACGAATCCACTTATACCCATCGCCGTTGGTGAAAATCATCCGGTTATAACAGGCGGTCCATATTCTCCTATATCACATTCACATACAGCATTACAAACTTCATTCACTCCCGGTAATAATATTGCAGCTAGTGATGTTCAAAATGCCATCGCAGAACTAGCTATTGAAAAGTTGAACCTTTCAGGTGGCACAATGACTGGCCCGGGTTTTTTGACGTTAGCCAATACACCAACAGACGACTTTCATGCTGCAACAAAGCAATATGTTGATGGTTTATTCCTTGGTATTGATGCAAAGGAAGCTTGTTTGGTAGGAACCACTGAAGCATTGGGTGATATTGGTGGACTTTATAGTTCGATTGGTGGAACAGGCGGAACTGGCTCAATTGCAGGCGCACTTGTGTCACAACTTGATGGCGATAACGGCGTAGACTTCGTTCTTGGTGTTGATGCACGGGTTCTTGTTAAAGACCAAGACGACGCTTTAGAAAACGGCATTTATAGTGTTACAGCTTTGGGAGCAGGTAGCCCAATAACAACGATAGATATAGAACGTGCTTCTGACTTTGACCACAACGACGACATCCGCGCTGGTAACTATACAGTTCTTCGTTCGGGTCTTGAACAAGCCGGACAAGGTTGGGTATTAACAGATATTCATCCAATTGATGATATTGAACTTAATGTCCACCCTATAACTTGGACGTTAGTATCTGCCCCTGCTAATTACATTGGTGACCCAAATACGATTTCAATCGACCTTGCTAACACAATAAGCGTCATACCGGCATCTGGTAGTCCATCTGGTCAAGTTGATGCTAAATTTTGGCTTGGTAATGAGATTTTAGTAGGCTCACCAACGAATGGCGATTCATTAATTTATAATGATAGTTCATTAAAATGGGAAAATGGTGCGGTGGTTAATCCACTTTGTGACCTTGTTGTTACGTGCTTACCCGGCAGTGATACAATAACATCAACTAAAGATTTATTTGCACTGAATATAAATTCAAATACTGGTGTTTCTGTTAACTCCACCACCCCCACTGAAGATTCTGGATATGACTTAGCTGGATTGACAGTAGAGACAACATTATTTCATGAGAAAACTCCAGACGACGTATCGATTACTGACGGTATTGTACTTGCAGACAATGGTACTAAGGCTTGGTGGATGATAAACGCCTCTGGCACTCCAAGAACAATCCATGAACGTACATTGGCAACACCCTTTGATATATCGACAGCAGGTTCCGCAGTTGACAAATCGCTTGCGACTAACACTGTACAATCTGGTGCAATAACAAGATTTAATAATGATGGCACGAAACTATTTTGTGATTTTTCCTCGGGTGCGATAGGTAACATAATAGAAGAATATGCAGTATCGTCAGCATGGGACATTGACACAGCAGTATACACAGCATCATCGCCCGCACTAATACAAGTTGGTGACACTACTGGGTACAGTCCATACTTTTCCAATGATGGACTCCACGTATATGTTGGCACACGGGCACCCGCAGGCAGAATAATACACGAGTATGTATTAGGTACCGCATGGGATATTACTTCATTATCGTATGTTGACTCACTTAATGTATCAGCAAATGTTACAGGCACCCGCCCGATTATGACATCAGTGAGCAAAGACGGATTAAAAGTTTTCGTTGCTCAAGTCGATGGCGCCGGCGACTTTAATCATTTTAATACCTATACATTAGGTGTTGCATACGATATATCATCGGCTTCGTGGAGTTCATTAAAAGATTTACCACATGCCCCATTTGTTTCGCAAATTCGTAGCTACAATTGGGACAATACAGGAACACGCTTATATACGTTCGACGACGATAGAATTTGGCAATGGGATACTTCTGCGGGTGATGGTGGTACAGGCTCAACATTCACTACATTATATTATGGTGGTAGTACGTCACTTACTACCACCGCATCAGGCGTAGAAGTAACTGGCATTCTTTCCTTCGCAGCAGAAGGTTCACCATCTTCATCGCCACAAATAGTATTACCAAATTATGTAGGCTCACCTGCTGCTTTTCCAGCAACAACACTCGAAGGTGGTATGGTATGGGATTCTACAACTAAAGCAGTAACCGTTTATGATGGAACTGCGTGGACAGCTGTCGGTGGTGGCGCAGACCAAACACCATGGCTGTCGGATATTGATGCAAATGGTTTTAGTTTAGTTACAGCCAACGCAGCGACCGTCAACGACATCAATATTACTGTCGGCGCCAGTACTGCTTATTTTGGTCAGGGTAATTTAAACCTGACAGGTGGTCTTACTGATTACGGTACGGGTGGATATGTTACTATAAGAGGTGGTGACCAAACCACTTCCGGTTCAGAATACACAGCGGGCACCGTTCAGCTTTATGGAGGTACAGATATAGAGGCTGATTATCATGGTGGCTATGTCTTGTGTTATGGTGGTTATAAAAACAGGGGCGGCGGCGTAAAAATTGGTACAGCTTATTCTCATACAGGTAGGTCTGGAAATATTTTAATCCGGACAGAGGCGGTATCATACCAAGGCATTAACTCCTCTTCTGGTGATGTTAACATTGAGACTCGCAATGGATATGGGTCTGTTGGTACTGCTTACGCTGGTGATATATCAATCCGTTCTGGCAACTCACAAAACGCACCAGCTTCAAATGTATCTATTACAGCAGGAAGAACTACCAGTATCACGGCTGATGGTGGTAATATCACACTTACTGCTGGTAAATCTGGGGCAGCAGGCGGTTCGATTAACCTTACACCCGGTGATGGTGCTAGTAATGGTACTGTCAATTTACACAATGCTTCCGCTTCCGTTGGTCAAGCAACAATGCGGTTATGGAACGATACTAATACATCGCATACAACAGGCTTCGCGGTCACATTAAAACCACCCGCATTAACAGTAAACACTACATTTGAATTACCACCTACAGATGGAACATCTGGTCAAGTATTAACAGCACAAGGCTCTGGTGTTACAGAATGGGTAGATGTTGCTGTTGTCAGTACGAAACCATTGTATGAAAAAATAGTAATAGGTGGTTCACCAGTATCGCAAGTATTAGCAACTACAGTTTCAACAACTGCCACTGCTGGTAGTCCAGTCGGCGGCTCGACAAGTTTGCAAGTATTCCGTAATGGTATCTTACAGAATGAAGATGTTTCGGCAGCAGGCAGTCCACTCGAAGGTGACTTCCAAGTAACTGGTGCAAATGAATTAACATTCGCCCCCGATTCATTACAGCCCGGTGGTGTAATAATAATTTATGTATTTAATTAATGGTTGAATAATGACAAAAATAAGAGCTAACCAGACAGAAATTGAAGAAATTCTGAATGACCCCAGTGCGAGTGCAACTGAACTTAAATTAGGTACAGTTCAAATTGCGACGCAAGTAATTGTTGATGCGGGTACGGATGCGTTTCAATCAATAACTCCCGCAACATTATCTAGTGCAATATTAACACAAGGCGGTACACTATACGAACCAGCTGATGCTACGATATTAAAAGATTTAGATATTGGTGTAACGGTTCAAGCATTTGATGCCACAATATTAGTTGACGCAGACATCGGTGTTACTGTCGCCGCAGAGTCACACAACCACACAGGTGTTTATGAACCTGCTGATAATACAATATTAAAAGCAATCATAACTACACCAGAGACAGGTCACGTATTAACTTATACTGCTGGTGGTGATTGGGTTAATACAAATTCTATTAACATCCAGATTAATGGAACGTTGGTGGTAACTACTGCAAGTTACGAAACCTTAGTTACATCAAACAATCATATCCCAAACAAGAAGTATGTAGATGATGCAATTGGTACAGGTATCGGTGCCACAGCTCTTGGTCAACTTAGTGATGTTGATTTGGGTGGTAGTCCAGCACTACAAGACGGTTATGTATTAACATACTCAACAACAGGTAGCCCTGTTGTCTGGAAACAAAGACCAATACCATCATCGGCACTTAACGAATTAACAGACGTAGTTGCTGGTTCACCAACAACAAATCAAGTATTAACATTTAATGGAACCAACTGGGTTAATGCACCATCACCCGGTGGTCTATTTACAGAAGACGCGAACGCTAACATTGTTGGTGGTACGGGTGCAGGTAGCTCTTTACTTTCCAGCGCATACAATAACTTTTTAGCAGGGTACAATGCAGGAGATTCTATTACTATTGGTGACCTTAATGTTGCTATTGGTGCATATGCTGGCACGAATATAACATTAACAACACATAACGTGGCAGTCGGCGCATATGCCATGAATAGACCTGACGCAACTACTTCCGGAGGGTTTAATGTTGCTATTGGTTCTAATGCTGGTAGAGCAATAAACAATCTCAATTCTATACAAAATACTTTTATTGGCGCCAATTCCGGAAATTCTACAGCGGCAAGTGGACAACTGGTTAGGTTCAATGTTGTGGCTGGATATGCTGCAATGTCGAGTATGTACGGTGGTGATAGTAACGTGGCTATTGGTAAGTTTGCTATCACCAACTTAAATAATGCTGACAGTAATATTGGAGTGGGAGAAAGTGCACTTAGAACTCTCGTTAATGGTAATTTTAATGTGGTACTTGGTCACAGTTCTGGATACTGGCTGGGTGGTACATCTTCTAGTAATATATGTATTGGTCCGAACGCGGGGCCAGCATCAGCAGTTACTTTAAGTAATAAATTATTTATTAATAATGCTGCATCAGATACTCCACTCATTGGCGGTGATTTTAGTACGGCCGACATTACAATAAATGGTAATTTTACTGTTACTGGTACAACCACAGGAGTTGCTTTAACTAATTTAGATGATGTTGCTCTTGGTTCACCTATAACTGACCAAGTATTAACATTTAATGGAACTAACTGGGTTAACCAAACACCAGAATCTGGTATTACTGACCACACATTATTATCTAATATTGGAACGAATACTCACGCACAAATTGATACACATATATCAGATACAACAATTCATTTTTCTACATTAGATGGACTGAGTGACGTTGTGTTTGGTTCTCCTATAACAGACGAAGTATTAACATTTAATGGAACTAATTGGATAAACCAAACACCCACCACTGGTGTAACAACAGCATATGTTGACGCAAAAACAGTCATAAATTGGGACAGAGCGTTTCAGATAGGCACCAGTCACACAGTAGTTTCGAATAACGTACCAGCAATGGCAGCATTAAACAGCACCGATATTGCATTCTTTGACACAGGCAATGATGATTTAAGAACATATAGATGGAATGAAGATGTTGGTATATGGCATCAAATTGGTAATGACCTTCCTTTAGCTTCGACGAACATTCCAGCAATGACCGCACTAAACAGCACTGACATTGCATTTGTTGACGACCTAAGTGATACACTTCGAACATATAGATGGACTGAAGGTACAGGTACATGGGCGCAGGTAGGCAACAGCCTTGCTATTACCACTATTACCACCCCATCAATAACAGCATTAAACGGAACTGACATTGCATACGTGGACGCCGCAAACGATGAACTTCGAACGTACAGCTTCGATGGTACAGACTGGTCGCAAGTAAATAACAGCCTTACTATTACCTCTGTTACTTATCCCGCAATAACGGCATTAAACGAAACAGACATTGCATATGTAGACGAGGCAGGCGATGAAATTCGAACCTATAGATGGGATGGCACAGACTGGGCACAGGAAGGAACCGGACTTGGTATTGGTGCTGTTAGTAACCCAGCAATAACATCATTAAATGAAAATGACATTGTATATATCGACGATTCAAACGACGAAATTCGAACCTATAGATGGGATGGCACAAACTGGGCACAAATAGGTACCAATCTTAGGATTACAGGGGTTCTGAACACACCAGCAATAACACCATTAAATGGAACTGACATTGCATACATCGACGCAGGTAATGATGAACTTCGAACATATAGATTTGGCGCCACAATTGGTTATCCAGATATGGCATCCGTATTGGAATCCAGATATTCAGCTTCCCTTATCTCTTCCGAGCTGGAGGGATGGAACTTACACGGTGCACAATTTGACCTCAATGATGCAGATTTGTCAGGGCAACTTACTACGGTTGGTGGCCTTCATTTTAGTGCCGATGGTACAGAACTGTATGTTATCCGTAACGAGTTAGATGATGTATTTCATTATACATTATCTGTCGGTTGGGACTTGTCCAGCGCTGTATTTGCGAATCAAAAAATAACAATAGTTGAAACTACTAACATTAAAGATGTTCATTTAGACACCACTGGCACTAAAATGTATTTGTTGGAGGAAGTCCCCGGTACCGTATTTCAATATACGTTAGGTACTGCGTGGGACGTGTCTACAGCAACATACGACTCAGTATCGTATACAATTCCTACAGTGACATCAGCAGTAGGTTTTGATTTTAAAGCCGACGGCACTTTGTTCTTCATGACCAATCTTGGTGATGACTCCGTATATGCGATTAGAATGCTAACACCGTGGGATTTAAGTACAGCACTATATAGAGGTGATAAAGCAAAATGGACTGGCATAATTGAAGGCAGAGTCGCAGATATAGCGTTTAGTGCTAACGGCAGAACAATGTTTATGGCAGGGGAAGAATCGGATACCATTTACAGTTTTGGGTTATCTGAGCCATGGAATCTTTTCACAATGGCTTACGATGAACGTTCGTTTAGGGTCTTTTCTGAAGGTCTTGGTGGTATGGCAGGGATATTCGTAAAACCCGATGGTACTAAACTTTATATTGCAGATTCAGGCGAATCCACAATTTTCCAGTTTGATGTTTCTGGCAACACAACTGTTCCAGCTGCAACCGAAACCGAAACAGGAATAGTTGAATTAGCAACACAAGCAGAAGTTGAACTTGGTGTATTTGCCGATAGGGTTGTTACCACCAAAACACTATCAAATTGGAATGCATTACCGCTCACACAATTTACTAATTCGGGCTGGGAGCTTTCTAACGCAAGTTTTGACAATATTGGATATGCTTTTGGTGATGCTCATGATTCTAATACTGCTGTATACGGAATGCACTTTAGTCCAGATGGGTTAAATTTATATACTACTGAAGCAGTATCAACAACTCCTAACGTCTACCAACATGTATTAGAAGTTCCTTTTGATATTCAATCAATTTCAAGCATTCAAACTATTGGATTGCTTGAAGGGTCAGGCCCGCGTGGCATACACATGAGCCCGGATGGTACTAAGTTTTGGACAGTAGACACCAGCGCCGACATATATCAGTATACATTATCGCCTGCGTTTGATATTACAACAGCAACAGCTGGCTCCCCCGTAGTAACCTTTAACCCCATCGCCCCGACTATTGGTAGAGATATATACTTTAGACCAGACGGCCTTGCGTTTTTCATATTAAGCCAAACAATAATCTACGAGTTTACCATATCGACACCGTGGGATTTAACTACGACACCAGTTGCAGGTACAACCTTTAGCTTAGTACCACATGGGACAGGTTCTCTATATCATACAGGCATTACGTTTAATACCGATGGTACTAAAATGATTTCGTTAAGTGCTGACCACGGCGCCGAAGGGTTATATTCTTTCACGTTGGGGACAGCATGGGACGTAAGCACGGCAGCATACGATACCGATTCATATTTTTCGACTATACCAGAAGATAACAATCCGACTGGCATGGTAGCAAACGCAACCGGAACGAAAATATTCGTTGCTGGTACCGGCGCAGCAATTGATGTTATTGGTCAGTATAGTACAGCAGGCGCTGCTTCAATTGTATCAGCATCCGAAACAGTTGAAGGTGTTCTTGAATTAGCAACTCAAGCAGAAGTTGACGCAGGCACAGACGCTTTACGTGCTGTTACACCGGCAACTTTGGCGGCAACTCCAGCCGCACCAGTAAAACCAACATATGAATCTATTGTTGTTGCTGGTTCACCTGTGTCGGATGTAATAAATACTTCCATATCGACTGTTGCATTAACAGGAAGCCCAGACCTGTTTGCTGGCGTGCTAGTTTTCAGGAACGGCGGACAACAAACAGAAGGTATCATGGCTGGAAGCCCACTAGAACCGACGGAAGATTTCGCAGTAACTGGTGCAAATCAAATTACATTTGGAACTGGTGTATTAGAAATCGGCAACAAAATAAATATATATGTATTTGGATAAGGGAAGAACATGAGCAAAAGTAAATTCAGCGCCAATCAAATTGATGTAGTAGCATTATCAAATGACCCATCACTACAGGGCAGTTTTGTTAGCTTGGATGGCGATACAATGACTGCCACGTTAATAATCGGTGATGGTACTAATGGACGCTCACTTATCATTCGTGGAACAGGCAGCGACCCATCACTTAAGTTCCGCAATCAAGCCAATGATTTCACTACGTTGTTGGTTGATAATCAATTTGATAATGAGTTCTCCATTGAGAAACTTGCTGGTTCGCCGCTTGTAACGGTAGGGATATTAACGTTAAAGGCGGACGGCAACCTATACTTCACGGGCAAAATATTGGCAACAGAAGGGGTCGATAAATTAACAACAGCATCTGGTGTTGTATCTGTAGCCGCAGCGATAGCACCAACCGTTGGACAAGTACTAACAGCTACAAGCGCAACAGTAGCAACATGGCAAGCCGCCACTGCGCCAGATTGGTTAGCATTTAACAATGGTAATGTAGTAACTGTCGCACCGATAGGAACAGGTACTAATGCAATCGCAATCGGTAATTCATCATCAGCAACTAGTACAGAAGCCATTGCCATTGGTGATAATGCTGCCGCATTATTATATTCGGTTGCTGTTGGAACGGATACTATTGCAGGTAACATCGGTGTTGCTATTGGTTGGAAAGCAACCTGTGCTTCGGATTCTATTGCCATTGGTCGTGAATCGGTTACACTAAGCGGTGGTACAGCGATTGGTCAATTTGCAGATGCAGATTCCAACGGCGTTTCTATTGGAACCTCCACTAATACCGGACAAGAAGGTATTGCGATTGGACGAAATGCTGCCTCTATAGGCACTGGTGTTTCTATAGGCACTGGCTCCGATAGTTTAGTAACTAATGGCGTTGCTGTTGGTTCGGGCGCCCAAGCAGGCGGAGCAGAGGGCGTTGCCATTGGCCGCAATACAAAAACTGAATTGGCTTGGCAAGTTGCTATAGGCGCACAAATCGATTCCGCCTCAGTAACAACTAGTGAAACGTTTTCTACAAAAATAGGTTATGGCGTTGCGGGCGTTAATTTATCACTAATACATTTAATGAGTAGTGGTAAATTAGAATTATATGGCACTGAAGCACAATTTGTTCTTCCTAATTACTTAGTCGGCAGCCCTGCATTACCTACTATTCCAATAACCACCATTGAAGGTGGTATGATATGGGACGCCTCAACAAAAGAATTAAAGATATATGATGGAACCAGTTGGTCAGCTATTGGTGGCATAGCCTCAGTCTTTGATGATAAGTCCCCAGAACTTGGTGCAGATTTAAATGTTAATGATTTTAATATTGTAGGTAAGCCAGCAGCTACAGTTACATCAGCAGGCGGTGATGTTAATATTGCTGCCGCTGACGGCGGTGCAACGTCGGGTGATGGTGGCGACATTACTCTTATACCCGGAACAGGCAGCACAGATGGTATCGTCGCTGTTACTGGTAACATGGAAGTTTCAGGTACAGTAAAAGTGAACGCTGCACTTGCAATATCGTCAACGAATATTACCGCATCGTATGGTGATGCGTTAACTATAACGTCTGGTGACGGTGTCGCAGTCGGCTCCACCATGAAAATAATTTCAGGCGCTGGCGACATTGGCGGCAATGTTGTTATTGAAGGCGGTAATGGTTCCTCCACAACAGGCGGCGCCATAACAATTAAAGGCGGTTACGGTTACAACATCGGCGGCCAAGTACGTATACTAGGCGGTTACGGTTACCACACTACCGCAGGTGTCGTTATATTAACTCCCGGACATACGTATGCTGGAAATGACGCGGGTAAGATAATTATTGAAAGTTCGCTGTCTTCTAACATAGCAACTGAGATGAGATTTAATGAGGGAGAATCAAACGGGGCAGGTTACGTAGCATTAAAAGCACCAGACAGTATAACAACTGCAAGCCGTACATGGATATTACCAGACGATGACCCTAACACAGTAGCCGGACAATTTTTAACAACGAGTAGCACAGGCGAATTAAGTTTTGTTAGTGGCCTTGCTAATCCATTAATAGCTGATTTAGACACTGGTGGGTTTGACTTCATCGCCCCGGATTCGGCTACAGTAACCGCAGACAGTGTTCAGATAACCGCTGGTACCCACACAGGGGCGGTCGCTGTTAAATCAGGTGGTACGGTCTTTCTTAACGGTGGCTACACAAACAGCCCCGGCGGCGATGGTGGTGCGATTCGCCTCATTGCTGGAAATAACACCCATGCCAGCGACACAGCTTCGCCCGGCGGGCGTGTTGAACTTAGAGCAGGCACTTCTGGTCCAAGCCGTGGCGGACATTGTGAGATAACTGGCGGTGATTCTACAGATAATACTGGTGGTGATGTAATTATTACAGGTGGTTATTCCACTAACATAAAAGGCGGCGGTGTTAAAATCGAAGGCGGCTATACTGGCTACACTTACACGGGTGGTGATGTAACCATAAGTGGTGGTCGTAGTTATAGCGCGGCAGGCGGCAATGTTATTTTACAAGGTGGAGTTTCGGACAATGCCACTGCGGGTACCACGATTCAGATTCATAGAGCAAAAGACGAAACAGGTCAAGCAGAACTCCAGTTCTGGGATGATACAAATACTGGTCATACAACTGGTAATTATGTTGCATTAAAAGCACCAGCATTTGTAGGTTCGCCGGTTGCAAATATAACATTTGTTTTACCAGAATTAGACGGGGCGGCAGGCGATGTATTACAAACAGATGGTACTGGTAATTTGGGATTTGGAACCGCACCAATCCGCACACCAATATACACACTAGCAACACTTCCAACAGTCGTTGAAGGCGCTATAATTTACGTATCAGACGCAACAGGAAATAGTTTAACTGGTTCACAATGTTTCGGTAATGCCACAGTATGGGTGGATGTCACGACAGGTGCCGCTGTAGCATAAATATAGAATAGTAGCAAATTAAGGAAAATATATAATGACTAAAATTAAAGCCAATCAATTAGAAATTCAAGAAATTTTAGACGACCCTTTGGCGCAAGGAACTGAAACAAGAAAGGGAACGTTTGAAATTGCTACACAAGTCGAAGTGGATGCTGGCACCGATACACTTCGTATGATAACTCCCGGTACGTTATCTAATTTTTCTGGGTTCAATAACTGGATATATGCCAACAATGGTGACGATTTTGGTACGGTACCACAAGCAACGGGAACAGGCGCAATCGCAATAGGACAAAACACACGGGCAAATGCTACTAATAATATAGCTATTGGCAACGGCGCCGGTGGTGGTCTTGCTGGTGCGTATAACATCGCCGTCGGTTACAATGCAACGGTAGGCACCGCTAACACTAATTGTATAGTGTTGGGTGGTTTCGCGAATGGGTCGCAAAGTTATCAAATCTCTATTGGTGCCTCATTAATTTCAGGCAGAACTACAACCGATGTATCACATTCTGTAAAACTTGGCCACGGACCAGCAGGAGCGACACAAAACTTCCTTCACTTATTCAGTTCAGGTAAACTTGAACTTTATGGTAACGAAGCACAATTTATTTTCCCTAATTATTTAACTGGTAGTCCACCAACAGGCGCAATACCATCTACAACAATTGAAGGTGGTACAATTTATGACGCTTCAACAAACGAATTAAAATTTTATAATGGTACAGCATGGACAGCATTGGCAGTAGACCTTGGTTGGTTACATGCGAATAATGGTGTTCAATTTGCAACAGACCCAACAGGCACAGGCACAGCTTCTATTGCACTTGGTAACAACGCATCCACAGCTACTGCGACAGATTCTGTTGCTATTGGTACTAACGTAACATCAGCTTCCAATGGGGTTTCTATTGGTGCGCAATCCGATGCATTGACGGCATCTTCTGTTGCTATTGGTCACTCAGCACAAGCTGTTCTAGGTAGCACGGTTGCTATTGGACTAAATTCATCAGCTGGTGGTGCTTCAAGTGTCGCAATAGGAAACTACGCTGCGACGATAGCACAACAATCGGTTTCGATTGGTAATAATAGTGATACACTATTAACGAACCAAGTTGCAATTGGCACGCAATGTTTGGCAGCAAGCGTAAATATTGATGCCACCCATTCAGTTAAGCTTGGATATGGTGAAGCTAATACCAACAAGAATATGCTTCACTTATCCACTAAAGGTAAGTTAGAATTGTACGGTGAATCAGCACAATTCATTATGCCGAATTATACAATGACAGGCTCACCGCTTACCGTACCCGACTCAGCCATTGAAGGTGGTGTAATTTATGATTCAACAGTACAAGGATTAAAAGTATATACAGGCGCCTCTTGGGACGCAATTGGTGGTGCCGGTTCACCAGTAGGAATTACAGATATTGTAGAAGATACAACCCCACAACTTGGTGGTAACCTTGATGTTAACGGTAAGTCTATCGTTTCGGTAGGTGCCGTTGCCATACAAATTGCTGCTGGTGGTAATTTTACGGCGTCAGCAGGCGGCAGCACCGATGGCTCGTTTGTAAAAATAACGGGTGGACTTGGTGGTGGATATGCTGAACTTGGTGGCGGGTACAGTGACTTAGCCTCAGGCGGCACGGGCGGCGGAGTGAAAGTTGTCGGTGGTGGTGGATACACCAACGGAGGGTCAGTGCGCCTCCAAGGAGGCTATGGTGAGTTCGGTGCCGCTGGTTCAATCGCTTTATCCCCGGGTTATTCGTTTGCTGGAAATGATGTTGGTGTGGTAGCTATTGAAAGTTCTTTGGCTTCTGCTTATTCCACAGAGTTAAGATTCAATGAAGCCGCCACAAACGGCACGGCGTATGTTGCACTAAAAGCACCCAATGACGCAACCAATGCAAACAAAGTTTGGACATTACCAAATGACGTGGCAGCTGATGTAGATGGGCAGTTTATAAAAACCAACTCGACTGGTATATTAAGTTTCGCAGACCCAAGTCTTATTGGTATTACTACAGTCGGCGATTTAACATACACTTTGTTACTTACCGACGGCAATAATTTAGTTAGTATGACAAACGGTTCATCAAACACGTTGACAATACCGACAAATGCGTCAGTAGCATTCCCAATAGGAACACAAATTTTAGTAGAACAAAATGGTGCAGGAACAACAACAATTACTAGTGCAGGTTCACCTGCCGTTCCTACGATTAATAGCGCCGGGGCATTTTTCGATACGGCAAGTCAGTATACAACTATTTCATTGATTAAAAAGGCATCGGATACGTGGTTAATTGTAGGTGATTTAGTATAATGTTAACATCACATCCCGGTATTATGGGATTTTCCTCAGTAGTTATTGATACTGACTTTTTGATGGTTGTTACACCGTTGGATTTTGTTTCATCAAATACCATTAACTTGGATGAGGCTTTTGAGGTTGATTGGGGTGATGGAATATTTACTTCATATGCCGCAGGTGATGCAATATCGGTAGCTTCAAATGCCGACACTGGGTTGATTACAGTAAGAAGTGATAATAGTGTAGTAACAGCCTTTAGGTTAAAAACCAATACATTTACTGAAGTTGATGTGCAAAAAAGCAATTCAATAACTTCATTACTGGGTGTATGTTCATTGATTACTAACTTAACAACTTTTGCGATGAACAATTCAGCAAATGTAACTAATTTCATTGGTGCATGGCAAGGTTGTACCTCGCTCGCTTCAATGCCACTTATAAACACCTCCGCTGGAACGAACTTTTCGCAGGCATGGCAAGATTGTACTAGTCTTACTTCTTTCCCACCAATAAATGTTTCGGCTGGCACCACGTTCCAACAAACATGGCAAGGCTGTTCAGGACTTACTGGGACATTCCCTTTAATAACAATGCTTGTTGGATTTAATCTAGTAGGAGCATGGTCTGATTGTTCTGGTCTTACTGGTTTTCCATTAATTAATATGACTGGTGTCGCTTCGCTTACCTCCGCATGGGGAGGATGTTCATCATTAACCACATTTGCAGGACTCAATCTATCGAGTGTTGCATCATTAAACGGCGCGTGGAAAGGTTGTACTGACCTCGCCTCTTTACCAACATTAGACACTTCATCGTGTACTGATTTTACGGGCACTTTTGAAGATTGTACAAGCCTTGTTTGTTTATCTACATTAGATACAACGGCTGGCACTATTACTACTGGCTTATTTACAAACACGCCATTATTAACGGCACCATCTGCATTGGGTTCTCCTTCAGAACAAGAACAACTTGCTAATGTCGGCGGCTCACCGAATGGTTTAGACTATACCAACCCATCCGCCTGTCCATAATTTAATTGCACCTTTCTGAAAAGAAATCATAAATAAGTATTGACAAGGTATACTATTGTGGTATACTTTGTCGCATTGATAGGCAATGTTTAAATAACCTATTGACACGAAATCAGACATTAGAACTGAAAATAATAATAATAAGAAACGAAGGAGAACTGAAATGTCTACTCAAAAAGAACGGGTCGCAGCTCTAGCGGCCAAATTTGCAACATCCGATAACAACGACTCACGACCAAGCAACTATTACCGCTTTTGGGATATGAAACCAGAAGAATCCGCCACTGTGCGTTTACTTCCTGATGCCGACCCAAACAACCCAATGGAATTCATGGTTGAAAAGTTAATGCATAACTTGGAAATTAACGGTGAGCGTAAAACTATTCCTTGTCTTACAATGTATGGCGAAGAATGTCCCATCTGTCAAGTATCATCTGCCTTTTATAAGGAAGAAGGTAAAGATTCAGTTAACGGTAAGAAATACTGGCGTAAAAAGCAGCATATCTTACAAGCATTGGTTCAAGAAGACCCACTAGCACCTAATCCAGAAACGAAGGAAAATTCTGAAGGACAAGTACGTCTTTTGAATATCAGTTTCCAAATTTATGGCGTTATCAAAGAAGCACTTACAAGTGGTGATTTGGAAGCGGTTCCATATGACATGCGCGAAGGTTACGATTTCGTAATCAAGAAAACACGTCAAGGTGATTGGGACAAGTACGACCTTGGTACAAAGTTTGTACGTCGTACCTCAAGTCTTACAGATGACGAAATTGCTTTGTGTGAAGAAGAAATGGTTAACCTATCTACACTGATACCACAAAAGCCTGACATCGACCGTGTTGAATCTATGTTAAATGCTGCCCTTACTGGCGTGCACTATGACGATGGTTTTGATAATGGTGGTAACAGTCAAGCAGCACCAACACAAGTCGCTGGCGCAACCACAACAGAAGTCGTGGAAGCAGCTGTGACTGAAACGGCTACACCAGCAGTAAGTGAACCAGCAGCAAACGCACCAGCGGCTGAGTACACAGACAAAGGTAATGACGTATTAGCAATGATACGTGACCGTAAAGCATCAGAAGCGTAAGGTAACTTATCATGGCTGATTTTCTTACAGGGATGAACAAAACCCTTGCGAAGTCTGGATTCGATGTGGGGGAGGCACCTCCCCCACGTTGGTGGATTTCGACAGGCAATTTTGTACTAAACAAAATTATATCAAAACACTTTAATCGTGGTATCCCACAGGGTAGGTTAACTGCTTTAGTTGGACCAGCAGGTGCTGGTAAATCCTACATACTTTGTAACCTTATGCGCGAAGCGCAGAAAGACGGTATGATTGTTGTAGCACTTGATTCCGAAAATGCATTATCTGACGATTTTGTTTCAGCGATTGGTGTTGATATTGATAATAACTATAGTCACATTCACGTTGATACAATATCTGATGTTATTGAAATATCATCAACTATCATTCAAGGTTATAAGGCGGAGTATGGGGAAGACCCCGATGCACCAAAACTCTTTATAGGTTGTGATAGTCTTGACATGTTAATAACCGATACTGAAATGGAAAACTTTACGAAGAAAGGTATTGTTAAAGGTGACCAAGGTCAGAAGAACAAGCAATTAAAAGCTATGCTTCGCCCCCTTGTCCACGCTATTAAAAAAAATAATATCACGATGG
>Ga0164313_10001526_pt1 | contig 20425 bp, 13 predicted proteins | sample GuaBasSedimGuay4_FD_113735 | JGI IMG/M metagenome (GOLD analysis project Ga0164313, IMG submission 113735) | Subseafloor sediment microbial communities from Guaymas Basin, Gulf of California, Mexico - Guay4, Core 4569-4, 0-3 cm | ecosystem: Environmental > Aquatic > Marine > Hydrothermal vents... | reverse complement strand
TTTTTTCTGACCTAACCCACACCATACCCATCCCTTTCGCTCAGGTTGGACCGAATGTGTTCCGTCAGCGGTCTGGTTGCGGGTCCTTAAGGACCCGCCTACAGTCGGACAAGAAATTGATAATAAACGAGATAACTGTAGGCGCGCCCTTTAGGGTGCGCGACCAAACCGTTGTAAAGAGCAACGGCTTTGGAGTCAACCTGACTCAAGTGGATAAGTATGGTGCGGCCTCCTAGTCTCCGTTTTCATCCTGCAGAGGTCGCACCAGACCGGCGTAACGCCGTTCGACGGTGAAACCATAGCGGTAAAAGAACTGCGGCCGGAAGAAACCGGTCGTGAGCCAGCGGTAGTTCTCGTCGCGGAGTCGGTTGGCGAGCTCGTCGATGAGGTGACCGGCCACGCCGAGCCCCCGGGCGGTTTCAGTGACCACAACCTTGTCCATGTGGGCAGTCTGAGCTTCCGGATCGACTTCGTAGAAGAGACCGCCGAGGAGATGCCCGCGATCGGACACCGCGACAAGGAAACGGTGTTCCGGGCGGAACTGGACGGGGAGCTTCGCGGCGAGGAAGAGGCGGTGGAGCCGCGCGATCTCCTTGGGGTTGAGTGCATGCCGGATCGCGTAGCTCCGACCATCGGGATCGTCGAAGGTGACGACCATCTCGCTGTGTTGGACCCCGCTGGCGAAGGATGCCACGTACTCGGTCTCATCCTCGGGTTTGAGATAGGGGTAGGAGAGACGCGCGAGAAAGTAGTCGTGTTCGGGATCGAGATCGAGTTGGGCGCGGAGATCGGCCACCGCTGAAGAGAGGTCGTCGATCGGCATGGCGCCCGACCGGAGTTCGGTGATGATGATCTCGAGCCCGTCGGAGAGGGCGTCGGGTGCGTTTCTCAGGACGGTTTCTTTGAAGAACCGCGCACGGCTCTCCGGGTAGGAATCCCTCAACTCGTCGAGCCGGTATGTTGCATAGAGTTCCTGAAGGGTTCGAGCCCGGATCGTGTGGGTCGCATCGAGCGCCAACCGGTCCCACTTGCGAAATCGTTTGGCGGCGAAGAAGAGCCGACGGGGAAGGAACCCACGAACGGCGACGACATCGAGGTACTGCTCGAGATCTGCGGCCCAACGACACTCCTTGGTTCGGGCTTCGTCGAGTACCTGTCGCAGGAGATTGACACCCTCGTCTTCGCCGACGATTTCGAGGACGGAGGAAAAGACAACATCCCATCCGACGATTCCCTCGAGACCGGGGTTCATGCTCTCGATGGGAAGGATGAGCCGGTCGTTGAATCGCTGAAGCATGGCGAGCATGGAGCTGAACTCGGTTCGCGAGGCGATGGAGACGAGCCGGGCTCCGGCGTGATAGTCGTGGGTCGGAACGATGACGTTGCCGGGAGCCGGATCCGAGACGATGAGCCGGCGACCGGTGCGGTCCCAAAAGTCAACATAGGCCGACATGGCGCTCCACGCGGCAAAGGGCCACAGGGACTCGAGGCGTTCGCGGTCGGTTTCCTTTCTCGAGAGGCGGGCGACCGCACGGTCGATGGTCTCACCCGGGATGAACTCCTCAGTCCATAGACCGTGTTCGGGCCAATAACCGCCGAAGTCCTCCACCAGCGGCCCGCGGTTTCTCACTTCGGAACAGATCACCAGCCAGTCGATCTCCTCGAGGACCTGTTGCTCCTCGAGGTCGCGGTTGAGGTTGATGGCGAGATCGAACTGACCGCGGTTGCGGGTCTTGACCGCCATCCGGTAGACGGATTTGCCGTATTCGGAGCCGAGATGCCGGAGCCACACTCCTCCTGGAAGGATGTCATCGAGCCGGACCGCCGCGCCGCGGGAGAAGAGAAAGATCCCCTCCTGGAGCATGGTGGTGCTCTTGATGGCGGCGAGAAGGCGGTGACGAGCCTCCTCGTCCACATCATCGGCAAACTCCACCACATCCTCCCAGCGATACTCGAAACCGGTTTCCGGATCGACTGCGATCCTCGACGGACGGCCGAGCCAGTGGCGGAATCCGTCACCGAGTTGGGTGAGCACGTGTCGTGCCAGGCGAGCGCCGTCGGGGGTGGGCGCAGCAACGCTCATGCGGGTGATGAAGGCGCGGAGTTGTCTGTATCGGGCGGGGTGGGCGGCGCCGTACTCGGCGAGAAAGCCCAGCATGGAGACCGCGGTCGATGCTGCGATCGGATTCTCGGTTCCCTGCCGGAATCGATCCTCGGTTTCCAGGACGAGAGCCTGAATCGTCTCGGGTGAGAGTTCGTGTTTATTAAGGGCGGCGCCGATGGGTCCGGCGAAGAGATCCGGGATGGCGTTGAGGAAGGCTCGCAGGGTATGGGGATACAGCGACGGCCGTTCCGCGAAGGTCAGAACCCGGAATGCATGTTGCGCGACATCGGGGAGGGAACCGAACGCCGCGTGGCGAAGAACCGTCAATGCCGTGTCGGTGAGCTCGCCCTCGCCGTGCTCGACCACTTTCTCGAGGATCGCCACGGCCGACCTGCCCGCGGCGGCGTCTTCCGAGTGGATGAGGTGGGCGGCGAGGTGAAGATCCATCAGACCGATCTCGCCCTGCTGAGCCACGGCTTCCGATGATCTCCGGTCGTCTTCACTCACCTCTACGGTTCCGATCCGACGGCGCCAATGGATCTTTGACTCGCGGAGACGTCTGCGATCGCGGTGTTCCACCTCGAGGGGGGCGAACAAAACCAGTTCGTCGTTGCCCATCCAGAGGAGGGGAGTGGACAGCAGGACACCGAGATCCAGGGATCCCCGGTCGCTGAGTCCGTAGGCCACCGAGCCGACTCGGATCTCCCCCTCGCCGAGTTGGCGGATGGTGATGGGAGTGCCCACGGTGCCCAGGGTCAGGTGGTCCTCGTCGACCTTGAGTCCCTGGGTGGTGATCCCGATGGTCTGGAAGAGCCAATTCGGAACCGTGATCTTGGCGCCCCCCACGGTCAGCGTCGTCCTGCGGTAGAGCAATTTGATGGTCTCATCGAAGTTCTTTTCGATGATCTTGCGTCGATAGGTTCCTTTGGGGGTCAGCTCTCCCTTTTCGGCGTCGAAATCGCGGTTGATGACCGCAAAATCGATGATCCGTTCAAAGGGGGCGAGAAAGGCGTTTGCGCTCACCACCAGCGATCGATAGTGGGTCTTTCGCTCGCGGGCTTCGAGGGTGCGGAGATCGACTTCCTTGAAATCGTAGTTGGGGAAGATCAGCGCGGTGTTGTAGGGCCGGTGATCGCCGACGAGAAAGATGCTTTTGATCGACTCGAAGTCGCGGAACAGGTTCTCGACCTTCTGCGGGGCGATGGTCTGACCCTTGACGTTCTTGTAGATCTCCTTCTTGCGGTCGACCATGTGGAACTGACCCGTGGAGTCCCGCTCCATGAGGTCCCCCGTATGGAGCCATCCCTGATCGTCGAATGACGGACGGCCCTCGGGGTCCTTGAGATAGCCCATCATCACGTAGGGTCCGCGGATGACGAGTTCCCCGTCGTCGGCAAGTTCGGCTTCGATCCCCGGCAGGGGAACACCGAGACTGTTCTCGAGGTAGTTTCCTGGAACAGTCATGGTGATGCCGCCGGTGGCCTCGGTCATGCCGAATCCACTCATGAGCTCGATGCCGTAGTGCTGGAAGAACCGGAAGATCTCGGGATCGAGATAGCCGGCGGCGGAGAGGCCCCAGCGGAGTTCGCCGCCCGTCACCCGGTCGACGGCGGCCGCGATCTCGGACTCGCCGGCGGCCTCGATATCGGTCTCCTGGCGGATCCGTTCATACAGCTGGATCCACTTCAAGGGGATGCTGATGAAGACGGTGGGGCGCTCATCCCGCATCTCGCGTGCCAGCGAATCGATTGAAGGACTCTCGGCGAAGCGATAGGTCGCACCAAGGAAGATGCTGCCGCAGAGTTCGAGAAACCGACCGAAAGTGTGAAAGAGGGGTAGATAGCTGAGGAATCGATCATCCTCCCCGATCTCGGGGAGTGCCAGGGCACGGGCAAAGCGTTTGAAGACGACGTTTCGTTGAGAGAAACGAATGCCTTTCGGCCGTCCCGTGGTGCCGGAGGTGTACATGACGGTGGCGAGATCCGAGATCGACACCGACGCCCTCCGTTCGCCGAGGACCTCGGATGAGACCTCGGTCGCCCGCTCCAGCACCTTCTCGAATGAGAGCACGTCCCGGCCCGTCGCCGCAGCGCCGTCGAAGGCCACGACGGACTTGAGGTCCGGAAGGCGTTCGCGATTGGCGAGGACCTTTTTGAGCTGTACCGAGTTTGAGACGATGACGGTCGATGCGGCGCAGTGTTCGAGGATGTAACCGACTTCGGTATCGGTGGCGGTTGCCGGAATCATGACGTTGACGATGCCCGTGGTGAGACAGGCGAGATCCGTCAGCGCCATCTCCAACCGGTTCTCCGAGAGGATCGCAACTGGCCGGTCCGGGTCCGCGGGTGTGAGGGCCAGCAGCCCACGGGCGATGAGTCCCACCCGACCGGCTACCTGGTGCCAGCTGATCTTCTGGCTCCCGGGCCCCGGCAGATGGAAGAGGGTTCGGGCGCCGTAGCCGGCGACCCGTTGCTCGAAGAGCGGACCAAAGGTGAAGTGAGATGCTTCGACCAGCCGAAGGATGAGATCGGACCAGCGATCGACGGCGTCCGCTTCGGCGATTCTCACGAGCAGGGTGGACCGTCGAACGACGTCGAGGAAGGACCACGCCTCCCACCGATTGTTGTCGTCGGGACGAGGATCGCCCGGGTGTTGCCGTGAGATGAGGCGTTCGCCGAGATCGGCAAGCACACCGAGATCGAGGTGCTCGACGAGGGCGTCGCCGACGGTTCGATTCTCGAGGATCTGGATGGCCCGGGCGTCGGATGCTTCCCGGTCTTGGTCGGGGGCGTTTGTCAGGAGGGATGAGAGTCCCTTGGCGGCGGTCTCCGGTTCGGCCTCGAGAAGGTCGTCGAAGGGCTCTGATATGGAGTCGGGGGTGGTCATGGGCCACTCTAACCGATTTTGGAGCACCGCTCGCGTGGCGAGTGGTGCTCCAAAATCGGTGATGAAGTTCGTTTATCGGGTCGGCGCCTGGCGAGACCCACGCGGAAGTGGTTCACTTGAATGCATGATGGCTGAGACTCGGTGGAAATTTCAGAAACCGCAGCGCCGACCGCTGTGGATCCGGCTCGTGATCAGTGCGGTGGCGCTATGGGCTACGATCATCATCACGATGGTGGTTTTTGAAGACGCACTGATCTTCTTCCCAGATCGGTATCCCAGCGGGAACTGGGATGTCGAGGCCGTGGCTCGGGGCTCCGGGACCAGCGTCGAGGATTGCTTCTTCGAGGCGTCGGACGGAGTCAAACTCCACGGCTGGTGGTGCCGACCCAAGGGTGAGACCGCGGCCGGCACTGGGAAGATGGTTCTGCTCTGGTTCCACGGCAACGCCGGAAATCTCGCGCAGCGCGCCGGCCAGATGATCGCCCTGGCGAAGATCCCCGCCCAGGTCTTCATCATCGATTATCGCGGCTATGGCCGGAGTGAGGGCAGACCTGGTGAGGAGGGTCTTTACCGGGACGGGAGGGCGGCGTGGAACTACCTCACCCAAGAAAAGGGGGTTGATCCCGCGACGATCGTCATCCACGGGGTGAGCCTCGGTGGCGCGGTGGCTGTGGATCTCGCCACCGAAGTGGACGCGGCTGGTTTGATCCTTCAGTCGAGCTTTACATCGGTCCCGGACATGGCGACACATCACTACCGCGTTGTCCCGAAGTGGCTGATTCGGACGCGAATGAACTCCCTGGCCAAGATCGGCGAGGTCGATGTTCCGATTATGGTGATCCACTCACCATCCGATGAGGTGGTGCCGTTCTCCCACGGAAGGCGTCTTTACGAGGCGGCTCGTGGTGAGAAGCAGTTTCTGGAGATCCCCGGCGCGTCGCACAACGAAACCTCACTGGTCGGCGGGGAGACATACTTCGGCGCGATTCGAGAGTTTCTCGAAGAATGTGCAGACCGTCAGAGGAGAAGAGAGTGACGACGGATCGTCAACGGGTGGCGAGGGGCGAGCCGATGTTTGATGATCCGAACTCCACTCGGTGGCTCGACGCCGTCGACCGAAGATTGGCCGATTCGGCGCCCGGACGTTGCGCTCCGGCTGCGCGATGGGAGGGGATGCCAGGCACGCACCTTTGTTCGCGGCGAACAAAGGTGGAGCCAGGCACCCGTTCCGCGTCTTGTCGAGGGTTGGCGGTGTCGGCCGTCGAACGGCTGGCCGTCTCAAACCGATGTTGGGAAGGAGCGCCTCGCCGATCGCAACGCGTTTCGGGCCCAATCATCGTTTTAGGGGGTACTCTCGGCCACCCGCGACGGGAGCACCGGGCTCAGAAGCGCGCAACCTGGTGGCGAGCGGGGCGACCTGGTGGTCGAAGACCCGCACTCCGCCCGGAGATTCAACGACATCGACCGTGAGTTGGTCGCCCCCTGCCGAGTAAGTTCTGCAAAGAGGTGCAGGGCACCCTTCTTTGTTTCATTCTATAAAATATCGTATAGTATATTATTGGAGGCGATCATGAACGTCACCGTGTATGTGCCGAAGAGCATCGAGGGTATTTTGAAGGCAGCGGCTGAGCATGCCCGCCTCACCCCGGCACGCTTTGTCCAACGGCTCATCAAACGTGAGCTGGAAGGAGAACAACGGTCGTTCTCAGAGGGGTTTGTTGCGTTGGCCGGCAGCTGGGAAGATGAACGGACCCCAGAGCAGATCATTCAGGATATTGAGAACCACCGTCTCGACGCCAGACGGCAGGAACTGGTATGACATTCTTGCTCGACACAAACACTTGTATCTACTTCCTCAACGGCACGGATCCAAAAGTGACCGAGAAGATCCTCGAAGCCGGTCCTGCCCGGTTGGCGATCAGCTCCCTCAGCGTTGCCGAACTCCGGTTCGGCGCCGCTCGATCGACCAGACGGCAGGAGAACGACGCTCGAATCGATCGTTTCGTCGCCGAAGTCAAGACCATCCCGTTCGACGATGCCTGCGCTCGGATTTTCGCGGACCTCAAGGCCGAGCTGGTCGCGGCGGGAAAACCCATCCCCGATTTCGACACGGCCATCGCTGCCACCGCCTTGGCGAAGACCCGGGTCGTTGTTTCCGCCGATCGCAACATTGCCGAGATCCCGGGTGTGGACGCAGAAGACTGGACGTCAGGCTGACACGGGCAGCTCGAAACACGAAGTGCATGAAGAACACAAAGGACTCACACAGAGCACCGCATTTGAAATGCCGGCGATGCAGGCACCCTTCCCGTGTTCTGTCGCGGGTTGGCGGTTCTGGCCTCGAACATCCGTGCCTCCATAGAGATGATTCAGACAATCTTGCGTTCAAATCGTCTGAATCGTCTGACCTGGCACCCGTTTCGATACGGGAGCAAGCAGGAGCACTGGTGGGCGTCAAGCCGAAGATGGTTTCATGGTCTTAACCAATCGTCGAGCGACGTACATCTGAAACAGAATCAGGCACACGCCAACGGCCCCGAGGAGGGGGCTTCGTAACCACCAGAATTCGATCCCCCCAGCAGCCAGCTCCTGGAAGTGGGGGACTATCTCAGTCGTCGTGAAATAGTGCTGGGGCGATGGAAGATCGGCGAAGTGGCGTGCAACTGCGGCGTGCTGGTATGGAACAAGCGCCGGTACCAGCTGAACCCCTAAACCGATCACCAAGAGACAGAGCACCAGCGCCCGCCGCCACTGGCTGTTTGGACGGAACGCCGACGCTGGAAGAAGAAGGAAAGGCGTCAGCACCACGAGGAAGCGTGGCCCCCAGCTCCCAGTTGCGTCCCACATCGTGAACTTGCTGTACACGATCAGGCCCGTCACAGCGATGCCAACAGTCGTCGCCGCCATCGACCGCTGGCGTTTGAAGAACGCATGGATGCCGAAGAATACGAGGATCAATGGTGGTGAGAAGACAAATATGCTGTTGCTGAGGCTGATCAGATTGGCGGGCAGACTCAGCACAAGGTCGGCCCCAAACGACGCGCTGAAGATCTTCTGATGGAACGCTCCCGTGTTGAGGACCGACCCGAACCGATAGTGATTCCATGCCATCAACAGAACTACCGCGATAGAAAAGGAACCCAGAAACCCAAGCAGGAACTCGACTCGTCTCCGAGCCGACCGAAGATTCCCAAGGACCACGTACAGCACCAACCACGGGAGAACAAAGAGCAGTTCGAATCGCGTGAGGAACGCAAACCCTGCCAGTAACCCCGATAGTGCAGCCAGACGGAGTTGATTTGCCTCGACTCCTTGAACCAAAAAGACGAACGAACCGAAGACTGCCACCGTGGCCACCGGTTGCGTCCAGTAGGTGCTCGAATAGGGCCAAATGATCGTGCTCAACCCCAACATGAGGCTCAGCACAGTCGCCCACTCAACTGAGTCCGCGATCCCACTCACCATCCAGAAGAACAGCGCTATCAGCAGCGCGGACACGAGAGGATTGACCAATCCGGTGAAAAACGCCGAAGGTTTGGCGCGAACCTCCGCCATGTTCCTTCGGGCTGGTAACTCGTCGGCGACCTCGAGTTTCTCGGTCAGATTCTCAATCACCACACCCAATGCGCCAGTGGGAACTGACGCCAGTGCCAACCCCGGTGGAAGGGTGAAATACAACCGCCCATCAAGGCCCTCCGAGGCATACGGCTTGAGGAATCTTTGCTTATCCAGATCGTACAGGTCATCAGGAAGTGTGGGCTGACCCGTTGTGATTGCGTTCATGACGAGGTCGTAGTGGAGCAGGTTGTCTCCCGTGCAGATCCCCTTGAAGGTCAACACGTAGAGGCACAGGAAGAACAGGAAGATCAGCAGGCCCACAACACGGATGTCTGGTCCCGTCCCACCTCTAACCTTGTCCTGAGGGATCACATCGCCTCCGTTTCAAGCCCGCTCCTCTGCGCCACCCACGCCCCTCATCAGTCACCCAGTATCCAGAGTACTCCTCTCATCACTTGGTATCCGAAACTACATCTTGACGTTCCGGCAGAGGAGACACCAAATCCCTCGGTGCCAGGTCCGTAGTTCCGCAGTTTCGGCCTGACAACTACGGAACTGCGGACCCATGGGGAAGGGCCCGACTTTCATAGTTCTGCAAAGCGGTGCCTGGCACTATTCTAAGATCGTCTGAATCGTCTGACCTGGCGCCCGTTCAGCTGGGTGGGGGTTCACCGAGAGTGTGGCGCCCGCCTTCGCCTTTGAAATTCTACAAAATTGGCTCGCTCCCAGACCTCCCGTAACTCCTGAGCCTCCTCCACAGTTCGGTGCTTGTAAACACCCGGTGGGAACCGCGGTTGAGTCACCTTCCTGGCGAACTCCCACGTGGATCGAATGGCCTGGAAAAGGCGGGGATCGTTTCGGCCATACCAGGTGTTGTCCTCCATCTCCTCAACCGACCTGAATCTCCGGACGGGCATCAGTCCTCCTCCAAACCGAACTTCTGTCGAATGCGCTCGGCGTCGCCCTGATCTCGCAGTCGCACCGTCCCCTTCTTCATCCGATAGAGAGTTTCAGGCGTGACGACGCTGACCTCAAGGCCGTCGAAGTCGATCCGTTCCGACTCCAGGTCATCAAAGGAAAACGCCTCTCCCAGTCGGGTGAGGATGTCGATATAAAAGGAACCCTCCGGCGGTATGTACTGCACTGCGGGGTAATCTCCGAGGAGATCCTCGGTAGTGATCTCATCCACATGCGGATCCTCGAAGACACTCGCCAAAGCGGTTCTCAGACTGTCGATGTTGCCGACGTCAGGCTCAATGAAAATATCGAGATCCTCGGTTGCCCTGGCGAGACCTTGGAGGTTCAGGGCAACGCCGCCGATGATTACGTACCGAACTCCTTCGCGCTCCAGTGCAGCCAAAACCTCTCGTGTCTTGTCGTAGTCCATCTAACGCCTCCGGTCTACACTAACACCTAAGATGAGCGATTCTCGGCGGCGATCTACACCAACCTCTTGTGCTCTGGCCTTTGCGAAAATACTCGACATACCAACGGGTATGCCTCCGTTTTTCGCAAATACAGAGCATCAAGATCTTGGCGCATCTCATCCACCAGAATCGCTCACCTTAGGTTTCGATAAGTTCCAACCACCACTCCCACTTAACAGGGTAGCGCGTCGTTGGGAAATCGGCACGTTGGGTCTCTTCTGGATGCCACCGAACCGGTTCTTACCGCCCAACCGCTCTACCGACCGCTCAACCGCCACAGCTACCGTTTGACCGCTGGAACGACCGGAAGCCGAAGACTCAACGTTTCGCTCCGGCAACGCGATTGGGGGGGAGCCAGGCACGCAACCTTGCACCCCGGCTACGCGATGGGAGGGGATGCCAGGCACTCGTCCCGCGTTCTGTTGAGGGTTGGCGGTTCTGGCCTCGAACGGATGGCCGTCTCAGACCGATGTTGGGAAGGAGCGCCTCGCCGAACGCAACGGGTTTCGGGCCCAATCATCGTTTGAGTGGGCACTCTCGGCCACCCGCGACGGGAGCACCGGGCTCAGAGGCGCGAGGCAATTCACAAGAGATCCGCCTGACTGTGCTCTCGCGACCCCGGTACAATGCCAGTCATGAAGTCCTTGTCTGACAGACACGCCGGGTTGTTCATGGTCATCGCCGAAACTATCACGCCGGAGGTTGCATCGCTCGACGAAGAAGGACGGGCGAGGATGGCCGCGATTGTCGACATGGCCCTCATGGATCGTGATGCTTTGGTTCGCAAGCAGGTCGGCACCTTTCTCAGGGTGATCTGGATGGCGCCGGTCATCCGTTATGGCCAACCCTTCGGCGGTCTCGATCCGGCTCGCCGAGCGGCGGTGCTCAGGTGGTTCGAGAACTGTCCCATCTCGCTGCTTCGAAGCGGATTCTGGGGTCTCAAGGTCTTGGTCTTCATGGGCTACTACGGAAGGACCGAGTGTTGGGAGGAGATCGGCTACGCCCCAGACTTCGATGGAAGGGCCGGGGTGCGCCATGCATGAGCGTGAGTTCGACATCGTAATCGTCGGATCCGGAGCCGGTGGGGGAGCCGTCGCCAAGGAACTCGCCCCGCTGGCGTCTGAAGGCCGTCGGATCGCCGTTCTCGAATGGGGACCCAAACTTGCCGATGACGCCTACACCGGCCGCGAGGTGGAGATGGCCCGTCAGCTCTATTTCGATTCGGGTGGTGTTCTGACCAAGGACAAGACCCTGACCATGGCTTATGGCCAGGCCTACGGCGGCTCGACGGTGGTCTACACCGGGACCTCGTTGACCATGCCGGAGGAGGTGGTGGATCGTTGGGGCGTTCCCGGTCTCGAATTCGAGGATCTTCAGCGGCGATCGGCCAAGTACCTGGAGGAGAACAACGTCCATCTCCTCGACGAGTCGGAGCTCAACGACAACAACCGGTTGTTTCGCGACGGATGCCGAGAGCTCGGCTATCGCGTTCAACAGTTCCCCATCAACGTGAAGGGGTGTCGCTCGGCGAGCCTATGCAATCTCGGCTGTCCCAATGGCGCAAAACAGGGGACCCACCGGGTCCAGCTGCCGGCGGCCGAGGCGGCAGGGGTCGAGGTCATCACCAACTGTCGAGTGACCAAGGTCGAGGATGGACGCTGCGAAGCGGTGGTTGCCGATCCCGGGTTCGGTCTGCCGTCTTCGTGGGAACCGGGAGACTACCGGATCAAAGCAAAGGTCATCGTCGTCTGCGGCGGGGCCATCAACTCTTCGGCGCTGCTGCTGCGCTCCGGTTACGGGCGAGGACTCCCGGCGCTTGGCCGGTCACTGACCCTTCACCCTGCGCTGATCCTGGTTGGCGAGCACCCGCAACCGATTTCGAATTTTCACGGTCACCCGAAGAGCTTCTATTGTGATGAGTTCTCAGACAGTGAAAAGTTTCTCCTCGAGACCTGCATGTACTTCCCTTTCACCACCTCGAAGAATCTCATCGGCTTCGGTTCCGAGCACTCGGAACTCATGCGCGCCTTCGCCCGTTTGCAAATGATTCTGGTTCTTGCCATCGATCCGGCACTGGAGTCGAATCGGGTTCTCCTCGATTCCAATGGCGAAACGGACGTCGACTACACCATGGGCCCGAGCGTGCTCGATTCACTCCACCGCAGCATGGTTGCGAGCGCCAAGATCTTCTTTGCCGCGGGCGCTCAGCGTGTCCACGCCCCTGCGGGCGCCTCGTTCTTCATCGATCGCAGCGATTCCGATCGCGTGGAAGAGCTGATCCCCCGCTCCAACGTCATCCCGGGGAAGATCTCGGTGGCGAGCGCCCACATCATGGGAGGGTGCCGGATGGGTCGCGACGCATCGGACTCGGTGACCGACAGTTGGGGCAGAGTGCACGGATCCCGAGGTCTCTATGTTGCCGATTCGGGCCTCTTCCCCAAGGCATCGGAGATCAATCCCTATGTCACGGTGATGGCGCTGGCGGATCGCGTGGCCGAGGGGATCCGGACCAACGCCGGGGAGTTGTTGACCTGATGAAGATGCGGGGATCCAAGCTGATCGTCCGTGCGCTCGCCGACGAGGGTGTCCCGTTCACCTTCGGAATACCGGGCACCCACAATATCGAGCTTTACGACGCGTTGGCCGAGGACCCGACGATCGAGGCCGTTCTCGTGACCTCGGAGGTGGCCGGCGCTTTCATGGGCGACGGCGTGTCGCGGTCGTCCGACCACGTGGGTGTGCTCAACGTCGTGCCCGGGGCAGGGGTGACGCACAGTCTTTCGGGAATCGCCGAGGCCTATATGGACCAGGTGCCCCTGGTCGTCCTGGCGTGCGGGATTCGCCAGGACACCGGCGCCGCTTTCCAGCTCCACGACATCGACCAACTCGCGGTCCTCGAACCGGTCACCAAGGGCGCCTTCCGGATCCACACTGCGGATGAGATCTACCCGACCATCCGCCGTGCGTTCCAGCTGGCGCGTCGCGCACCATCGGGTCCGGTTGCGGTGGAAATTCCCGCCGATCTCATGATGCTGACCCAGGAGGTCGGCGAGGTCCGTTGGGAAAGGGATCCGGAACCCGAGCGACCCATCGATCGCGAACTCGCCGAACGAGCGGCGCGAATGCTGGGCGAGGCGAAACAACCGGCCATCTACGTCGGCGCGGGCGCCGTCGGCGGTCGGCACGATCTGATCTCCCTCGCCGAGCAGCTGGGTGCGCCGGTTCTGACCACCTTTCAAGGTAAAGGGGTCTTCCCGGAGTCGCATCCGCTCTGGCTCTGGACCGGAATCGGCCGGACGACACCGCCGTTTGTCCGAACCATCATGGATCGTTGTGACTGCCTGCTGGCCGTCGGGTGCCGGTTTGGAGAGGTTGCCACGGGATCGTACGGCCTCGATGTGCCCGAGCAGCTGATCCACGTCGATATCGACCCCGAAGTCATGGGCCGGAATGTGCCGACCACCTTGTCGGTGGTGGCGGACGCCGCCGTCTTTCTCGGCGCCGTGACGGCGTTGATCGATGGCCGGAAACCGGCCGACGAGTTGGCCCGGGAGATCGCTGACGGTCACTCCAAGGTGCGCCGCGGGTGGGAGGGTTCCTCTTCGCGCAATCGGGTCACGCCGTACCGGTTCTTCTCGGCGCTCCAACACCACTGTGGGGATGACACGATCTATGCCACCGACAGCGGCAACGGGACCTTTCTGGCTGCCGAGCACCTCCGTCTCGATCACCCGAGGTGTTTTATCGGACCGGTTGATTTCTCGTGCATGGGTTACTCGGTTCCGGCGTCCATCGGGGCCGCCTTCGCCAATCCGGACCGCGATGTGGTGACCCTCGCCGGCGACGGGGCCTTCCTCATGACCGGGCTCGAGGCGCTCACCGCCGCAACCTATGGCGCCGCACCTCTGATCTGTGTTCTGCGTGACGGCAAGCACGGGCTGATCGCGGAGTTTCAAAAGGTGCCGCTGAATCGACAGACCTGCAGCGTGCTCCCCGACTACTCTCTCCAGTCGGTGGCCGAGGCGGTGGGTTGCCGTTATTTCCGGGTCATTCGCGACTCGGAACTCGAGTCGGTCATCCCGACCGCGCTCGAGTTGGTGAGAAAGAAAACGCCCGTGATCCTCGAAGTGGCCATCGACTATTCGGAGAAAACCTATTTCAGCCGGGGCGTCGTGGCGACGAATTTCTGGCGGTTCCCGTGGCGAGAGCGCATACGGTTGCTGGTGCGGGCGCTGGTGAGGCGGGTGAGTGGCTGACGATCCCTCTTCGGTGGATCGGCCCAAGTCGGGTGGCGACTACACCCTGACGAATGTCGGGCCCGTGGCGCCGGGTGATGCCGACGAAAGCTTCAGCTTGAAACCGGCGTTCTCGGCGGGCCAGATCCTCGCCGGCCGTTACAAGGTCGAGCATTTTCTTGCCCGAGGCGGGATGGGTGAGGTCTACCGGGTCCATGACCAGGAACTGGGTGAGGATGTCGCGCTGAAGACGATTCTTCCTCGCTCGGCGGACGATCCCATGACCCTCGACCGTTTCCGCCGCGAAATTCAGATCGCCCGCAAGGTCAGCCACCGCAATGTCTGCCGGATCTTCGATCTCGGGCGTCATGTCGAGCCGAGCGGCGAGGATGTGGTCTTTCTCACCATGGAACTCCTCGAAGGCGTTTCGCTGAGAGCCAGACTCCGCGAGGCCACCATGCCGCCGGACGAGGCCCTCGATGTGGTCCGACAGCTGTGCGCCGGTCTCGGTGCGGCCCACCGGAAGGGCATCGTCCACCGGGATCTCAAACCGTCGAACATCTTCCTCGTTCCCGAGGATGGTGAAACCCGGGTCGTCATCGCCGATTTCGGGCTCGCGAGGAGCGAGATCAAGACCGATGGTCAGCTCACCGTGACGGGCACCGGTGAGATCCTCGGCACACCGGCCTATATGTCGCCGGAACAGATCGAGGGCAAACCGGCGACCACCGCGTCGGACATCTACTCCCTCGGTCTGGTGATGTACGAGACCCTCACCGGCGCCCAACCCTTCGAAGGTGAGAGCGCCTTCCAGATCGCGCTCAACAAGCTCAGAGAAGCACCGACAAGCCCCAGCACCAGGGTTCGAGGTCTGCCGTTGCTGTGGGACCGGACCATCCTCAAGTGTCTGGAAAGAGAGCCGCCCGATCGCTTCGCCGATGTCGAGGAGATCCCGTCGATTCTTTCCGGGGAGCGAAGGTTGGCCCGACGACCCTTCCGTGGACTGACGCGAAAACCCTCGGTTTGGATACCGGTGGTCGCGGTCTTGCTGATCGGTCTGGGTGTGGTGGCTGCGCGGATCGGGGGTTTGTGGGATCGGGGTGGCGACGCAGCCGCCGGTGTGGAGCTCAGACGATCAGTGGCGGTCCTGGGATTCGAGAACGTCACCGGCGACCCCAAGAACGCCTGGATCTCGACCCTCATCAGCGACGTTCTGACGACCGAATTGGGCGCGGGAGGAGAGATCCGAGCGGTGCCCAGCGAAAGTGTTTCCCGAGCCCGCGCCCAACTCGGCATCGACCATGTGACCACATTAGGGCCTGAGACACTGGCCAGCCTTCGAGACCTTCTCGCCATGGATCTGGTGGTGCTCGGGTCGTATGCGGTGCTCGGTACCGGTGACGAAGCCACAATCAGACTTGATACCAGGGTCCAGGATGTCGCTGCCGATGAGATCATCATCCTCCAACCGGTCACGGGGACGCCCAACGACCTCGGGAACCTCGCTATCGGGGCCGCCGGAGAGATCCGCCGCAGATTCGGTCTCGATGTGACCGCGGAGTCGGTGGCGAGCGGAGCGTTCCCCAAGGATGCCGAGGCGGCACGACTCTACGCTGAAGGAGTTGTGCGGTTGCGGTCCTTTGACGCTGCCGGAGCCAGAGATCGCCTTGAGCGCGCGGCCGAAGCCGAGCCCGACTCGGCGGTGATCTGGCTCGAGCTCGCCAACGCGTGGTCCGAACTCGGGTATGGAGTCAAAGCGTTGGCCGCCGCAGAGCACGCCATGGAACTGAGCGATGGGCTCGGTCGGGAGCTGATGCTCCGGATCGAAGGTCAGTACATGCTGCTCGACGCAAGACACGATGAGGCTGTCGATGCCTTTCGATCCCTGTGGTTGATCTACCCGGACAACCTCGAGTACGGCCTCTTTCTGGCGAAGGCTCAGGCCGAGGCGGGGGAAGTCGAAGCCTCCCTCGAGACCGTGGTCGAACTCAAGAATCTCCCCGAACCCTTGAGTCTGGATCCTCGCATCGATCTCGCAGAATCCACCTCCGCGGGTCTCCTGGGTGACCCGAAACGCAAAGCGGCGGCGGCTCAACGGGTCGTTGAGGCCAGTCACCGAATTGGGTCGAGTGTTCTCGAGGCGGAGGGCCGCGTGGCGCTTGGAAGCGCTCTGCGGGCCGGGGGTGAGCTCGATCAGTCGCTGATCGAATTGGAAGCCGGACGTCGCCTCTTGGAGATGTCCGGAAATCGTCCGGGTGAAGCGAGCGCACTCTACTCGATTGCTGTCACCAGGCTTGCCATGGGCAACACCGAGGAGGCGAGCCGCGTCGTGGAGACCTGCCTTGCCATGGCACGTGAAGTGGAGGCGAGGATCACCGAAGGCAATGCTCTGAATCTGCGTGGGAGCATCCACCTTCGTGGTGGCGATCTCGCCGCGGCGGCAGAGTCGTTTTCGGTCGCTCTCGAGCTCCAGCGGGACATCGACAACCCCCGTGGTGAAGCGGACGCGCTCAATAACCTCGCCCTCGTCCAGATGTGGTCGGGCGACTTCTCGAACGCGGTCGACAACTTCACACGGCTGCGTGTCAGCTACCGGGATCTCGGCAATCCTCAGAAGGAAGCGATGATGGTCATGAACCTCGCGCGGATCAACGCCGCGCGTGGGGACCTGAACAGCGCCCGCAACCTCTTCGAGGAGGCTGCCGGTCTGTACCGCGTTCAGGAGGTCTCGGGATCGCTGGCCGAAGCGCTCTTCGGACTGGGCGAGGTGCTCCTGACGCAGGGTGATCTCGTGGGAGCCCGGACGCGTCACGAAGAGGCCCTCGGGTTGCGCCGGGAGAAAAAGCTCGGGAGCGTCGTCGAGAGCGAGTTTGCCATCGCCGGTTTGACCTTGTCCGAGGCGGCGTTGGGCGGTCGAAGCTATAGCGATGCTGTTGAAGAGCTCTCTCGTTCGGTGGCGACCCTCGATGAAATGAACCTTCAGGCCCTCGAAGCCGATGCTCTGAACTACCTCGCCGAGGCGCAACTCGGTCAGGGGAAGATCGAGGACGCACAGGCCACCCTGGATCGAATCCGACTGCTGGATGCCTCGGCCAACTCGGTGACCATGATGGTTCTCGACATTAACCAGGCGAAGATCGCGAGTCAGACCGGTCGCCCGGGCGAGGCTGAGACGATTCTGGCCGGTGTGCTCGATCGATCCAAGCGGGAATCTATCTACGGGGTCGAACTCGAGGTGAGACTGGCGATGGCTGAGATCTCGGCCGAGGCGGGCCGGGCCGAAGAGGCTCGCCAGCGCTTCGACGACCTGATTCGCGATGCCACCGCCCGTGGTTGGATCCTGATGGCCGACAAGGCGTCGGCGGCAAGGAAGCGTTTATTGAGCCCTCCACCGTGAGCTCCGACAGGATTTGCTGGTATACTCTAGGTTCGCTGGAATTGGCTGGCGTGTCTCCTGAGGGAGCACAGGATGCGAAATCGGATGTACAGGATTCGGCGGAGGGCGCCGTTTATGGTTCTGGTGTGCCTTGTCGGCATGGCCTCGACCGTAGCGATTGCCGATCCGTGCACCAAGCTCTTCGATCCTGACGGTTTCCCTGCAATCCCGAGCTGGCACAACCCGGACAACTGGGACCCGATCGGCGTTCCGGGACCCACCGATGTGGCCTGCATCTTCGGACCCGCTTGGTATCAGGTCACCGTCACCAGTCCGGTCACGGTGGCGGGTCTCCAAATCAACGCCACCGGCGACAGCAATCTGCAGGTCAAAATCATCTCCACCGACTTCACGCTGAACGGGGCGGGATACCTGGCCGGTCTCACCAAACTCAAAGTCAACGACGGCGCGGTTCTTCGAACTGACACCGGGGCGTTGATCGAGGTTCGCTCAATACTCGTGATCGAAGGCGGCACCGTCGAAATCGATGTCGATCTCTATGGCCATTTGAACTGGTGGGGGGTTTCGTCGATCACCGGAGTCCTGACGACCTTCCCTGGAAGCGTCATCGAGGTCGAGGATCCGGAGCAACCCGCGCATCTCACCGTCGACGGCGGGTTCGAGAACAACGGTGATCTGATCTTCAACGACACCATCGAGCAATCACTGACTGTGACCGGGGGAATGTTCGTCAACCCAAAGGGTGGTTCGGTCAGCACATCGGAGGTTTCCGGGTCGGGTACGGTCACACCCGAGTTGAAGGCCGATCTCCGCAACGACGGTTCGATCGATGTGAACGGTGTGGATCTCCTTCTGAGCAGCGACGGCGCTCAGCATCAGGTCGGAGCAAACGGCACGATTCAGGTCGCCGGCGCCGAATTTGAGATCGAGCTCGGCGATGGTGTTGTCGATGTGCCGTCGAACTTCACGAACTACGGTTCCGTCACCGTCGCCGATGGCGGGTCTGTCCGGGTCAATGGCTCCGCCGGTGCTCTCGATGTACCTTCGAATTTCACGAACTACGGTTCCGTCACCGTTGCCGATGGTGGATCCGTCCGGGTCAATGGTTCGGCCGGCGCTGGTGAGAGCTCATCCATGGGATTCTTCAACCATGGGTTGGTGGATCTCCATTCCGGTGGGGACCTCACGCTGACCGACGCGATCTTTGACAATCCCTCATCCGGTGAGCTCATCGGTGGGGGAACCCTGGATCTGACGGCTGCTGCGGCCGGGGGTGTGTTTGCCGGGACCCTCAGCCCGGGGGCGTCGCCGGGAATCTTCACCGTTGATGGCGCCTTTGTCGAAGGATCCGGAGCCGAAATTCAGATCGAGATCGGTGGCGAGACTCCTGGGGTCGGTCACGATCGACTCGTTGTGACGGGTGATTTGACCGCAGGCGGGACCCTCGAAGTCGATCTCCTCAAACCGTATCATCCGGTGGGTGGAGAGCAGTACGACGTGGTCACCTTTGATCAGATCCTCGGCGGGTTCGACACCATCCTGCTCCCGCCCCTTCAGAACCTCCTGGTTTGGAATACCGTACCCACGGCTCAGGCCCTGAGGCTTGATGTCGTGTGTCAGGGGACCCAACTCGGAGTCGACGCCGTCGCAGACAACGATCCTGTCTCGGTTGGGGAAAACGTCACCTACTTTCTGACGGTGACCAATGCGTCTGGGGTGGACGCGACCGACGTCGTGGTGACCAATGCCCTTCCAGCCGGTCTGGTTTTTGATCAAGGCATGTCGTCACCCGAATGCGTCGCGATCGGGAGCACGGTTGAATGCACAAACGCCTCTCTTTCGGCTGGGGCCGTGTGGCACCTCACCGTCGTCGCCGAAGCGGTTGTGGCCGGCACCCTCAGAAACACCGTCTTTGTCGACTCGTGGGAGTGCGACGTGGATCCCGCCAACAATCAGGATGCCGTGGATGTCAACGCGGTGCTCGCCGCTCGTTGCGACGCCAACTATGATCTCAGCATCGACTCGGACGACGTCTGGACATCGGTCGAGCACATCTTCGGTGTGCAGGCGGCGGGCAACCCCGATTGCCGGCTTGGCGGCGGCATCACCGCCGATGATCTCGCCGCTACCATCGAGGCCGGCCAGTAGCACCACCTTCTCCTGCCGAAAGTCCTACGCAGAGCATCGCATTCATCGCATGAGTTGGACACGGATGAACGCGGATTTGAACGGATGACGCGGATCCATCCCAATTGAGTTGCGCCATCGCACCATCGCGGTTGAACCACAGAGGCACCGAGACACAGAGGCGTCGCACACAGAGACATCGCAGTTTTGGACGCGGATGAACGCGGATTTGAACGGATGACGCGGATCCATCGCAACGTCGCAACCACAAAGACACAAAGACACCAAGAAATCACAAAGACAATGGAGGAGATTCGAGGCGAATCGGCCGGGGAGCCACGGCTCGGAGCCGTGGCATCGAGGTTCGAAAGGTCGATCGTCAAACGCACACGCTCGACGAGTCGACATTTCTTCACCTCGCATCGCGCTCGCAGCGCGCCCACCCGGCCTCGGTTGATTCAAGGTCGGGGCCGTCGTTCGTTCGCTCATTTTTGTGGGGGCGGGCGTCTCGGCTGCCCGTAGGGTGGGGCTCGCCCCACCTTCAGTCTCGTGCAGGCAGGTATCGCGTCACCACGAAGTCGGACACCGTTCCCGCAAGGCGACACCCACTTTTAAATGCGATGCTGCGATGAAATCTGCGCCTATCTGCGCTATCTGCGGTTTCTCCTCTGCGATGACTCTGCGCCTCTGC
>Ga0164313_10001525_pt1 | contig 20432 bp, 12 predicted proteins | sample GuaBasSedimGuay4_FD_113735 | JGI IMG/M metagenome (GOLD analysis project Ga0164313, IMG submission 113735) | Subseafloor sediment microbial communities from Guaymas Basin, Gulf of California, Mexico - Guay4, Core 4569-4, 0-3 cm | ecosystem: Environmental > Aquatic > Marine > Hydrothermal vents... | reverse complement strand
CCGCTATTAATCCCCTGTGGGATCAATTTACAGGTGCTTGTCTACTAAATATAACTCAAGTATTAATGCAAAGCTGAGAAACAGAAGAGTTACACAAATATGGCGTAAAAATCCGGCCGGCAATCTTTGGCATTTGGTTATATTAGAAAAACATGATATAAGAATTCTTCAGATAATTCCAGCGGCATTACATCCGTTTTGAAAACGATGTATAAATTGATGCCCCACAGGATGTGATTTTATGAACGAAGACAGCTATCAACAATGGAAAAAGGACAGGCTCGAAAGCTATCCGCGCAGTTCGGAAGAACTGCTGGTAGAGATTGGCGGGCTGGCCGATGTGAGTGCCGCCGAGAAAGCGGAAATCGTGGCAAGCTGCAAACGATCCAACATGGCGATCTATCGTTGCCGTGACAAATTTGTCGACCGGGCTGCAGTATGTGAATTTGCTTCCGGATTTAGCCTGACGCGGCTGGATCATCATCTTTGTGTGAATGCTGATGGGGTTTCAGAGTTGTCGGTGACCACCGAAGGGGTGCGTAGCGACTATGTGCCGTATTCCAATCGTAGTCTCAGTTGGCACACCGATGGTTATTACAATGACAAATCACGCCAGGTGCATGCGATCGTATTGCATTGCGCGGAGACCGCCGCGGCGGGTGGTGAGAATGCCCTGCTGGATACTGACATTGCCTATATCCTCCTGCGTGACAAGGATCCCCGTTTCATTACCGCCCTTGAGCACCCTGAATGTATGAGCATTCCAGCTAACACAGGTAGCGAGGGCGAGATTCGACCCGCAGTCACAGGTCCGGTGTTCTCTTATGACGCGACTGGTGCCATTCATATGCGCTTTAGTGCCCGCAAGAAAAACATCCAATGGCGGGATGACGATATCACCCGGGAAGCAAGGGAATACCTGGCAGAGATTCTTGCTGATGAAAACGGACCGGTGCTGCGTTATCGCCTGCGACCGGGCGAGGGACTTATTTCCAATAACGTCCTGCACAACCGGACTGCTTTTGCAGACGGAGAGGCACATAAACGGCTTTTGTACCGTGCGCGTTTTTTCGATCGCATTGAATCAAGCTAAACTCATATATAGAAAACTATAAAACAAGATTAACTGGTGGAGAGCTACAAAGATGAAAGCTATTGAAGTAAAACTCAGTGATATTATTATCCAGCATCCTGGGATTAATTCATTTCCCGATTTGATGACGGCGGTGCGGCTAATGAAATCAGAAGATATGCTGTATCTTAATTTCGATGTTAAACCCGATTACCGTGACACCCCGCGTAACTGGGAATGGAAATTGGAGTCAGTATTCGGGGTAGGTGAGGAATGAAGGAATGATTAGCTCGGAAGTCACGAAACTGGATAAGTTCACTGCACCGTATGGTCGTGAAGTCACGCTGGAAAATGTTGCCTATGAAAACGGAGTGAGTGTATTACGTGTACACATCCGTGAGGGTAATCGCCACACCGTTATGGATATTGATGACGGTACTGCCTCAAGCTGGGGTGCAGCTATGCTCAAATGGGCCAACGAGGCCAACCAGGACTCGCAGGAATAAATAACTATGGATCATTTACCTATCTTCCTGAACTTGAAGAATGCACGAGCGCTGGTGGTTGGCAATGGCACCATTGCCGCCCGCAAAGCCGACCTGCTTTTACGCGCCGGTTGCAGCTTGACTGTGATTGCACCGGAACTGAGTGAAGAATTGGTCGCACTGACAGATAATTATAGTTTTGAGCATAAAACAGCTGACCTGAGCGCCGATGACCTGAAGGGTTGTGTGGTGGTTTTTGGTTGTTGCAAGGATGATGCAGTCAATCAAAAGCTTTACGATCTGGCGACAGAGGCCGGGATACTGGTCAATGTCAGCGACAATACCGAAAAATGCAGTTTTATCATGCCGGCAGTGGTTGACCGTACGCCCTTGCTGATCGCGATTTCCAGTGGTGGCACTTCTCCGTTGCTGATCCGTTCTCTCAAGGCTCATTTTGAGACAACCATTCCGGCCGCTTATGGGCGCCTGGCAGAGTTTGCCGGCAGCTATCGCGACAGAATCAAGAATTTAATCCCCAATTTGACCCGCCGCCGGCGCTTCTGGGAAAACATGATCTCGGGTCCGGTTGCCGAACACGTGTTTTCCAGCCAGGTTGACCAGGCTGAGACGCTGATGGATAAGCTGTTGGATGAGGCTGCCGTTGAAGGTGACCAACCGCCGGGCGGTGAAGTCTACCTGGTGGGAACCGGCCCCGGTGATCCGGATTTACTGACTTTCCGGGCGCTTCGTTTGATGCAGCAAGCCGATGTAGTGTTATATGACCGTTTGATCGGTGATGGCATTCTTAACCTGGTCCGGCGTGATGCCGAGCGTATTTATGTCGGAAAACAAACCGATGATCACACCGTTCCGCAGGAGGAAATTGGCAATATGCTGATCCGCCTGGCACGCGAAGGCAAGCGCGTGTTGCGACTGAAGGGTGGCGATCCATTCATGTTCGGGCGTGGCGGGGAGGAGATCGAGGCCTTGTCAGAAAACGACATCTCATTCCAGGTGATTCCGGGTATTACCGCTGCCAGTGGTTGCGCATCCTATGCCGGTATTCCGTTAACCCATCGCGACCACGCCCAGAGCTGCGTGTTTGTGACAGGCCATGAAAAGGACGGTGAGCTTAACCTGAACTGGGAAAGCCTGATCCAGCCGAGGCAAACGGTGGTGTTATACATGGGGCTGTCATCCCTTGGTGCTATCACCAGCGGGTTCATCGGCAACGGCGCAGACCCGGCGACGCCCGCAGCAGTTATTGAAAACGGAACGAGGGCAGGGCAGCGTGTAATCACGGGTACGCTTGAAACTTTAACTGAGCAGACAGCCGAGGCTGGTGTAAAGAGCCCCGCCCTGATCATGATCGGCAGCGTGGTAACCTTGAGAGACAAACTCTCCTGGTTCGCAAACGAATAACCCAAATTGGCGCACATGATTGGAGCACATGTAGGAGCCAGCAGCTCCGCTGCTTGCGATCGCCAGTGTTGAAAAAGAGCATCGCAAGCAGCGGAGCTGCTGGCTCCTACATTAAATTACCACGGAGCAAATAGAATATGAGCACCGCCCTGAGTTACCTGATCAAAGCCCGCCCTGAAGCAATGACCGCCTATTTCACCTTCCTCAAGGACACCGGCAAACACCTCGACCCCAAAACCCGCTCATTAATCTCGGTCATCACCAAAATTCACAGCCAGACTGAACGGGGCTTGCGGCAATACCTGCCACGCGCATTACGTGACGGTGCAACACCCCACGAAGTGCTCGATGCGATCCTGATGGCGTTCCCGACCCTGGGACTGGCCAAAATAATCTGGGCCATCGACATCCTGCTCGATATGGATATCCCCGAATTCAGCCTTGAATACCTGGATGCGGAAACCACCTGGCATGACCTGATCGACATCAACGATGTCAAAGACGGAGACATCACCTACATAGATGAATGCGATGGCAGAAGCCTGTTCGTTTACCGGTCAGGTGATGACTACCGGGTATACGACAGCCGTTGCCCGCACCAGGTCACCAATATTCCCCACCTGGCCCTGTCAGGGAAACGCCTGACCTGTCCCAAGCACCAGTGGGCATTTGATGTGACCACGGGTGAGTGTGTGGACAAGGGCACCCGACCGCTGCGGCAGTTCGACTGCCGGATCACGGCAGGACGTCTTGAGGCGATTTGGTAGTTTTTATTCAAAATATCGCGGTGGGGACGCCGCTCCTTAAACGGTGTATATATGACTACATTAAAGACTGTATTGGTTTTTGTATTAATACTTATTTCACTCGACAGCATTGCTGATACGTCCCCCGGCGAGAACATTGATATCGTCCGCGCAGTCAGCTTTGGCGGAATTGAGGCAAAGCCGGGCAAGAAGGTTTCCGGTTTTATCATGGTTCCAGCCGGGGTTGATGAAGGCACACGTATTCCCGTTTCGGTTATTCATGGTGTAAAGCCCGGCCCTGTGCTGGCACTAATTGCCGGAACGCACGGATATGAATATGCGCCAATCATCGCTTTGCAAAAGATAAGAGCCGATCTTGACCCGAAGGGGTTGTCGGGAACCGTGGTCATTGTCCATATTGCCAATATGCCGTCATTTTTAGGCAGGACAATTTATCGCAGCCCGATTGATGGAAAAAATCTGAATCGCCAATATCCTGGCAATAAGGAAGGAACGGTGTCAGAACGCATCGCATATGCCATCACCACCGGGATCATTGCAAAATCCGATTATGTGATAGACATGCATGCCGGTGATGGCAATGAAGCTTTGCGACCTTATATTTATATGCCCAAAACGGGTGACGCTGAGTTTGATGAAACTATTCAAAACATGGCGATGGCTTTTGGAATCGACCATATTATTATCGACCGCGCTGAAATCTCCGAATTCGGGGCTGCAACCTTTACCGATGCAACGGCTTTGTCTCTGGGTAAACCTGCCATGACCACAGAAACCGGGCAACTGGGGCTAACCAGTGCCGAGTGGACTGATATTGCTGAAACCGGGGTTTGGAATTTGCTTCGGCACCTGGATATGGTTGAGGGTGAGAATCAACCCGTGGCCCCCATTGTTTGGCTTGGGCGCTATGAGGTTATTAACAGCCCCGGTACTGGCATTTTCAAGCCTTTGGTCAAGGACGGTTATATGGTTGCTGAAGGGGGCAGGCTAGGGGAATTGGTGGATTTTTTTGGGGAAAAGGTTGCTGATATCAAAGCCCCTTTCAAAGGCGTTGTTAACTATATAGTGACGACTCCCCCGATTTCCGAGGGAGAGCCTGTTGCGATGGTTAGCGAGCTTGAATGATTTTATTGATTAGAGTGAGGAAGTTTCCACCTCGGTCTGTGAGCCTTTGTGTAGCTTATTGCGTAAACGCTTCTTCATCCTGCCGAAGAAATCATTGATATCCAGCCCGATCGCATACAGCGATGGCACCATCAGCAGGGTGACGAAGAAGGCGAAGAATACGCCTGAAGCCAGCGCTACCACTACCGGTTGCAGGAATGCAGCCTGGGTGGAGCGTTCCATCATCATTGGCATCAGGCCTACGATGGTGGTGACCGAGGTCAGCAGAATAGGCCTGAAGCGGACTACACCAGCCTCAATGATGGCTTCCCTGGCATCCATACCCTTGGCCACCAGGCGATTGCAATAATCCATCAACACCAGGTTGTCGTTAACCACCACACCGGCGGCGGCCGCAATACCAAAGTAACTGAAAATCGCCATGGTCAGGCCAAGTGCGCTATGGCCGAAGATAGCTCCGACAAAAGCATAAGGCATCGCAACCAGGATTAGCAGCGGCTGCCAGTAACTTCTGAACGCGATCGCCAGCATGGTGTACATCGCAAAGAATGCGATCAGGTACAGGCCCATAACCTCTTCCACAAAACGTTTCTCGCCTTCCGCCTGGCCAACCGAGCCGCGGATGATACCCGGATAACGCTTTTCCCATTCCGGGAAGAAGTTTTCATCCAGATCATCCATGATGTCGCTACGCACGTTCTCTTTCAGATCGGCGCTGATTCGCGCGGCACGATTACCGTTCCAGCGTTGGATACGGGTGATGCCGGGAGCATACTCAAGATCTGCCACGGCCAGTAACGGCAGTTCCCGTCCATCATTTGTGCGCACACGGAAGTTCTTCAGGCTTTCAATGGATTGCCTGGATTCGAGCGGGTAGCGGACTTTGACCCGTACGTCCTGGCCGTTACGGGGCAGACGTTGCACCTCTTCTCCAAAATAGGCCTGGCGAACCTGCCGGTTGACGTCAGCCAGGGTCAAGCCAAGCTTGGCTGTACCGGGTTTCATTGTCAGGCGGATCTCTTCCGTTGCGCCTTCAAGATTGTTACGCACGTCGTAAAGTGTTTCATAAGTACGCAGCTGGTTTTCAAGATCAGACGTGGCAGCACGCAAGACATCGAGATCCGGGTGCCGGATGGACATTTCAAAGCCGGGGCCGTTATTGTTCTGTGTATATTGCACAGAAACTTCTTTGGCATCGGGCACATCTCCCATCAGTTCACGCAACCTGATGGATGCTTCTTTCGCAGTCATATCACGAACTTCCGGCGGTGCCAGCTTGACGATGGCCAATACGCTGTCTCGACGGGAGCGTGTGTACCAGTTCTCGATCAGTACACCTTCGCCTTCAGTGCGCTGGTTGACTTCTTCTTCCAGTGCCAGTTCGGCCGCCTGTAGCTGTGCCAGGATCTCCAGTGCACGACTATAGGGTGCACCTTCAGGCATCACGACGTTGACGATGATTTCATCGGATTCAATATCAGGCATGAAGCCTTTCTTGACCCAGCCCGTACCAAACAAACCAAAGCCAATGACCAGCACACCTATGAAGATACTGGTTGTGAGATAACGGTGGTTTAATGTCCAGTTACCTATTCTGCGGTATTGATTGTGCGCAAAATTGACAATGCTGTCGGCGATCCCTTTCTGGAATTTGCCAAAACCATGCAGATTCTGACGTGGTTTCATGGACGCCAGATGCGAAGGCAGTATCAATAATGACTCGATCAGCGAAAATGCCAGCGCGAGGATAACCACCCAGGTAATGTGCCGGGTGAATTCTGAGGTTGAGCCTCCAAGGAACAACCAGGGCAAAAATGCGAGGATGGTTGTAATGACACCAAATACGACAGGCTTGGCGACAAGTTGTGCGCCAGCGATGGATGCATTAACCCCGCCACCTATTCTGTGGGCTTCGCTGTGAATACCTTCACCAACCACGATTGCATCATCAACAACAATACCCAGCACCAGCAGGAATGCGAAGGTGGAAAGCATGTTCAATGACACGCCAACCGATGGCAGCAGCACGAAAGCGCCGGCATAAGCCGTGGCAATTCCCACCGCGACCCAAAAAGCCACAATCGGTCGCAGTGTCAGCAACAAAATTATCATAACCAGCGCCAGACCCATGACCGCTGAACTACCAATGGTTTTCATGCGACCTTTGAAGTCCACCGCCTTATCGGTCCACAGTGTCAGCGTAACACCGGCGGGCAGGGTTTCCCTTCGCTTCTCAATCCACTCACGTACCGATTCAGACGCCGTTACGATATCCATGATCTCGGTGGACATGATTTGCAACAGTACGGCCGGCTCACCGTTGAGAGTCGCCAGTATCGGGTTATCCTCAAAGCCATCGATTACGGTGGCGATGTCACCAACGCGGATCGTACCGCCATCGGTAGTTTCACGGACGATAATATCGTTAAATTCTTCTTCGGTATCGGCCTGGCTGCGTATTTTGAGCTGGTAGGTGCCTACTTCTGTACGTACTGAACCTGCAGATTGGTTGATCGAGGTATTGCGAATGGCGTCGGCAACCTGGGAGAAGCTGAGGTTGTAGCGTCTGAGCGCTTCCTCACTCACTTCGATGGAGACTTCTTCCTGACGTGTTCCGAATAACTGTACAACGGTAATCGCTGGTAATTGCGCCGCTTCACGCCTGAGTCGCTCAGCCAGGCGTTTGAGTTCGCGCTCTCCGATATCACCGTGTACGGCAACCCGCATAAATTCATCACGGTTTATCCATTGCCGTACCTGGGGTGGTTCGATATCGCGTGGGAATGATGAAATCGCATCCACACGGATTTTTACATCATTCATGAACTGGACGAAATTGACCTGCTGTTCAGCAAGGATATAGACGCCGCCGTGACCTTCTGAAGAACTGGAACGCACCCATTCGATGGCATCCAGATCGCTGACCGCTTCTTCAATCCGCGCCACGATCTGTTCTTCAACTTCCTGTGGTGCCGCACCGGGCCAGGAAACCTCGATTTCAAGACCGGGGAAACGGACCTGTGGGTCCATCTCGCGTTCCATCTTGGAGAAACCAATCGCGCCGGCCACAAAAATACCGACCATGACAAGATTAGCGGCTACAGAATTACGTGCCCACCAGGCAATCAATCCGTTCATTTAAAGGCCCTCGTCCCTTTTCGGGTGTTATTAGCTTTGTTGGTCGCGGGTGATGGCGCGGACTTCCATGCCATCGACAGCAGCAGGGATTGTTGATGTAACAACCTTTTCACCAGGCTGCACGCCATTGGTGACCAGTACCCGGTCTTTTGAAGTTGATAGCACTTCGACAGTACGGATTTCAAGGCGGTTTTCGTCGTTGATCACATAGACCTTGTTGGCATTACGTAGTGCCAGGCGAGGCAGCACCATGGCTGACTGGCTGGTGACCCCGGCAATTTCGGCACTGACAAACATGCCCACGGCAATCGGGGCACCTGCGTCTGAACCCATACCGTATGGATCTTCAACTTCAGCGATGGCATAAACCATGCGCGTTTGGCTGTCGACCCTGGCATTGGTGCGAACGATGCGGCCTGTCCAGCTATGTTCCGTATTACCGATTTGAGCAGTGAAGGTGACCACCGGCGCATTGAAGCCGTCGGTCATGAAGCCAATTGGCAGGTTCAGTTCAGCTAACTGCTCATTGGTCAGTGGTAAACGGATTTCAACGATATCAGTAGAAAACACACGGCCAAGACTTGTGCCGACCGTGACATACTGGCCGATACCCACAGTTTTTTCACTCACGCGGCCGAGAAAAGGCACGTTGATTTCAGTGCGCGCTACATTCAGTTTGGCTTCCTGCAAGTTGGCTTCAGCAGAAAGTAGCTTCGCTTCGGCTTCCATTACCTGTGGTTTGTTCAGCGCATATGGTGTGGGCTCACCGCTGTTGCGTTTATCGAGCCAGTGCTCTTCTTTAATCTTGGCATTGGCAAGTTCACGCTGCACGGCGACCATGGCTTCCGCCACGCTGGCTCTGGCGCGAATCACAGCAAGCTTGTAATTGGTGTCGTCAATCTTGATCAATGTCTCACCCGCATTAAATTCTGCGCCTTCAGCAAAGGATTCAGAAATGCCGACAATACGACCGGACACCTGGGGTACCAGGTCAATTTCAGTTTTGGGACGAACCTCGCCCTGTGCATGAACCGAGATGGTGACCGTGTCTGACTTGACTTCATCTACATATAATGAAATCAGCCGTTGCGATTCTTCCTTTTTCTCTGGCGCCGGTTTCGCCGCGCTCAAGGCAGAAACTACTCCGATGCTTGCAGCCAGCACAATGACCGGTGCAGAAATCTTAAAAAATTTATTCACTTCAAAACCCTCGTTTTGCATTTCATCAAGTGGTGTCGCCAGTTCTATTGCACAAACACACGTGCAAAAAAAACGGGCGGATGCCTTCGTATAGGACGCATCTATCACGTCACCACGAACATCAGCCCTCTTAGTACTTATTATTTAGACGATCTTTTTATTAATTTGGTTACTTTCTTTTTATTAAAAAACACCTGTATGAAGGATCAGTTCATCAGGTTGTGCATATGAGAACACGTATTGACAAACAATACATGGGTCAAAAGTCACTGTTGTAGGTCAGCAACACACCATGGACACGTTTCGAATGGTTACACATACCTGTAGGAGAGAGCAGCTCCGCTGCTTACGAGCTCTTTGCTATTTTTTGGCTTGAGAATTCGTAAGCAGCGAAGCTGCTCCCTCCTACATTTTATATAGTTTCTCCAGACACTCAGCATGCGGATAAAACTGCTCCGCCTGCTCGTCACTTGCTGTACGCGCCCGTTGCTGATTCCGCGCAGGCAACCGTAGCGGGCCTTTACTGGCATCGGGAAAACGGCCCATGCCAGCCAGCATGCAATACCATGATGTGCGAGGGTAGAGTTGTTGATTGATATTCTCGAACAAAACGCGGTCGATGCTCTCATTATTATCCCAGGCACTCAGCACCGTGGCCAATTGCCCGGACATATTGGGATTGTCACGATTATCGCGCCAGTAGTCGGTATCATCCCGTGAATTGAGTTTGTAATGCATCTGCAGGTAATCAAGGATGCCATCAATAAACCGGTTAACCTGACCGTTGAACTCCTTCTGGTGTTTATTGGTAAATTCACCGCGCTCAAAACTATCGGTAAAGCCTTCAATGGAGCTTTGGATGATATTGATCATCAGCGCTTCAAGTGGCTCCAGAAAACCCTGCGAAAGCCCAATGGCCACACAGTTATTTTTCCAGTGATTCTCCAGCCTGCCTGGCTTCCAGTGTAAATGCAGTGCCTTGACACCCTCCGCATCTTCACCCAGGTACTCACGAAACTCTGCTTCAGCCTCTTCTTCGCTGATGTAATCCGAGCTGTAAACGTAACCATTGCCAATACGATTGCTTAATGGAATATGCCACACCCAGCCATATTTCATGGCTTTCGATATGGTTTCAGACATCACATTGTCCTTATCCTTTATCGGTGTGGGAATCGCAACGGCACTATCATTAAACATATAGTCCTTGGTCGAGATGGGTTTCTCACCCATGGCCTGGCGGATCAGCAAGCCTTTGAAACCGGAGCAATCAACAAAGAAGTCCGCCTTGATCTTGCCATGGTTTTCAGTTTTGACATGTGCGATATCACCGTGCCGGTTGATTTTGACATCAGTAATCGTGTCCTGAATCAAAGTGACGCCCCTTTCGGTGGCTTTACCTTTGAGGAATTCCCCCATCAGGCCGGCATCAAAATGATAGCCATACATGCTATCGGTCGCGGGTTTGTTTTTAGGAATAGGGGAGCGTTTCTGGCGCGCCAGGGCCGTTGTAACAAAATAATCATCCGGGTGTGCCGGTACATCATGACCGGCACGCCGCAGATTACAGTTATCCCAGAAGTGCTGGATATACTCCTTGTCGAGGTTCGAGAAAAACGGGTGGAAGTAGGTTTCGTACCCCTCCACCGTCGACCAGTCAGGAAAACTGATGCCACATTTATATGTAGCATTGCAAGGCGGCATCCACTCGCTTTCCGGAATATCCAGACGCTTATAGAATTCCCGCAACAGCGGAGTAGTGCCTTCACCAACACCCACAATGCCAATATCAGGAGATTCAATCAAACTGATATCCACCCCTTTATCCCCCCACGCATCCTGCATATGTATAGCCGCCATCCAGCCAGCCGTACCCCCACCCACAATCAGTAACTTCACAGGCCTCGAAGTCATATCCATCCACCCAATTCAATCCCCTGCAAAACCCCAATTCTATCTGATATTCCTATCGTGTAGGAGAGAGCAGTTCCGCTGCTTACGACATTCTGGTAAAAATAACCCCAACCCCCAACCCCCTAAACTTTCTCTCAGGTTAAAAGATCAATAAAAATTTATTAAATTTTAATGTAAATCTAGCGCACTTTTATTTGACTTTTACCCCCCAAAAGCGCCAAAGTACCCGTTAATCTCAAAGGGAATGGGATCGCCACCTATTCTTATTAAACAAGTAGTTATTGGATTTATATCTTATAAATCATTAACTAACAGGTGGCTGTACAACAAGGATCGGTTGGGTTTGTGGAGATTTTTGGCCAGTAAAGTGGACGGGTTTTTACCCGAGTGGCCAGGAATACCAAATAATCGGAGACATTTTGTCGCCGGTTAAATTTGCATATATATGGGGAGATACTAATGCGATCCGTTTCACGTAATTCGTCCGCAGTCCGGACTTATTTTTCCAGTTGTCTTTTTTTCCTGATTGCCATTGGCGGCCCAATGGTCAGCTTTTCGGCGATGGCTGCCATTCCGGTAGAAAATGTAGCATGTATTCTGGGTGACCCGGCAATACCCGGGTCCAAGTGGCCTAATTCGCCCAATGGGCTGAATTGTACGGCGAATGATACAACGCTTAGTACTCCTGTCATCGCTACAGTCAAGCCCTGTAATTTCCCGGGTGATATCGCCACGGTAAATGTCACGGTAGATATAACGATTGGTGCGCAGACGCGATACGACCTTGCTGTATGGCTGGCTGTGGATGGAGACCCGAATGGGGATGGTGCAGAAACCGGTGTCTGTAGCGTTTTGACTGTACCAAATAACCTGCTGCACGTTGATGGATTGACCAGCACTTTCGGTGATGGTGACTCTTGTGGTGACGTATTTAATGTAGACCCTATACCCGCGGATCCTTTGATTACTGAGCATTTGTCCCAAGCTGATCTTGGTACCGTCGACATCTTGTGTTTGGATTCCGATGGTGACGGAGTAATTAATGTGCCAATCATTGTTGCCTGGGAACAGCAAAGCAATAATAACTGTGCGGTTTCAACTGATGCTGTACCTGGTACGGCTTCAAAGTGTGTTCAGAACCTCGATGCTGTGATTGATGTGCCAATCCCAGGTCGGATTATTGTGAACAAAGATACAATTCCTGACGATGCGCAGTCTTTTAGCTTTACTTTAGTCGGTCCCGAACTGAACCCAATTCCTGCTGGCGGATTTGATAGCCCCCATGTATTTCCATTGGCAGATACCGAACAGTTTGATTCAGCCACATTCAATGGTGGCTTGACTCCTGGGGTTTATGACCTTCAGGAAACTCCCCATGTTGATTATGAAAGCTCGATGTTATGTACATCTGACCTTGACGGCGCGGTGGGTGACCCGACAGCGATGGATTTGTCTGCGGGTGAAACTATCACCTGTAACGTTACAAACACGCTTAAAGGTCAACTTGCCATCGTTAAGCGAACCTTTGGAAATCCGATCGCGACGTTTGATTTCACTCTTGATGATACGTCAGACGGTGTTGGCACAAACCTCATTCCTTTTGATATAACCACTGCGGATGATGGAAATGGTGATGGCTTAGGCAGCAGAAACTTTAGTCTTGGTGCGTCGGGCGAATTTATCATTTCTGAGATTGACCAAGCTGGCTGGGATCTCAGCGGCCTGTCATGTGATGCCGGAAGTCCCGTTCTCGGTCCAGGTGCTAATGATGTGACCATCACGGTGGTTGCGGGTGATACGGTAACTTGTACGTTTGAAAATACAGAGATGGGCGTGATTATTGTTGACAAGGTCACGAACCCGACAGGCGCTGCACAACTTTTCGATTTTGTTACAAATTACGGTGCAGGTTCATTCCAACTTGCGGATGCCACCACACCTATTAATTCCGGCTTGCTGTTAGCGAGTTCTGAAGCCGGGGACTATAGCGTTGTGGAACAACCGGCTTCTGGATGGGAAGAGACCAGTGCCATATGTTCGGGTGATATCGGTGGTTCCAAGAACGCCGCGGCACTCGATTTGTTACCAGGTGAAACAATCAACTGTACTTTCACCAACACTAAACAGGTAGAGGTAACATTGCAGAAAGAGTGGACCGGCGGTGTAGTCGATGATACGTCAGTTCTACTTGCCGCCGACACGAGGGGTGGAACAGCTGGGGCGACTTCAACAGCGACTGGTGTTGATGGGGTCGATGTAACCGACGAAGCGGTCCTGACAACGGTGATTGGTGAAACGGTGACCCTCGGTGAAGTTCTCGGTGTCAGCAATGTGGGTGATTACACAACCACATTTGCCTGTAACGGAACGAATGATCCGACATATGTTGACGGTGAAAGAACTGCAACATTGGTGATTGATGGAAATGACGGACCGATCACCTGTACCTTTACTAACACTATTCAACTGACTCAACTTCAACTGGCCAAAACCTGGTCGGGCGCGGTTGTGGGTGACGCGATTACAGCAGCGACCACGGATCTGACCAACGATGCCAGCCTGGCATCCACCAGTACCGGAGATAATACCGAGGCTGGAACCGCAGTTCAGGTATTTTCCGGTGAGACAGCAACCCTGGGAGCAGAGTCATTCACCACTGGTAATGCAGCAAATTACACCACCAGCGACTGGGTCTGCGATGACGCAGCCGTTAGCACGGTGGCCCCAGGTGGTACTTTGGATATCACTGATGCAGATTTAGGTAACACCATCACCTGTACGGTGACCAACACGATTGTTCAAACCCAGTTACAACTGGCCAAGACCTGGTCGGGTGCTGTTGTGGGTGATGCGATCACGGCAACGACCACGGGTCTGACCAATAACCCGCTCCTGGCCTCAACGACCACTGGTGACGATACTGATACCGGTCCGGCTGCTCAGGTCTTCGTCGGCGAGTCAGCGGTCCTGGCAGCGGAGGTGTTTACCATCGGTGATGCAGCCAACTACACTGCCAGCAGCTGGGTCTGCGACGATGCTGCAGTCAGTACGATAGTACCTGGTGGCTCACTGGCGATCGCGGCCGCGGATGCGGGCAACACCATCACCTGTACGGTGACCAACACCAGGATTGAGCCGATCATCAACCTGGCCAAGACGGTCAATGGTGATGCAACGGATGAAGGTAATGGGACTTACACGGTTGAGTATACGATCACTGCTTCAAATTCTGGTGGTTGGGGGACTTATGACGTGGTAGACGAATTCTCTCCGGGAGATGGCATAACGTTCATTGATGCCACAGCAGTCTACATGGCAGGTACCGAGAACGACCAATCCGGAGTCACGGGTCTTTACCCGATCTTTGTAACAGATGAGGGTTTGGCAGGTGGTTTGAATGAGTCCTGGATTGTAACGGCGAGCTTTATCGTAGATCCGGCAGCGCTTGATCCTGCAACCAGTGCCTGTGATCCAGGTGCGCCGGTGATCAATACCGGCTTCTACAACGCGGTTTCGGGCAGTGCTACCGATGTAAATCCGGACGACAACGATACTTGTACAGGTCTGCCGGAACCGGGTATCAACCTGGCCAAGGTGGTGGATGGAGATGCAGTACTTGAATTGGACGGTACCTACACCGTGGTTTACACGATCACGGCGACCAACACCGGTGGACCGGGCGTATATGACCTGGTGGATACATTCTCACCAGGAGACGGTATTACGCTCAATACGGCCGTTGCAGTTTATTTGGAAGGTACCGAGAACGATCAATCCGGAACCACAGATGTTTATCCGAATTTTGTAGCGGATGAGGGTCTTGCCGGTGGTCTGGATGAGTCCTGGACAGTGACGGCGAACTTTACCGTTGATCCGGCGGCATTGGATCCGGCGACCAGTTCGTGTGATCCGCTTACACCGGTGATCAACACCGGTTTCTACAACTTCGTAGAGGGAAGCGATACCGATCAGGACACGAGTGATAACGATGCTTGCACAGGATTGATCGATCCGACAATCAACCTGGCCAAGGTGGTGGATGGAGATGCAGTACTTGAATTGGACGGTACTTACACCGTGGTTTACACGATCACGGCGACCAATACCGGTGGCCCGGGCGTATATGACCTGGTGGATACATTCTCACCGGGTACGGGTATCACCCTTGATTCTGCCACTGCGGTTTATCTTGCAGGCAGCGAGGACGATCAATCCGGAACCACGGGGGTTTATCCGAACTTCGTAACAGATGAAGGTCTGGGCGAAGGCATGGATGAGTCCTGGACCGTAACGGCCAGCTTCACCGTTGATCCGGCCACGCTTGATCCTGCGACCAGTGCCTGTGATCCGAATACACCGGTGATCAATACCGGCTTTTACAACCTGGTTGAGGGTAGTGCTACCGATGTAGATCCAAGCGACAACGATGCTTGTACAGGTCTGCCGGAACCGGGTATCAATCTGGCGAAGACAGTTAACGGTCCGGCAGTTCGCCTGCCTGGTGGCACCTATGAGGTGGAATACACCATTACGGCGACCAATACCGGTGGACCGGGCGTCTATAGCCTGATCGATGCATTTACACCGGGTGTCGGAATTACGCTTGACGTGGCCACTGCGGTTTATATGGCCGGTACCGAGGACGATCAATCCGGAACCACAGGGGATTATCCAAACTTCGTCACAGATGAAGGTCTGGCAGATGGTATGGATGAGTCATGGATCGTAACGGCCACATTCAATATCGATCTGACCTCCGTCACGGCAGAAGGCAACGATTGCGATGAAGGCAATGCCGGTGGTGAAAATACCGGCTTCACCAATGGAGTAACGGGCAGCGATACCGATGTTGATGATACGGATAATAAGGCGTGTACTGAGTTCATTCCGCCGGTAATCACTCTGGTCAAATCATCGGATGTGCCAACTTACGCTGCTGTAGGTGACGAAATCATTTACAGCTACCTGTTGACTAATGTTGGACCGGATATTTTGGATCCAGGTCTGGCTACCGTTGCCGATGATAAGGAAACGGTAACCTGTCCAGTGGCAGCACCCGTACCGGTTGGTGGTACTGTTACCTGTACCGCCACTCACGTGGTAATCCAGGCAGATTTGGATGCCGGAACGCTGGTCAATCTCGCAACGGGTATGATCGATGATGTAACTTCAAATGAAGATACCGTGACCGTGACCGCCGAGAACATAGTGCCACCGGTAGTTGAGGCGATTCCAGTACCGGTTAACGACAAACTGGCACTGCTGTTGCTGACGCTGATGATGCTGGCCACCGGTTGGTATTTCAAACCGGCAGTAGTCCGCAAGAGATAAGAAGTAATCTAGTGTAATAAACGAAGGCCCGGGAAACCGGGCCTTTTTTTATGCTCGTAATATTCGCATTTCTGTAGATTTCCTTTCTTAAGTTTCCCTTAAGAATTTCTGAGTACACTGCCAGAAGTGCCACGTATTCTAATGATCAAATAGTTTGCCCAATTAGCAATCAGCACCACCTGCTGAATAATTAATTCTTTTTTTAGGCATTTTTTATCGTTAATTAATCTGAGGTTTCAGTACGGGCGATATACTTTTCGAACTCAAGGGATTTTCTTCAAATAAGGATATTGAGTATATGAAGACTGTGAATCTGAATTTACCCCCGTCAAATATTCGCTCAAGAAATTTTCTCCGAACCATTCTGTTGTTAATCAGTTTTCTGGTTATTTCCGGTGCTGCATTTGCCGCTGATCCTTTCAGGGTTTCGATAAAGAACGCTGAATACGATTCCGGTAAACAGCAGCTGAAAGTCGAGGTTTCGTTAGGCAGAAAGGGCAAAAGAACGGTCGTCCTGCTAAATGACCGGACAGGTATCGAACTGGCGCAAAAGAACACCCGAGGCAAAGAGGTTCGCTTCAAGGTCAGTGGCCTGAGCGGTAATGAGGTTCCCTGTGAGGTCCGGGTTGAGTCTGACGGCCTGTCTGATGAGCGTAGTGTTGAAAATACGCCTGCAGATTGCGATGGTGATCCGCCACCTCCGCCTCCACCGCCACCTCCACCAGACAATCTGCCACCAGAATGTTCGATTGATGCCCCGGGTGGAAATGTAATGATCAGTCTGGGTGAATCCGTGTCTTTCGCCGGCCAGGCCACCGACCCGGAAGGTGGCGTGCTTGCCTATGAATGGGATTTTGGTGGCGGTGCCGATGTAAGGCCCACGGTTGCAGTCCCCGGCGCCATTCTGTTTGATGTCACCAATGGAACTTTTATTGCCGAGTTTATAGTGACCGATGATCAGGGTGCGCGTTGTACCGATCAACGCCAGGTACAGGTAGGTTCACCACCGACCGGACTACCGCCGAAAGTAGATGAAGAACCGGCCCCCGGAACCGATGCTGCCGGCAATGGCGAAAATGTTGTCCTGCCATTCAATGACCTCGGTATGCATTGCGCAGATTTGGGCTCCTATCCATTCAGCATCCTGCCACCCTTCAATACGGTCAATGTCCAGGTTGTTCGCAAAGGCACTACCGGAAATAATCGTCCGTTGATACTCGACGATACACTGGTTGCCATGCAATATTCAGCCGCTTCGAATGCCTTTGATCCGGTAGGTGCAGATTCAATAAATTCGACCAGTCAGAATTTCCCTGTTGGAGCAACGGCTGATGAAGCAGTGATTCGCAAGACGGACTTCTGGGATGTTTTTGATGACATGGGCAACACCGTTGCAGCCTTGTTATTCCCAGGACTTAATCCGGTGCCGGATGAGGGCTTGAAGACCATCGCCAACACTGATCATGGCCGTTATATGCCTGGTATCGCTCAACCGTATTATCGCAATGACCCACAGGAGTTCAGTGGTTTTGATGAACTACATCATTGGTTCACGGCACAGGGCATTCCAAAGACCTCTGTCGATGATAAAGGCCGATTTAATTCATATCCGGTAATGCGGGTGCAGGCCGTGGACGTTATTAGCGGTGAGATCATCGCCACGACCGATGCCGTGGTACCGGTTTCAACCGAAGTTGATTGTCGAGATTGTCATGCTGTCGGTGAGGTTGGCTCCGATGCCTCAGCACGTGGAGGTGTGCCGGTCTTTATATCAGCGCTCAGTCCTGATCGTGTTGATGTGGAAGCTGCAGCGAAGCACAACATCCTGCTGCTGCATGATTTCAAACACCTCACAACATTTGTTGCAGATGACCAACCGGTGCTGTGTGCATCGTGTCACCGTTCAAATGCTCTGGCAGAAGTCGGTGGGCCGGGCGGCATACCAGAAGTTGCCAATATGTCTGCAGTTATGCACGGTTTTCACGGTCGTTTACAGGTAGATGAAGCAGGCGTGTTACTCAGGGATGGGGCAGGTGACCCATTGCTGATCGATCCACCGGAAATGTCGGGTAGCGAGTTACCATTAATCGCCACCGGTGAGGGCATTCCCATGGAGCAGAATTGCTTCAACTGCCATCCGGGCAAGATCACCCAGTGTTTCCGCGGCGCCATGTATACAGCCGGTCAGAAATGCGATGACTGTCATGGTGACATGCTGGCTATGGGTGGTGAGTTTCCGTTAGCAACAACCGGTCATGCACGTGAACCCTGGGCAGATGAACCCAAGTGCAGCTCTTGCCATACAGGTCACGGGGATGATCCGGTTGCTGCGCGGGCTTATGACCCTGCGGATCCTGCTGCCACTCCGATCGAATTGGTTGATTCACGTTTTGCCGAAAATCCGGGCACGCTCTACCGCAACAGTCTGGATAACCACGCCGGTATCGCCTGTGAAGGCTGTCACGGTAGCCCCCATGCCATCTGGCCCAATCGTGACCCGAATGCCAATGACAATGTCACGGCAATCCAGTTACAGGGCCATGCAGGCACGATCAGAGAATGCACCGTTTGTCACGAGACCAATAGCTTTCCGGATGGCACCCTCGATGGGCCACATGGTATGCATCCGGTCAATGATCCGGTCTGGATCAAGAGCAAGGATGATTCCTATCACGAAGACTTTGTCTGGGACAATGGCGAAGACCAGTGTGCAAGCTGTCACGGCGCTGATCACCGCGGAACCCGCTTGTCGCGCGTACCGGTCGATCGTGTCTTGAAGGATGCAGATGGCGTTGTACGGGCAACACTGGCGGCTGGGGAAATCGTGTCCTGCGACCTCTGTCATAGCCTCGACAAGAGTTTCGAGGACTAGAGCCCTTTTGCAGGTTAAAAAAAAGAGGGGCCGTTAAGGCCCCTCAATCTGTGGAGGAGGGTAACTCAAACCAAAATTAGTCAATGACTGTATATTATATAAAACTAATATACGGGGCATTGATCTGTGTCATGTTTTTGCTGATTAATGTATTGCTATCGTAATTTGTAATAGAGTAGTTGGGAATTCGGTCTGAATATCGAACACAAAATCAGGACATTACAATGAACAAATTCGTACCAGGGTTAGTAGCTGTTTTGACGATCTTTCTATCTGTGTCTGCCGTTGCTGATCAACGTGAAGATATCCACGCAAGTGCTGATCAGGTGCAGCCATTGTTAGCGGGTATGAAAGCACCGGCGGTCACTTTAAGGGATGTCAATGACCAGCCGTTTCTGTTTCAGCCAGACCAGTTCGACAAACCACTTGTACTGACATTTTTCCGCGGTGGCTGGTGTCCTTACTGCAATTTGCACCTGGCGGAAATGCGCAAGGCAGAGCAACAACTTGCGGACATGGGTTTTAATATCTGGTTCATCAGTATAGACAAGCCGGAGTTGTTATTGGAAAGTCTGGATGACCCGGGTATTGGCTATACGATTTATTCAGATTCATCTCTCAAGGCGACCAGGGCGTTTGGCCTGGCATTTCAGATTGACGATGCGCTGGTCGAGAAATACCTGACCTACAATATTGATCTGGAAAAAGCCTCAGGTGAAACGCACCATGTTTTGCCAGCGCCTGCGACCTATATCATCGGTACCGATGGCATTATTAATTTTGCTTACATCAATCCCGATTACAAAGTGCGCCTGCATCCCGATGTGCTGCTGGCAGCCGCCAGAGCCTATCAGGAAGATACAGATCAACGCATCATCAACATGCGCAAAAACGCCATGAAAAAATAAATGGTGTTGTAGGAGAGAGCAGCTCCGCTGCTTACGATTACCAAACCCAGAAAAGAGCTCGTAAGCAGCAAAGCTGCTCTCTCCTACGCCCAAATCCCAAATCCCAAATCCCAATCCCCAAAAGCCCAAAGGCAGTAGCCCAAGGCCCAAAGCCCAGCCCGGCTAGAAATCCCCCGGCGGCGTCAGGCGTCTGCGCGG
>Ga0164313_10001524_pt1 | contig 20437 bp, 18 predicted proteins | sample GuaBasSedimGuay4_FD_113735 | JGI IMG/M metagenome (GOLD analysis project Ga0164313, IMG submission 113735) | Subseafloor sediment microbial communities from Guaymas Basin, Gulf of California, Mexico - Guay4, Core 4569-4, 0-3 cm | ecosystem: Environmental > Aquatic > Marine > Hydrothermal vents... | reverse complement strand
TCCAGAAGCACATCACAATTTCTATCCAAAAAATATTCATGCAAGCTGACTAAGGCATCTCCTACGCTGGGATCAGCATATTTACCAATGAAGCCAATGCACTTAAAAGTTCTTTTTTGTTCGCTATCTGTCATATTATGGCCAGTATTAAGCTGATTTTAGGGTGATATAGTTATGAAATTAGCATAAAAAGAGCCTTCAGCCAAATAAAATTGGGTGTAGTTTTTTTGTTTCGATGCTCAATAATAACTATTTAGGCGAATGAATTCGCCCCTACAAGACCGAGTAACGTAGTGTAGAGGCGAATTTATTCGCCTAATATAGAAATTTCAAGCTCGTCGTTTTAAAGGAATTACACCCAACAAAATTTGTTACTGCTGCAAATATTCACTTGAAACTTCACAACTCAGCCTTATGTAAAGTTTTATAACCATTCTTACTTAGTATGAAAAGCAGCAGCTATTTTGACAAAAATCCAATTATTTGATGAACGTACCAGTCAGTTAATGAAGGTTCTGGTGGAATCCTATATTAATGATGGCTTGCCGGTCGGATCAAAAGCATTAGTTGAATCTTCCGGTTTAAACGTCAGCTCTGCCACGGTTCGAAACGTCATGGCTGACCTGGAAAAAATGGGCCTGATCCATGCGCCTCACACTTCTGCAGGGCGTGTGCCGACTGTGCAGGGGTATCGATTGTTTGTCGATTCGTTGTTGTCAGTCAAACAACCGGACAAGCATCTTCTGAAACAATTTACTTCTCATCTCAATGAAACTGACGATCAAGCTAGAATCCTTGAAAATGCAATGGACACATTGTCTGGTATGACTCAAATGGCAGGACTGGTTGTTTTGCCGAAAAAAGAGCTCATTTCTCTGCTTCAGATTGAGTTCATCCCACTTTCAAATAAGCGGATTCTGGCGATATTGGTACAAAGTGATAACGAAGTACAGAATCGGGTATTGCAGTTGGATCGTGATCATAGCCAGTCACAGCTTCAGCAAATGAGCAAATACCTTAATACACTTTTGATTGGTAAATCAATTAAAACTGTTTGCCGGATCCTGACTCAGGAAATGGAAAATACTCGTCAGAAAATGGATGACATGATGTGCTTTGCCATACAAATGGCAACCCATGCCTTTGCTGAACACCATGAAGAACAAGATGATTTTATGATCAGTGGTGAAACGAATCTGATGCAATATGCCGACAATTCTGATATGGATCGAATGCGTCAATTATTCGAAGCTTTTCATGAAAAACAGCACATTCTCAGTTTGTTGAATCAGGTCAGTGATGCTGATGGGGTGCAATTGTTTATCGGACAGGAGTCGGGCTATGGGCCACTGAATGATTGTTCGGTGGTGGCTGCACCTTATCAGATAGAAGGTCAGAGTATGGGAGTGCTGGGAGTTATTGGTCCAACACGGATGGCATACGACAAAGTCATCCCTATTGTAGATTTAACCGCAAAATTACTGACATCAGCCTTGAATCATGAAAATTAATCCCTATTTAATGTGTGTTAATTACAGTTTTCAACAAACTTTTAGTCAATAAGAACAGGATTTAAGAAATGGCAGACGAACAAAAAAATGATGAGCAAGCGACGGAAGAAGAAAATGCCAATGCAAAAGTGAATGTAAATGTAGAAGACGAAGAAAATAATGGCGATGAAGAAGTCACAGATGAATTAGCCGCTCTGGAAGCAGAAGAGTTAATTGCTCGCATTAAACAAGCCCAGTCTAAAGCCGATGAAAACTGGGATATTGCTTTGCGAACCAAAGCTGAAATGGAGAATGTTCGTCGTCGTACTGAAAAAGAAGTATCCAATGCCAGAAAATATGGTATTGAAAAAATGATTAATGAAATACTGCCGGTAAAAGATTCCATGGAACTGGGTTTAAAAGCTGCAGTAGACATGGACATTGAAGATGAAGCGGTACATAAAATTCGAGAAGGCATGGAACTGACCTTAAAGATGATGAATGATGCTTTGGGCAAAATCGGAATAAGCGAAATTTCACCACAGGAAGGTGATGTTTTTACTGCAGAATTTCATCAGGCAATGTCAATGCAGGAAATTCCAGGTAAACAGTCAAATACAATTGTCGCGGTGATGCAAAAAGGTTATTTGCTTAATGAACGCCTGGTGCGCCCAGCGATGGTAATGGTTGCCAAATAAAGGCCTGCCAGGTAATAAATATAATGCTTATTTGAAAGTAAACCCTTGAAAGGTGAGGAAATAACCCCACTTATTAAAGCATATACAAAGAACAGTTTAAAAAGAATTATTGAGGAGAAAATAATGGGTAAAATTATCGGTATCGATTTAGGTACAACTAATTCATGTGTCGCGGTTATGGATGGCGACAAACCAAAAGTAATTGAAAATGCGGAAGGTGATCGTACCACTCCATCTATCGTTGCGTACACTGATGATGAAGTGTTGGTTGGACAGCCAGCCAAGCGTCAGGCTGTCACTAATCCTGCAAATACTATCTATGCTGTTAAGCGTTTAATCGGTCGTACTTTTAATGAAGATGCAGTACAGAAAGATATTGATTTAGTCCCCTATAAAATTGTCAAAGCTGACAATGGTGATGCCTGGGTAGAAGCACATGGTACTAAAATGGCTCCACCGGAAGTCTCGGCTAAAATTCTGGCAAAAATGAAGAAAACAGCTGAAGACTACTTGGGTGAAGAAGTAACAGAAGCGGTTATTACAGTACCTGCTTATTTCAACGATTCTCAACGTCAGGCAACAAAAGATGCCGGTAAAATTGCCGGTCTGACTGTTAAGCGTATTATTAATGAGCCAACAGCAGCGGCACTGGCTTATGGTATGGACAAGTCTAAAGGTGATTCTACTGTTGCTGTATTTGATTTGGGTGGTGGTACTTTTGACGTATCAATCATTGAAATTGCAGAAGTTGACGGTGAATACCAGTTTGAAGTGTTATCTACTAATGGTGATACATTCCTAGGCGGTGAAGACTTTGATATGCGTCTGATTGATTATCTTGCTGATGAATTCAAGAAAGATCAGGGCATGGACTTGCGTGGTGATCCGCTGGCAATGCAACGCCTGAAAGAAGGGGCAGAAAAAGCCAAGATTGAACTGTCTAGCACTATGCAGACAGATGTAAATCTGCCTTATATTACTGCAGATGCATCAGGTCCTAAGCACTTGAACGTTAAAGTGACGCGTGCCAAATTAGAAGCGCTGGTTGAAGACTTAATTAAACGCACAATTGACCCATGTCGTACTGCGATTAATGATGCCGGTTTATCTGTCAGCGATATTGATGATGTTATCCTGGTGGGTGGTCAGATCCGTATGCCTAAAGTTCAGGAAGAAGTACAGGCTTTTTTTGGTCAAGAGCCTCGTAAGGATGTCAATCCTGATGAAGCCGTTGCTGTTGGTGCTGCGATTCAGGGCGGTGTACTGGGTGGAGAGGTCAAAGATGTATTGTTATTAGACGTAACGCCTTTGTCATTGGGCATTGAAACAGCCGGTGGTGTAATGACTAAACTGGTTGACAAGAATACCACCATTCCAACTAAAGCATCACAGGTGTTCACCACAGCAGATGATAATCAAACTGCTGTAACCGTTCATGTACTTCAGGGTGAGCGTGAAGTTGCTTCCGGAAATAAATCATTAGGTCGTTTTGACTTATCTGATATTCCACCGGCACAGCGTGGTACGCCTCAGATTGAAGTGTCTTTTGACCTGGATGCCAATGGTATCCTGCATGTATCTGCAAAAGATAAAGCCACGGGCAAAGAACAGTCTATTATCATTAAAGCTTCAAGTGGCTTATCTGATGATGAAGTCGATCGCATGGTTCAGGATGCTGAAGTTCATGCTGCTGATGATAAAAAGTTCCATGAACTGGTTACGATCAAAAATACTGCAGAAAACATGATTCATGCGACTAAAAAGTCAATGGAAGAGATGGGTGATAAGATCGAAGCTGATGAAAAATCAGCGATTGAAACAGCTATTAAAGAGCTGGAAGAAGCACTTAAGGGTGATGACAAGGATGACATCGAAGCAAAAACTAAAGTACTGACAGATGCCTCTGCTAAGATGGCTGAACGCATGTATGCTGATCAAGGTGCTGATACGGCTGGTGCAGCTGATGGCAGTACAGACGGTGCGGCGGAGAACACTGCTGATGATGATGTGGTTGATGCTGAGTTTGAAGAAGTTGATGACTCTAAGAAGTAAAACAAGCTGATGACTCTAAAAAGTAAAACAAGCTAATGTCCGTCTGCCGGATTTACATCCTCCTTCCAGAAGTGGGATTAGAAGGTGTGGGCATTTAGTCTGCGATAGAACACAGGATGGAGGAAACTCTGCCCTGTGTTTTCTGGTTTATGGGTTTTTTAAAAAACAGCCCGGTTAATTTTAAAAGATAAATTATGTCCAAAAGAGATTTTTACGAAGTACTCGGTGTTGATAAAACGGCCAGTGATGCGGAGCTGAAAAAAGCGTATCGACGACTGGCGATGAAACATCATCCTGACAGAAACCTTGATAATCCTGATGCTGAAATCCACTTCAAAGAAGCAAAAGAAGCTTATGAAGTACTTTCAAATGCACAAAAACGTCAGGCTTATGATCAGTTTGGTCATGCGGGTGTGGATCAAAGTGCCGGTATGGGTGGTGGTGCCGGAGGTAATTTCAGCGATATCTTTGGCGATGTTTTTGGCGATATTTTTGGTGGTGCAGGCGGTGGTGGACGTCGTGGCGGTGAACGAGTATTCCGTGGCGCCGATTTGCAATACAACCTGGAATTGAACCTGGAAGAAGCAGTCCATGGAAAATCAGTAAAAATTCGAATTCCAACCATGGTCGGTTGTAAAAAATGTGATGGTACAGGGGCCAAAAAAGGTTCCAAGGCAGAAACTTGTCATACTTGTCAGGGTGTTGGACAAGTTCGTATGCAGCAAGGCTTTTTCTCTTTACAACAAACGTGTCCTACCTGTCATGGCAGTGGTAAGACGATTAAAGATCCCTGCAATGCCTGTCACGGTGAGGGGCGTATTCAGGAACATAAGACTTTGTCTGTCAAAGTGCCCGCTGGTGTTGATACCGGTGATCGTATTCGTTTGTCGAATGAAGGTGAAGCGGGTCAGAATGGCGGACCCTCCGGTGATCTGTATGTTCATGTTAATGTCAAACCTCATGATATCTTTACCCGTGAGGGCAGCGATCTTTTTTGCGAAGTCCCGATTAATATTACCACCGCTGCACTGGGTGGCACCTTAGATGTGCCGACATTGGACGGTCGTGTGAGTTTAAAAATTCCTTTGGGTACCCAAACGGGTAAAATGTTCAGAATGCGTGGCAAAGGTGTTAAATCTGTACGTGGTGGTACGCAGGGTGACTTGCTGTGTCGCATCATCGTCGAGACGCCAGTGAAGCTGAATGCCAGACAAAAAGAACTATTGCAGGAATTTCAGGAAACTCTGGTGGAAGGTGGTGAAAGTCACAGCCCGAAAGCCCATAGCTGGCTATCAGGTGTGAAACGTTTTTTTGATGATATGAAGCAAAATATTGGTTCATAGGCCATTAGCCATTTTTTTAAATAAATAATTTTTTTAAAATTATATAAAGGCGTAAAGATCGGATGATTTTTGCGCCTTTGTAGTTTAATATGCTACTAATCATGGGTATACAGGGGAATCAGCGTGGTGAATATATATGAACATTAAACAAATTTTAAAACATCGTATCGAGTATTTCTTAGCATTTTTTGAAAAGATGCTGGAAAAAAAGAAAGTAACCAGTGCGTCTCGTCGTTTGGCTCTGTCAAAGTTACTGGCAACAGGAGGAGCTGTGGCGTTAGGTGCTTCAGCAACAACTGCCAGTGCACATAAGCCTGAAGATTCTGATGAAGAGAAAGAAGAGCGTTTTCCAGGTGATCCGCCAGAACATTTTATCGTCTACCAGCTTAATGAATCTGATCATGAGTATCATCAGCATGTGCTGGGTTCTGTCGGAGCAATGGTCGGTAAATATGAAGATAATATTGATATTGTTGTTGCCTGTTTTGGACGCGGTATACATGTTCTGGCCAAGAAGCCAGGCAGGCCCGTCGAAGATTCAATTAAAGACAAAGTAAGTAGCCTTGCCGGGCAGGGTGTTAAGTTTCACGCTTGCGGCAGAACTTTAAAGTCTATGAAATGGACTAAAGACGATGTATTACCCTTTGCCAAAGTAGTTGAGGTTGGCGTGGCTGATATCATGGAACTACAGGAACAAAATTATGCCTATGTCGCTTGGTAAGTCTGTCGCTTGGAAAGTAAATTTTTGCCAAGTCCCAAGTTATTAAGGCAAATAGAACTAAATCAATAAATGAGAAAGAAATGACCAATATACTAGTCACCGGTGCCGCCGGACGAATGGGAAGAAACTTAGTTAGCGCAGTACATGAAGCTGAAGATACCAATCTCACCGCTGCGACTGAACGTCAAGGCAGCAGTATGCTTGGTGTTGATGCCGGTGAACTGGTTGGTCTGGAAAAAAATAATGTCACATTGATTGATGATATTAATACTGCCATAGAACAGTTTGATGTGTGTATTGATTTCACGACACCCGCAGTCACAATAGACAATATTAAAGCCTGCCAGGCTGCTGGCAGAAAAATGGTCATTGGTACCACCGGTTTTAGCGATGAACAAAAACAAGTTATATCTGACGCCGCAAAAGACATAGCCATAGTCTTTGCACCTAATTTTAGTATTGGTGTTAATCTCACCTTTAAATTACTCGACATCGCAGCGCGGGTATTGGGTGATAGTGTTGATATTGAAGTAATTGAAGCACACCATCGTCACAAAGTGGATGCGCCATCGGGTACTGCGCTGCGTATGGGTGAAGTTGTTGCCGATGCACTGGGTCGTGATTTAAAAGAATGTGCTGTCTATGGCCGTGAAGGTCAAACCGGTGAGCGTGATAGACAAACCATTGGTTTTGAAACTATTCGGGCAGGCGATATCGTTGGCGAACATACCGTTATGTTTGCTGATGTTGGTGAACGAGTTGAAATTACTCATAAAGCATCCAGCCGTATGACCTTTGCTAATGGTGCAGTGCGTGCTGCGCAATGGCTTAAAAACCATGATAAAGGCTTGTTTGATATGCAGGATGTGCTTGCTTTAAGGGATTAAGCTTTGCTGTTATAAAAAAGGGATGCAGGGAATAAAAAATCCCTGCATCCCTTTTTTTTGATCTATTTACAGGTAAACCCTAGTTTAAGATGGACAGAATTTGCAGATTTTTGTAAAATTCTAAGGTTAAACTTAAAAGCGGATGGTGCACACCTGCATCCCGTTTATTTATCTGGACTCTTTGGGAGATTTCATTGATCCACTCTAACAATATCGTTGCCAACACGGCACCTGCAATTTTGGCGCTCGAAGATGGTACTGTCTTCTATGGTAAAGCCATTGGCGCCATTGGGGAAACCGTAGGCGAAGTCGTTTTCAATACCTCGATGACAGGCTATCAGGAAATACTGACTGATCCATCCTATATGGAACAAATTGTTACCCTGACTTATCCTCACATTGGCAATGTCGGTACCAATGCCGGTGATGAAGAGTCGGATAAAATCATGGCCAGGGGGCTGGTGATCCGTGATCTTCCGCTGTTAATGTCGAGCTGGCGTAGTGATCTGTCATTGTCAGATTATTTGATTAAGCATAATATTGTTGCCATTGCTGATATTGATACCCGTAAGCTAACACGACTATTGCGTGATAAAGGTACTCAAAATGGCGCAATTGTGGCGCTTGAAGGCACTAAAGACGATATTGATAAAGATGCGGCAATTGCTTCAGCTCAGGCTTTTCCCGGCCTGAAGGGTATGGATCTGGCCAAAGTGGTTACGACTGATTCGAGTTATGAGTGGCAGGAAGGTAGCTGGTCATTACAAACCAATGCCACTACTAAATTTACAGGCAGTCTTACGGATTTACCGTATCATGTGGTTGCCTATGATTATGGTGTGAAGAAAAATATTCTTAGAATGCTGGTTGATCGAGGCTGTAAGGTCACTGTTGTACCAGCAAAAATGCAAGCCAGTGATGTTCTGGCAATGAATCCTGATGGTATCTTTTTATCCAATGGCCCGGGTGATCCTGAGCCTTGTGATTATGCTATTGAAGCAATTGCTGAAATTTTAGAAAGCTCGAAACCGGTATTTGGTATTTGTTTGGGACATCAACTGCTTTCTCTGGCCAGTGGTGCAAAAACAGTTAAAATGAAATTTGGCCATCATGGTGGCAATCATCCGGTCAGTGATCTGGACACTAAAACGGTGATGATCACCAGTCAGAATCATGGTTTTGCCGTGGATGAAGCCAGTTTGCCCGACAACCTCATCGCCACTCATAAATCCCTTTTTGATGGTTCATTGCAGGGAGTTCATCGTACAGATAAACCCGCCTTCAGCTTTCAGGGGCATCCGGAAGCGAGTCCGGGTCCACATGATGTTGCCCCTTTGTTTGATCACTTTATTGAATTGATTGAGCAGCAGAAATAGAAATATAAAGCTCTCTTAAATAAGAGCACTCAGCCAATAAAATTATATAGCGATATAACTTTATGTTAGATAAGAGCCACACAAACTTTGTGAGTAAAGAATGCCAAAACGCGATGATATAAAAAGTATTCTGATTATTGGAGCAGGTCCAATTGTCATTGGTCAGGCCTGTGAATTTGATTATTCCGGTGCTCAGGCGTGTAAAGCGCTAAAAGATGAAGGTTACCGGGTTATTCTGGTTAACTCAAATCCGGCGACAATTATGACCGATCCGGAATTAGCAGATGCAACCTATATCGAACCCATTCACTGGAAAGTGGTGGCTAATATCATTGAAAAAGAACGCCCAGATGCCTTGTTGCCGACGATGGGTGGACAAACTGCATTGAACTGTGCGCTGGAACTGGATAAACGTGGTGTTCTGGAGCAATACAATGTTGAAATGATTGGTGCAGACAAGGAAGCCATTAACAAGGCTGAAGATCGTGACTTATTCCGTCAGGCCATGATTAAAATTGGCCTGGATATGCCCACAGCTTTTATTGCTCACAGCATGGAAGAAGCCGCTGAGGTGCAACAAAAACTGGGTGCTTTCCCTATTATTATTCGCCCATCATTCACCATGGGTGGCAGCGGTGGCGGTATTGCATACAACAAAGAAGAATTTGTTGAGATCTGCGAACGTGGTCTGGACATGTCACCCACCAGTGAATTATTAATCGAAGAATCCATCATAGGCTGGAAAGAATATGAAATGGAAGTGGTTCGGGATAAGAAAGACAATTGTATTATTATCTGCTCTATTGAAAACTTTGATGCCATGGGTGTTCACACCGGCGATTCGATCACGGTTGCACCGGCACAAACCCTTACAGACAAAGAATATCAAATTATGCGCAATGCCTCATTACAGGTGTTACGTGAGATTGGTGTGGATACTGGTGGTTCAAACGTTCAATTTGCAGTCAATCCAAAAAATGGCCGTTTAATTATTATTGAAATGAATCCCCGGGTTTCCCGCTCTTCAGCGCTGGCTTCAAAAGCAACCGGTTTTCCAATTGCCAAAGTGGCGGCTAAACTGGCAGTCGGTTACACCCTGGATGAATTGGATAATGAAATTACCGGCGGTGCAACACCGGCATCATTTGAACCGACACTTGATTATGTTGTTACCAAGGTGCCTCGTTTTACCTTTGAAAAATTTCCACAGGCAGATGATACCTTAACCACACAGATGAAATCTGTGGGTGAAGCCATGTCTATTGGTCGAACTTTCCAGGAGTCACTGCAAAAAGCATTGCGTTCACTGGAAATTGATACCGATGGTTTTACAGAAATGTTTGCTGATCTGGATGGTGATACAGAAGATGAACAAATGGATTCTTTACGTCATGCCCTGCGTGTGCCTGGTGCTCATCGCATCTGGTATATCGGTGATGCTTTTCGTAAAGGGCTTTCCATGGAAGATATCCAGACATTGACAGGCATTGACCCCTGGTTTCTGGTGCAAATTGAAGAAATCATTCAGATAGAAGAAAACATCCGTGGCAAAAATGTTCTGGATCTGAATGCTGATGACTTGTTTGAGCTCAAACGCAAAGGCTTCTCTGACAGTCGTTTGTCGGTTTTGTTAAATACGGATGAAGCAATGGTCAGAAAATACCGTCAGCAGCTGAATATCCGTCCTGTCTATAAACGCGTTGATTCCTGTGCAGCAGAATTTGCATCGGATACGGCTTATATGTATTCTACCTATGAACAAGAGTGTGAAGCCGCACCCACAGACAAAGATAAAATCATGGTATTAGGCGGTGGTCCTAACCGGATTGGTCAGGGTATTGAATTTGATTACTGTTGTGTTCATGCCGCGCATGCCTGCCGTGATGATGGCTATGAAACCATTATGGTGAACTGTAACCCGGAAACCGTTTCAACAGATTATGATACTTCTGATCGTCTCTATTTTGAGCCTCTGACTTTGGAAGATGTACTGGAACTGATTGATCTGGAACAGCCTAAGGGCGTTATAGTCCAATATGGTGGTCAGACACCCCTAAAACTGGCTCGTGCTTTAGAAGCAGCGGGAGCTAATATTATCGGTACTTCACCTGATTCTATTGATTTAGCCGAAGATCGTGAACGCTTCCAGGCGATGATTGAAGAACTGGGTTTATTACAGCCGCCTAATCGTACTGCCAGTGATGCTGATTCTGCTGCTGTATTGGCGGCTGAAGTGGGTTATCCGCTGGTGGTTCGTCCCTCCTATGTATTAGGCGGACGTGGTATGGAAATTGTCTATAACGAAGATGAATTACGCAGCTATATGACTACTGCAGTTGCGGTCTCCAACGATGCTCCTGTACTACTGGATCGCTTTTTGGATGATGCAGTGGAAGTGGATGTTGATGCCATTTGCGATGGTGAAAATGTTCTCATTGGCGGCATTATGCAGCACATTGAACAGGCTGGTGTTCATTCAGGTGACTCTGCCTGCTCGATTCCACCTTACAATTTATCTGAAGAAATACAGGACAGACTACGAGATCAGGCAAAGCGTATGGCTTTGAAACTGGGTGTGGTTGGTTTAATGAATATTCAGTTTGCTATCAAAGGTGATGATATTTATGTACTGGAAGTGAATCCTCGTGCTTCACGTACCGTACCCTTTGTTTCTAAGGCAACCGGGATTCAGTTAGCTAAGGTTTCAGCCTTGTGTATGACCGGTAAATCACTGAAAGAACAAAACCAGCTGGAAGAAGCAAAACCAGCTTTTTACTTCGTGAAAGAATCGGTATTCCCCTTTATTAAATTTCCAGGCGTTGATCCAATTTTAGGCCCTGAAATGAAATCCACCGGTGAAGCGATGGGGATGGGTAAAACATTTGGAGAAGCTTTCGGCAAGTCTCAATTGTCCGCAGGTGTGGTGTTACCCACAGGCGGAAATGCCTTTGTCAGTGTACGTGAAGCAGACAAGTCCAAAGTCATCGATCTGGCGAAAAAAATTAAATCACTTGGATTTAATGTCCTGGCGACCAGTGGGACTCATAAGCTGTTAGCTGAGCAGGGCATTGAGACAACAATGGTGAATAAGGTTAAAGAAGGCCGTCCTCATATTGTTGATATGATAAAAAATGATGAAATAAATCTCATTGTTAACACTACAGAAGGCAAAAAAGCCATTGAAGACTCTTCAATGATCCGTCGTCAGGCACTACAGCATAAAGTCACTTATGCAACCACAATTGCTGCTGCGGATGCACTTTGTGAAGCAATGATGATAGATGGTATTCATGAAGGGGATGTGGAAGTGTACCGTATCCAGGATATACATAAATACTGAGCTTTCGCTCTAAGCTCTAAAAGGAAAAGAATAAATGAATAGTAAAGTACCTCTTACCAAAGCCGGTGCCGATAAGTTAAGTGTTGAATTGAAAGAACTCAAGTCAGTACGTCGGCCAAAGGTCATTCAGGCAATTGCTGAGGCACGTGAGCACGGTGATTTAAAAGAAAATGCAGAATACCATGCAGCCCGTGAAGAACAAGGGTTCATTGAAGGGCGTGTTAAAGATATTGAAGGTAAATTATCAAACGCTCAGATCATTGATGTTGCTACGATGAAAGATACGGGACGGGTTATCTTTGGCACAACGGTTATTGTCTATGATGAAGAGGCCGATAAAGAAATTACTTATCAGATTGTCGGTGAAGACGAAGCTGATATTAAAGCGGGTAAGATATCGTACTCATCACCGGTGGCAAAGGCTTTGATAGGCAAAGAAGCTGATGATGTGGCTATCGTCAACGCGCCTAATGGCGATAAAGAGCTTGAAATTATCGCAGTGAAATATATTTAATTTGTCCAAGTTACCAATGAGCTTACAAACGAGTGGAGAAAAAATTCTCCTGACAATATGGATAGGGTCTGCACGGTATCGCAACTGCCATTTATATGCTCAATTGTCTGTTTGGTCTGATCCTGATTATTTATGATCCTCCTCGTTAGAGGGCGTTGTTATTTTTTCGGGAACTCAATAACAGGATTTTTCTCATTGTGACGATAAAAAATACCAATATGACCAATTGACTGTACGTGTACACATTCAGTCTGACGAATAATAGTATCAATCATCTCACTTTTTTTATCCCGGTCTTCAGCATTGACACGTACTTTAATCAGCTCGTGATCGTCCAGAGCCAGGTTAATTTCATTGATAACATTATCCGTTAATCCAGCCCCTCCGATGAGTACGACAGGCTTCATAGAATGGGCTTGTGCTCGCAGAAAGCGGATTTGTTTGTTGTTTAGTGACATATGTTTAGTGACCTAATCGACTCATTTATTATAGTATTACTGTAAAGCGGCAATTATAACGTGTACCAAGCAGTGTTTCACGGTAAAATGTATATTTAATCTGAATTGTCAATTTTCAGCCTCAGGGTTTTCATTTTTATTGGCTAAAGGCTTGTCTATGGCACGAAGTAAGAGCAGTTCTGAATGGTTACAGGAACATTTTAAAGATCAGTATGTCTTAAAATCACAGCAAGAGGGGTATCGCTCCCGGGCTGCATATAAATTGCTTCAAATTCAGGAAAAAGACCGAATTATCAAGCCCGGTATGAATGTTGTTGATCTGGGTTCTGCGCCGGGTGGCTGGTCTCAGGTTGCACGACAATTTGTTGGCAGTAAAGGTAAAGTCGTAGCATTAGATATTTTACCAATGGATCAACTTGCCCAGGTTGAATTTATTCAGGGTGATTTTCAGGAAGACTCTGTACTGGAAGAATTACTAAAGGTATTAAATAATGCCCCTGTTGATCTTGTAATTTCAGATATGGCACCCAATGTTACTGGGGTGAAGGCAGTCGATCAGCCTAAAAGCATGTATTTACTTGAACTGGCAATTGATTTGGCGGATCAGGTGTTAAAGCCGCAGGGAGCACTATTAATGAAAGTGTTTCAGGGTGAAGGCTTTCAACCGTTATTAGCCGAATTAAGAAAGCGTTATCAAAAAGTCATCAGCCGTAAACCCGATGCCTCAAGATCGCGTTCTTCAGAAGTTTATCTGTTGGCAAAAGGGTTTAAAGGTTAATACTTGTAATAAAAGAATTGTTGTAACACAAGCACTAAACCGTAATTAATTATAAAAACGTTGGAGTATTCGTTTTGAACGAAATGACAAAAAATATTTTGCTCTGGGTGGTCATTGGTGTCATCCTGATGTCGGTCTTTAGCAATTTTACCCCCACAGCGGGTCCTAAAGACATGAGCTATTCTGATTTTATTCAAAGTGTTGAACGCGGCTCCATTAGTGAAGTTAAGATTGAAGGTCGAGTGATCTCCGGCAATACTCTGGAAGGCAAGCATTTTGCCACCTATAGTCCGGAAACAGATAATCGTGCTCTGATCGGTGTTTTATTAGACAATACGGTAGAGATTGTTGGTGAGCCACCCAAGCAGCAAAGCCTTTTGGTACAGCTGTTTATATCCTCATTTCCCATCTTACTGATAGTCGGTATCTGGATTTACTTTATGCGTCAGATGCAGGGCGGTGCCGGTGGTCGTGGCGCTATGTCTTTTGGTAAGAGCAAAGCCAAATTGCTTGGTGAAGATCAGATTAAAGTCACTTTTGCTGATGTGGCCGGGTGTGATGAAGCCAAAGAAGAAGTGAATGAACTGGTTGAATTTCTTAAAGATCCCGCTAAATTTACTAAACTGGGTGGTAAGTTACCTCGTGGTGTTCTAATGGTGGGTAGTCCTGGTACAGGTAAAACATTACTGGCTAAAGCTATTGCTGGTGAGGCCAAAGTGCCATTTTTCACTATATCTGGTTCGGATTTTGTGGAAATGTTTGTCGGTGTCGGTGCTTCACGTGTACGTGATATGTTTGAGCAGGCCAAAAAACATGCACCTTGCATTATCTTTATTGATGAAATTGATGCCGTCGGTCGTCATCGTGGTGCCGGTCTGGGTGGTGGACATGATGAACGTGAACAAACCTTGAACCAGCTGCTGGTTGAAATGGATGGTTTTGAGGGCAATGAAGGTGTGATTGTTATTGCTGCTACCAACCGTCCTGATGTGCTGGACCCGGCATTATTACGTCCCGGGCGTTTTGACCGTCAGGTTGTCGTACCGCTGCCTGATATTCGTGGACGTGAACATATTCTTAAAGTTCATCTGCGTAAAGTGCCTATTGATGACAATGTGCAGCCAAAATACATTGCCCGTGGTACTCCCGGATTCTCAGGTGCTGATCTGGCGAATCTGGTGAATGAAGCGGCTTTATTTGCTGCCAAGCAAGATTCACGTACAGTGACGATGGCACATCTGGAGCAAGCCAAAGACAAAATCATGATGGGTACCGAACGTAAATCCATGGTGATGAAAGACAAAGAAAAGAAAATGACCGCTTATCATGAGTCAGGTCATGCAATTGTTGGACTTTTGGTGCCATCACATGATCCGGTCTATAAAGTGAGTATCATTCCACGTGGCAGAGCCCTGGGTGTGACTATGTTTCTACCCGAAGAAGATCGCTATAGTCTGAGCAAGGAGCAGTTAAATAGTCAGGTGTCCAGTTTGTATGGCGGCCGTGTCGCAGAAGAACTCATCTATGGTTCTGATTTAGTGACAACAGGTGCCAGTAATGATATTGAACGGGCAACCGATCTGGCTCGTAATATGGTGACAAAATGGGGTTTGTCTGAGAAGCTGGGACCGCTGTCTTATTCTGAAGATGAGGGTGAAGTCTTTTTGGGACGTTCAGTGACGCAGCACAAAAATGTTTCTGATGAAACAGCCCATATTATTGATGAAGAAATTCGCAGCGTGATTGATACTAATTATGATAGAACTGAACAGATACTTAAGGATAACATCGATAAACTGCATGCTATGACAGATGCTCTGATGAAATATGAAACAATTGATCGTGACCAGATTGATGATATTATGGCTGGCAAAGAGCCTCGTGAACCAAAGGGCTGGTCTGATATTGACTATGACTATGACGATGATGGCGGTTCCAGCGTCAGCAGTGAAGATGTGACAAATTCACAGGACAGCAGTGATAATAAAGAATCAACTGAAGACTCTGATAAACCTATTGGTGGAACTGCTGATCAGCACTAACTGAACAGTTCTTTTAGTTCTTGAGTTTGCTTCCCTCTTTTTCAAAGGGGGAGGCTAAAAGCTGAATTAACGGATGCACACTAACTAGGTGTAAAAATTCAAACTCTCCCTGCCAACCAGCGCCTGACCAAACAATGACAACAATTGCCACAACAAAATTCCTTCAATGCGCCGATCAACAACTTAATCTGGACTTCCCTGTTGTTATGGGAATTTTAAATATCACTCCCGATTCATTTTCCGACGGCGGCTTATTCAATAATATCGATAATGCACTTTGCCAGGCTGAAAAAATGGTTTCAGATGGGGCAAAAATCATTGATGTTGGTGGTGAGTCAACCCGACCCGGAGCCAAATCTGTTTCAGACTCAGAGGAGCTGGACAGAGTTATCCCTATTATTGAAAAATTACATCAGGAATTGGATGTTGTTGTTTCTATTGATACCAGCAAAGCACTGGTGATGACAGAGGCTGCCAGGGCAGGAGCGGGCTTTATTAATGATGTGATGGCCCTGCAAGGGGACGGTGCTCTTAAGGCTGCTCAGGAGACAGGACTGCCCGTTTGTTTGATGCATATGAAAGGCGAGCCGCGAACGATGCAGGCAAACCCGGCGTATAAAGACGTTGTGACTGAGGTAAAAGACTTCCTGTTACATCGCATAGAGCAATGCCTGAAGCAGGGGTTCAGAAAAGAACAACTCATTGTTGATCCTGGATTTGGCTTTGGTAAGACATTGGCGCATAATATCAGCCTGTTTAAGCACCTGAGTGAGTTTGAAAAACTTGCTTTTCCTGTTCTGATTGGCGCATCACGCAAGTCTATGATAGGACAAATTACAGGAAAAGAAGTCGATGACCGTCTGGCGGGCAGTATTGCTCTGGCGGCTATGGCGGCATTAAAAATGATCTCTCTAAATGGTGCTGCCATTATCAGAGTTCATGATGTTGCTGAAACGGTAGATGCGATTAAAATCGTCCGGGCTTTAGCCTAGAATTTGGCCTGGAATATAAAAACTTTATAACACAGAAGAAAGCGGGCAATGAAAAAGAAATACTTTGGTACTGATGGCATTCGTGGAAAAGTAGGACAGTATCCTATGACCGCCGAATTTGTTCTTAAGCTGGGCTGGGCTGCCGGCCGGGTTCTGGCAAAACAGGGTAAAGGAAAGGCGGTTATTGGTAAAGACACCCGTATTTCCGGCTATATGTATGAATCCGCATTAGAAGCTGGTCTGTCTGCTGCAGGTATTGATTGTCTTTTGACCGGTCCGATGCCCACTCCGGGAATTGCTTATCTTACCCGCACAATGAATGCCCAGATGGGTATTGTTATCAGTGCTTCCCACAATCCATATTATGATAATGGCATCAAGTTTTTTTCCGCCGATGGAACTAAGTTGTCAGATGAAGTGGAACATGCCATTGAAGCAGAGATTGCACATGAAATGATCACAGTTGAATCATCTCAATTAGGTAAAGCAAAGCGTATCAAAGATGCTGCTGGCCGTTATATTGAATTTTGCAAGGGGACCATGCCCTTTTTTATGGAATTAACGGGGCTGAGAATTGTTGTGGATACGGCTCACGGTGCAGCTTATCACATTGCCGATGGCGTTTTTAGTGAACTGGGTGCTGAAGTCATCGCTATCGGCAATGAGCCTGATGGTGTTAATATCAATCAAAAAGTAGGCTCAACCTATCCTGAAACAATACAACAGGCAGTGATGCAGCATCGTGCTGACTTAGGCATCGCACTTGATGGCGATGCCGATCGATTAGTAATGATTGACCATAAGGGAGAAATTGTTGATGGCGACGAGTTGCTATTTATTATAGCAATGTCCCGGAGACAGCATCAGGGTAAAGATGATTTTGGTGTTGTTGGTACCTTGATGAGTAATCTGGGCATGGAAACAGCCCTGAAAAAAGCGGGATTAGGCTTTGTTCGTGCTGATGTCGGTGACCGCTATGTTATGGAAGAATTAAACAATCATATGTGGACTATCGGAGGGGAATCATCAGGGCATATTATTTGTCTGGATCGGACAACTACCGGTGACGGTATTGTGGCAGCATTACAGGTCTTGTCAGCCATTATCAGTAGCGGTTCAACGTTGCATGAATTGAAAAAAGGTATGGAAAAGTATCCCCAGCACATGATTAATGTGCGTGTTAAGAAAAAAGTCGATCCCCTGAGTTCTGAACATGTTGTTACTGCTGTTGCTGATGCAGAGCAGCGTCTGGCTGATAAAGGCCGGGTTTTGTTACGTGCTTCAGGTACTGAGCCATTAATCAGGGTTATGATTGAAGGTTCTGATGAACAACAGGTTTTGAAGGAAGTCAAAAAGCTGGCTGAAATAGTTGAGCAGGCTTTTGGTTAATATATGAGCAAAATGATAATTTATAGCCTTGATAATTGATTTATTGAGGCAGTAAAGGTATCATTTCGCGCTGAATAAAAAATGTAGGAATTGATATGCGTACACCATTAGTTGCTGGAAATTGGAAAATGAACGGCTCCAGAGAGAGCGTTAAAGAATTAATTAACGGCGTTGTTGAAGGGGCAAAATCCTTAAACGGCGTTGAAGTGGCTGTTTGCCCTTCGACTATTCACATTGCTGATGTGGTTGCCGTGGCTGCAGGCTCTAATGTGGCTGTCGGTTCTCAGGATGCCTGTACTGCGCTTAAGGGTGCATTTACCGGTGAAACATCCATAGACATGATAAAAGACATGGGTTGCCAATACGCAATTATCGGCCACTCAGAGCGTCGTACCATTTACGGTGAGACGGATGAAGTCGTTGCTGAGAAATTTACCATTGTAAAAAATTCAGGCGTGACACCTATTTTTTGTATTGGTGAAACACTTGAAGAACGTGAAAGTGGTATCACTGAAGAAGTTTGTGCGCGTCAGATTGATGCAGTATTTGCAGTAGAAGGTGATAATGCTTTTGAAGCTTCAGTCATAGCATACGAACCTGTCTGGGCTATCGGCACAGGTAAAACCGCTTCACCGGAACAAGCTCAGTCTGTACACGCATTTATTCGCCAGCACATCGCTAAGCGTAATGCTGATGTAGCTGAAAAAGTTCAGATTTTATATGGTGGCAGTATGAACCCTGCTAATGCAAAAGAATTGATTGGTCAGGCTGATATCGATGGTGGTCTGATTGGTGGTGCATCATTGAAAACAGAAGATTTCCTGGCAGTATGTCAGGCAGGTCAATAACAAATTTAGACAATAACTTGGTAAAATAATTATGGAATCAGTAATACTGGCTGTTCATATTGTCATTGCAATTACATTAATTGGATTGATCCTTATTCAGCAGGGAAAGGGCGCTGATGCCGGTGCTGCTTTTGGCGGCGGTGGTGGCGGTGGCGCCTCTTCAACTGTTTTCGGTAGTCAGGGCTCAGGTAATTTTCTGACTAAAACTACGGCGTTTCTTGCCACAGTATTTTTTGTCACCAGTCTGTTTTTATCCTATTTATCAGGTCAGGTTTCTGCAGGAAGAGCTGAAGCGGTTGATGTACTCAATCGTGTTGAACAGATTCAATCTGAAGATAAGCCGGCATTACCTGTGACAGGTAATGCACCTGCTGAGACATCAGATAAACCAACATTACCGACAGAATAAGCGTTATTTAAACTGTATTTGCCGATGTGGTGAAATTGGTAGACACGCTACCTTGAGGGGGTAGTGGCTCATGGCTGTGCCGGTTCGACTCCGGCCATCGGCACCAAATTGTGTTCAAAAAGCTTCCATAGAGAAGTATGAAAATAATAAATTTAAAATGCTGGAATAAAGAGCTTTTCATGAAGTTGAATATGGTTTAAAGTATTATAAATCTCTAATTCAGCTTGTTGACTTTATATCGATGAAATATAGTTACCGTAAGGAGCGCTAATATGCTTGAAAACTATCTTCCCGTACTGATTTTTATGGGGGTAGGTCTCTTAGTTGGAATCGGGATGACGGCAATGGGGCTGATCTTATCTCCCCACAGACCCGATCGAGAAAAAAACTCACCTTATGAATGTGGCTTTGAAGCATTCGAAGATGCTCGCCTTAAATTTGATGTCCGTTACTATCTGGTTGCTATTCTTTTTATTATCTTTGATTTAGAAATTGCATTTCTTTTCCCATGGGCTGTTGTACTTGACACTATCGGCACATTTGGTCTGATTGCTATGGCGATTTTTCTGGGGCTATTAGTTGTTGGTTTTATCTACGAGTGGAAAAAAGGTGCACTTGAATGGGAATAGAGGGCGTTTTAGAAGAAGGTCTTATCACAACAACTGCTGATAAGCTCATTAACTGGGCCAGAACAGGTTCTATGTGGCCAATGACTTTTGGTCTGGCTTGCTGCGCAGTAGAAATGATGCAGGCAGGTGCCTCTCGTTATGACCTTGACCGCTTTGGTATTGTTTTTCGACCCAGTCCTCGACAATCAGATGTAATGATTGTTGCCGGTACACTGGTTAATAAAATGGCTCCTGCGTTACGTAAAGTTTATGATCAGATGGCCGAACCCCGCTGGGTCATTTCCATGGGATCCTGTGCAAATGGCGGTGGCTATTATCACTATTCCTATGCTGTTGTGAGAGGTTGTGATCGCGTTGTACCGGTTGATATTTATGTACCGGGTTGTCCACCAACCGCAGAAGCGCTATTGTACGGAATTATCCAGTTACAAAATAAAATTAAACGCACTAATACGATTGCACGATAACTTT
>Ga0164313_10001523_pt1 | contig 20439 bp, 19 predicted proteins | sample GuaBasSedimGuay4_FD_113735 | JGI IMG/M metagenome (GOLD analysis project Ga0164313, IMG submission 113735) | Subseafloor sediment microbial communities from Guaymas Basin, Gulf of California, Mexico - Guay4, Core 4569-4, 0-3 cm | ecosystem: Environmental > Aquatic > Marine > Hydrothermal vents... | reverse complement strand
AGCGTTCGCAACGGTTGCGGCGGCAAGGACGGCTGCGGCGGTAAGTCGGGCGACAAGGCGGAGAATGCCGACAAAAACGCCTGTAAGGGCATGAACTCCTGTAAAGGCAAGGGCAACTGCAAATCGGGCGACAATGGCTGCGCCGGCAAGAACTCCTGCAAGGGCAAGGGCGGCTGCGCGTCCGAGGACGCCAAGCACGGCTGCAAGGGCCAGAACGACTGCAAGGGCCTCGGCGGATGCAAGAGCGGTGACAACGGCTGTGCTACCAAGAACTCCTGCAAGGGCAAGGGCGGCTGCGCCGTTCCCGTGAAGGAAGCTGCCTAAGATCATCAACCCGGCACCGGCCCCGGGGCGATCCCGGGGCCCGTCGCCATGTTCGCGATCGCACGGGTGCCAGGCTTTAGGAAGTTGGGAAGTTGGGGGATGTGAAGTCCCCACTCGAATCACGGGCCAACTTCCCAACTTCCTAAAGCCTGGCACCCTGGAGGAGAGATGAAATGAGCAAAAACCGCTGGAGCTTCCCCGACCTCGGCCTCGGAGTCGGGCTGCGGACCCCGCACTACGCCCACATCCTGTCGGAGAAACCGGACATCGGTTTCTTCGAGGTCCTGACCGAGAACTATCTCGACACGGGCGGCCGTCCGCTCTACCTGCTCGACCAGATTGCCGAGCTCTACCCGATGGTGATGCACGGCGTTTCCATGTCCATCGGCAGCACCGATCCCATCGATTTTGACTACCTGGCCAAGGTCAAGGCTCTCGCGGCTCGCACCGGCGCGCTGTGGATCTCGGACCACGTCTGCTGGACCGGCGTGCTTGGCCGCAACACCCACGACCTGCTGCCCCTCCCCTACACCGAGGAGAGCCTCAAGCACTCGGTCGAACGTATCAAGGTGGTGCAGGACTACCTCGACCGGCCCCTGGTCATGGAGAACCCCTCCACTTACCTCGAGTTCGCTGCCTCCGACATGCCAGAGTGGGAGTGGGTTGCCCGGATGGCCGAGGAGGCCGACTGCGGCTTGCTCTTCGACGTCAACAATGTTTACGTGTCGGCCTATAACCACGGCTTCGACCCGGTGGAGTACATCGACGCGATTCCGGGCGACAGGGTCTGCCAGTACCACCTCGCAGGCCACACCAACAAGGGAACCCACATCATCGACACCCACAACGACCACGTCCTCGACCCGGTGTGGGAGCTCTTCGGCCACACCATCCGCCACGTCGGCCTGCGAGCCACCCTGCTTGAGTGGGACGCCGACATCCCGCCCTTCGAGATCGTCCACCAGGAGGTCCTCAAGGCGGATGACTGGCGCCGCCAGGAGGTGGCCAATGTCGCCTGAGTTGGAACGTCTTCAACGCTGGATGCAGGAGGTTGTTGTTCATCCGGGGACCGTCGAGGAGGCCGTCGCCTCACCGGCCGCCGAAGGCGAGATTCCAGCCGACCGGCTGGGCGAGGTCGTGCTGCCATCCGAAACAATGACGTCCTCCGAACGGATCGGTGTTTACCACGGCATGTACTTGATGCGGATGGAAGAGGCGCTGGAGACCGACTACCCGGTGATCCGCTACCACCTCGGCGACGTCGCGTTCTCGCACCTCGTGGCGGCATACGTCCAGCGGTATCCGTCGCGCAGCTACACCCTCAACCGTCTCGGTGACCACTTGCCGCAGTTCTTCCTGGATGAACCGGAGTGGCCACAGGCCGCATTCCTCCACGATCTGGCGCGCCTCGAGCTGGCGATGACCCAGGTCTTCGACGAGCAGGAATCGCCGGTGCTGTCTGCCGACGAGCTCGAGGCCGTGCCCCCCGACGCATGGGAGAACGCGCGGCTCGAGCCCATCGCAGCCTTTCGCCTGCTCAGCTTCCGGTACTCGGTGGTTCCGCACCTTGTTGCCTTCCACGAGGACCGGCCGTCACCGACCCCCCGCCGCCGAGCCGCCTGGGTGGCCCTCTACCGCCGGGACTACTCGGTCCTACGGCTCGAGCTGAGCCGCGCCGAGCACGATCTCCTCAAGGCCCTGGCTGGCGGCACCTCACTGGGAGAGGCCCTCGCCGTCGCTGCGCAGTCGCAGAAGTCCTCGCGCCAACGGGCGCAGATCTTCAAATGGTTCCGGACCTGGATCGCCGAGGGACTGTTTACATCGATCGAGGTATGACCTCGATCGAGAATTAGGAGTTAGGAATTAGGAATTAGGAATTCCCATCCAACACCTCCATGATCGCTTCGAGATCTCTGGAGTTTGGGCGTCATTCCTAATTCCTAATTTTTGATTTTTGATTTGACGTGGCTCATTATCCTTGAGAAGATGAGAATATGAGCAAGGCAAAAGAACCGGAAGCGCTTCCCGACTGGATCGTGGAGTGCCTCAGCAGGCTCTTCTCATCGATCTCCGATCCGACCAGGATCCGCATCGTTCATGTGCTGACCGAGCACGAACGGCTCAACGTCAGCCAGCTAGCGGACCACACCGGACTGTCGGTATCCGCCATCAGCCACCAGCTCCGTCTGCTCCGCGACCGCGCGCTGTTGCAGTCCCAGCGGGAGGGCCGGTCGGTCTACTACAGCCTCGCGGACGAGCACCTGAGGTCCCTCTTCCGCACCGGCGTTCAGCACGCCTACGAGGACTGCACCAATAATCTGCGACGCCAAGCCGAGCGCAAGAAATAACCCGTGGCTACGGGTCTGTCGCCGCTTCGCGGCTTGACGACTTTTTCTCCCGTCAGATCCTGGGGCTCACGCCCCAGGCTATGATTCTGCCGCCGCTCCGCGGCTCATCACTACCATCACAACGGATCGGTGCCGCCGAGCGCCGGCTTGTCACGGCGTAGCGCGCAGCGCAACGTCGGAAGGGCGAAGCCAGAAGGCGCGGCATTCACGTAGCCTGGGGCAAGGGCACCAGGAAACACGAAGGAAAAGAATTCAAGCGCCGAAGGCGCGATAGATACATAGCCTGGGGCGTGAGCCCCAGGAACACGAGGGACAAAATTCAATCAAGCGCTGAAGGCGCGACAGACATATTCCGGAGGCATACGCCCCAGGGAAACGGAAAACCCCGCCGTGAAACGGTGGCATCCACGCGGCTCCCTTCAGCTCACTTATCGACTGCTTGGTGGCTATTCCCCATCGCCTTGTCGATGAGCCAGGCCGCTATGAGCATCAGCCCGAGGACCACGACAATTGCGGGTCCGGTCGGCATATCCAGGTAATAGGATGCCAGGAGGCCGATGGCCGATCCGACGACGCCGAAGACCCAACCGAGGATCAGCCGCGTCCGCATCCCCACGGCGAGCAGGATCGCGATGCAGGCGGGAATCACCAAATAGGCAAAAACCATCAGCACACCACCGATCTCCACCGAGAAGGTGATGATGACTCCGAATGAAAGATAAAAGAGAAAGTCCCACCAACGCACATTCCAGCCTCGCCGGAAGGCCTCCCCCGGATCCTTGGTGATCAGCAAGAAACGACGGCGGAAGATCCAATGGAATAGGCCGACCGCCGAGTAGATGATCAGATCTTTGATCACAGTGGGCCACGTCACCCACAGCAAACTCCCGGAGAGCATCTCCTTGATGTGCTCGGCCCCTTCAGGAGCGCGATCGGCAATCAGGATCGTCGCCGCGGATGCGACCACGAAGGTGATGCCGATAATCGCCTCCTGGGGCAGTTTCTCGTCGCGGGCGCGGGTCAGCGCAAAGAGGACCGCCGCAAGAGTTGCAAAGGCCATGCTGTAGAGGGTGGAGCCGAGCTCACCCGGATGATACCCGTTGACGAAACCCACCACCGCGCCCAGCGCCGCGAACTGGGCGACGGCCAGGTCCACAAAAAGGACCCGCCGCTCGATCACGTGGATTCCAAAATACGCGTGAATACCGACCAGCACGAGACAGGCGGCAAAGGGCGCGGCCATGAAGCCCAACATCTGGGTCATCAACGATCTCCTGATGATTGGTGCCGGTCGTGGCGTCCATCATGATGACTGTCGTGATGGCCTCCCTGACCGTGGTGACCTTGGCCGCCAGATGTTTCATCTGCTAACGCGAAGGCATCGAGCAGACGGATCAGCCAGGTGTCTACGAGGTCGAAATATGTCACCACCCCAGGCTCACCGCCTACCGATGTCGGCACGACCACCGGCACGATCCCGGTGCGATCGGCGATCAACTCAGGCTTGCGGCGCTCGAAGTAGTTGGCCGCCAGCAGCACCTCGATGTGCTCCGCCTTGATGAGGTCGATCAGCTCCGCCACGTGGCGTGCGGTGGGTGGAATGCCCGGCTTGGGTTCCACGTAGTCCACCACGCTGAGCCCGAAGAGGGTGGTGAAGTAGATCCAATTCTTGTGGTAGCAAATGATCTTGCGATTGCGAAGCGGCAGCCCTTCCCCCAACCAACCTCCGAGCTCACCGACCAAGGCATGCTCTTCAAGGAACGGAACCAGGCGGCCGGTGCGGGCAAGTGGATCCAGCGCCTCAACGCCCAGGACCTCCACCAATCGCTCACCGTAAAGACGCCGAGCGATCTCGTTCGTGAAGACCGCCAGGTTGAGCTTGTAGCTCTCGCATCCCTCCGGGTCCACCTTGCACAAACCGGTTGCGATGTTGCGCGCAATGATCGCAGCGTTGAGGGGCGAGGTCTGGATGTGGGGGTTGCCGTAGACGTGAACGCCGCCCCCCGAGCGGTCGAGAGAGATGGGCTTCTGCATCAGCTCGATGCCCTGGAAGGCGGCCACGTATCCGGGCGCGCCGTCCACGATGTTCCGGTTACCCGCCTTGTTGACCACCACCGGCGCCCACAACTCGAGGTCGAGGCCGGTGCTCACAAAGAGGTCGGCGTCGCGCAGCATGAGGGCGTAGGAGGGTTTGGGCTTGATGAAGTGAGCATCGGCATTGCCGGCGACGATTGCCTGCACTTCGACCCGATCACCTCCCACATCGCGGGCGATGGCGGCGTAGTCCGTCAGTGTGGTGACCACCTTGACGGTTGCGCCGGCGAGCGAAGGCACGCCCAGACAGGCGACAAACAGCATGGAAAGAAGTCTTCCTGTATTTTTCATGACGCCACCTCAGTAACTTTCATGCTTGTGCGGACCGGCCGCAAATGTGATCTGGAGCTCGAACCGCCGATCAGTCCCGTACCAGCTGTCCCTTTCATAGGTCGCCTGCCCGCGAAGGCGGACAAACTCGGACTGCCAGAGGGTCAGATAGGGAGTCAGGCCCCACGTGTCGTGGTCCGGCACACGCTGGTCTTCCACCCAGTCCCAGCGAAGGCCGCCGACCCAGCGCGCCGTGAACCTGTACTGGCCGTACAGGTAGGAGCCCCATGCGTTGAGGCTACCGCCTTCCTCGAGGTCCAGCCACGAGCGCAGGAGCATGGCGCGCGCGGTGAATCCGCGATAGAGCTCCCGCCCGGCCGGGTACCAGTCGTAGGCAAGATCGAGGGCCAGGAAGTTGTGGTCGAGGTCGCCTGCGTGGTCGGTCACACCGTGCAACCCCGTGAGGTCGGCCTCCAGGTAGCTATCCCCGCTCAGATCCCAGTAGCTCTTGAGATAGGCGAGAAAGGTCGGTTTCTTCCAGTCGGAGCCCGCAAAGGCCACATCGTTGTTGCCGTTCATGATCTCGACGGTGAGCTCGTTGGTATCGGCCCACAGCCGGGGCATCAGCCAATCCGCCGAAACACCGGTGCCGACCAGACCATGCGGACCGAAGCTCTCCTGAATCACCCACGGCCAGTCGGACTGGTCGAGGGCGTGCTTGTGCCAGCGGTTGAGGACTCCGAACTGTTGGCGTTTCTTTCCGACCGTGAGCGAGGTGTGGCCAGGGAGCTGGAACCAGGTGATGTAGCCCTCGCCAATCCCAAAACCCTCATGGCCGTGCTCCTCCTCTTCATGGTCCTCCATGCCGAACGTGGACCCATGGTGGGGGCCGTGATAACCGATGACCACGTGCATCTTCGTATACGGGTCGAGGTAGGCCTGGATATCGAGCTCGAAGTGGTCGGCCAAAAACTCCTCTTTTTCGTGCTCGCCGCCGACGAAGAAGATGTCGCCGGTCACCGAAAGCTCCGGGTTGAGCATGGCCTGCATTCGGGTTCCGGATACGAACTTCGTGGAGGTGTCCACCTCCTCCGCCGCCGTGTCCTTGGCCGCCTCGGTGTGGGCCGCCTGTCGCAGGTGCTCGAGCTCCGCCTGGCGGCGCTCTGTCTCCTGTTGGACCTTCATCTTCTCCAGTTGTTCCTGTACAAGCTGCAGGTTGCGGGTCAACTCGTCGATCTGGCGCTGCAGCTCCTCGATTGTGGGTTGTTCAGTCGGCGCCGGATCCCTCTCCTGTGCCGGAACCACGCCCGTGACCAGCACGATCATGACCGCCAACATGGCGCCTCGAATGAGACAGGTTCTCATATGGTCTCCCCTTTTCGTCTGAACGGTGATCAGAGATCAATACCGAGTCAGACGGTGGTGGGAGGGCCTCGATGGAGGGGCAGATGGAATCGGCCGTGCGAGCGGCAGTCCGCCACCGCGGCCGCCGGCTGGACATACTCCGAGATCACTATGCCAAGCGTCATCGTCACGGGCACGGACGCATGGTTCGATCCCGCGAGGCATGCGAGACAGTGGTGCGGGGTGAGTACCTCGCCCGCGCTGTGAAGGTGGAACGTACCCGACAGCGGATGTGAGGCCGAACAGGCAAGCTCTTCCTGTGGAATGCCGACATCGACGTGGCTGTGGGGCAGGCTCAGCATGACCCCATGCCACGTCATCAGCAGCGCGGCCACCGTCACGAGCAGGACCCTGGATGACACCCTCACCTGACCATGATGGACCGCGGTCCGTATGATGTCAAACCCCTTGGGAGAGAACGACATGGCGGTGTAAGATGGTCACTACAAGTGAGGGAAGTCCATGGACAGTGACGAGATCAAACGCATGTACGAGTGGATCCAAGGCCGGGTGATGCTTGCCCATGAGGGAGACGGGGTCACCATTTCATTCGACGAACCCAACGCCAACGACTTCGCGGGCGCGGGCTTCGATCCCGAAGTCGTGAAACTGACGCTCGCTTCCGATTGGTGGGCTGAAATGGCGACCGACATCGTCGAGACCCCGGACTACGCAGAGCCCGGCGAGTCACCGGAGCAAATCCTCGGCTACGCCCGAGATGTCGTCGTCGAATACGTGCGGAAAAGGCTGTTCACTTAACCAGATACCGGATACCAGATACCGGATGCCAGATGAGCCTCATGCACACCAACAGCGAAACTGAAGGTGGGCCTTGGCCCACCTTCAGGGTTCTTCTCGTTTCCTCGGCAATTCGGAAAGCAATGTCATTGGAAGTTGCCAGATGCCGACAGAGCATCCTTCCCCTAGGATATTTGGCCAAATCTGGCATCCGGTATCTGGTATCTGGTGGCTGGGCTGCCTTACATTTCGGTTTCGGCAGGCTCCGGCTCGCCCGGCGGGGCCTCGATCCAGAACCAACCGCGGAGATCGCCTTCGGCAAAACCCATAGCCTGATCGTTGGGGTAATGCTCGGCAAGTGCCGCTTGGATTCCTTCGTCGATGTCCTCGGCCGGACCGTGGCACATCTGGCACTCGGCCCTGAGGCGAATCGGGAGCAGGGCGCCGAGCTCGCCGTTGGGCCCCCCCACGTAGGTGGGATCCTCGACCAGATCAGCGACATAGGGATCTGCCCACGATGGCGCCACGTTGGCCTGGTTGCGAAGCCGGTACGAGGTACGGCCGATCTCGACGCCGTACATCTCGGTCACGTGGGCCGCCACCAACGGGGCCTTCACCCGACAGACGCCAATCGCCGCGCTCGCATCGCCGGCGTCGAGTGCCGCCGTCAGCTCACCCATCAGCTCGGCGGCGAGCGCATTGACAGCGGTCAGCATGAGCTCTTGCTGGGCTTTCTGGGTTTCGGTCATCAGACCGGGCAGGACCCTCTCCCACTCCACGACGGTCGCCTCTTCGGCGACCGTGGGTTCTTCCGCCGGTCGCGCACAGCCGGCCAGCACGAGACACAAAGCAACACACGTCACCACGAGATGCTTCATTACGCCCCCCTCTTGTTGATGTATACGGGAGTTGGTTTCACATCATCATCATCGGCCCCCTGGAGATTGATGTCAACCGAGACACGACCCAGGGATTCGACGCGCCTCCTCGCTCACATCTGGATTTCCCGGTCATTGATGAGATAATAATTATCAAATATACTCATGTAGCTGCGATGCCCCCCTCCACAAGGATGAGGGAGTAGGGATTGCGTCCCGTGCGGCGGCAATCCGCCTGTTCGAAATTCGCAGAAATTGGAGATGGGGGGCGCCAGGCAGGAATGGTCCAGGTGGTGAGCGAAGCTCGGGTATCGGCCAGTCAGCAAATCGCCGGTCCACTGATCCTGGCCGCAGCCGTCCTCACGACGGCGATCCCGGCATCCGCGGCGGCGCCTACGGTGCAGACCGGATCCACGGACCAAGAGATCCACCTCGACGGAACCCTCGACGAGCCCGCGTGGCAGCAGGCCGGTGTGATCCCGAACCTCGCCCAACAGGATCCTCACCCTGGAGAACCCACCCCCTTCACCACCGAGGTGCGGGTGCTGGTGGACGCAACGACGATTTACATCGGCTTTGTCTGTCACGATCCCGACCCCTCCCGAATCGCCATCCACACCATGCAGCGGGACGGCAACATGCGCGGCGACGACACGGTGACGGTTGTCCTCGACCCGATCGCCGACGGGCGTCGCGGCTACTACTTCGAGATCAACGCGGCGGCGGCGCGACTCGACGGGCTCATTTCCGGGGCGGAGGAAATGTCCACTGATTGGGACGGAATCTGGGACGCCGCGACCCAACGCACACCCGGGGGTTGGAGCGCGGAGATCCGCATCCCGGCGCAGACCCTTCGCTTCAAGTGGGGCCAGGATCACTGGGGATTCAACGTCCAGCGTTACGTTCCTCGCACCCTGACCACCTTGCGCTGGAGCGGCATCACCCTCGACGCGACCCTAATCGACCTGCAGCGAGCGGGGCAGTTGGTTGGAGTCGGCGCTCTCCGCCAGGGCCTCGGCCTCTCACTCACTCCCTACGGCCTCATCCGATCGGAGAAGGACTTCGAGAGCGACGAGCACACCCTCACGGCAGAGGCCGGCGGCGATCTCACGTGGAACTTCACCGGCGACCTCACGGGTTATCTCACTATCAACCCGGACTTCGCCGAGACCGAGATCGACAGCCGCCAGGTCAACCTCACCCGTTTCCCGCTCTTCTTCCCCGAGAAACGGGCGTTCTTTCTCGAGGGCTCGGACATTTTCGAGTTCGGGTCCGGTCTCGGTCGTGATTTCATCCCCTTCTTCTCCCGTAGAATGGGCCTTTATGAGGGCGAGAAGGTGCCCCTCCTCGGCGGCGTCAAGCTGTTGGGACGGGCGGGAAAGTGGAGGATTGCGGCGCTCGGGGTGGCGGCGGACCAAACAGAGGTGACCCAACGAACCAATCTCTTCAGCGGGCGGGTCACCTATGACTTCGACGAGCACCTGACGTTGGGGGTCATCGCCACCGATGGCGACCCCGAGGGTGAGCGCGACAACTCACTCGGCGGCGTCGACGTCCTGTGGCGGACCTCCACCTTCGGCCGCGGCAAGGACAAGAACTTCTCGGTCGGCGGCTGGGCGGCGGCGAGCCGCGGCGACCTTCCCGACGGCCAACGCTCCGGCTGGGGCTTCAAGGTCGACTATCCCAACGATCTGTGGGACGTGAACCTGATCGTCAAGGAGTTCGGCGCCGGCCTCGACCCGGCGTTGGGCTTCCTCCCCCGTCCCGGGACCCGTTGGTACTCATCGAGCATCGAGTACAGGCCGCGGCCAAAGGAAGGGTTCTTCTCCTGGGTGCGCCAGTTCTTCTTCGAGTTCCGTCCGCTCTACGTCGAGGACGCCAACGGACACGTTGAATCGTGGCGGGTGTTCACCGCCCCCTTCAACGCCCAAACCCAGTCCGGCGAGCACCTCGAGGCCAACATCATGCCGCAGTTCGAACGCCTCGACGAGCCGTTTGAGATTGCGGAGGGAGTGGTTATCCCCGCCGGGGACTATTCGTTCACCCGTTTCCGTGTCGAAGCACAATCCTCCCGCCACCGTCCGTGGCGGATCGGCGCCAAGGTTTGGTTCGGCGACTTCTTCACCGGTTCGCTGACCCAGGCCGAGGCCTTCGTCACCTACACGACGCCTTCAGGCCACCTCCAACTCGAGCTCAGCGCCGAAAACGACGTGGGGCGCCTCCCCGAGGGTGACTTCACGCTCAATCTGGGGCAGCTCAAGGTGGTTTACGCATTCACCCCGGATCTGATCCTGTCGAGCTTCATCCAGTACGACTCCGAGTCCGGCGATCTCGGCGCCAACACCCGCTTCCGCTGGACCATCAAACCCGGCAACGACCTCTTCGTCGTCTGGAACCACGGCTGGCGGCATCCCATCAACAACGACAAGAGCTTTACGCTGCGACCGATAAACGATCAATTGGTGGTCAAGCTGCGCTGGACCTTCAGGTGGTGACTAGGCTGGAATTTTCAGCGCCTGACGGCGTATGGTGGAGCAGGACCGAGCAAAGTTGGACAGAGGAGGAACCATGGCCACCGGTCGCGACAAGCTCCATCGTTCGTCATCGAACCGCATCATCGCCGGTGTCTGCGGCGGCATCGCCCAATGGCTCGGCTGGAGTCCGACCACAGTCCGGGTGCTGTATGTGATCGTCTCGATCCTGTCAGTCGCCTTCCCCGGCATCCTGGTCTACCTCATCCTGTGGATCGCGATGCCGCAAGACTGATGTCTTGAATTAGGAATGAGGAATGAGGAATTAGGAATGCCGCCAGCCCACCTGGGGAGAACTAGGGACGAGGAATGCCACCCACCCGCCCGCTCTCAGCCGTCGTGAGTGGTGGGATGGGAATTCCTCATTCCTAATTCCTAATTCCTAATTTGCCTGTGAACCTTTTCCCTCCGCCTCCGTTGTGATCTTTGAGTACGGTCGTTAACGATTCTGAAGATCGATCGTCATGAAGATATAACGGAGGTGGAATATGAAACGCAAAGTACTGGTCCTGGTCGCACTCGCAGCCCTGCTGGCGGCACCGGCGGCGTTCGCCGGAGACGAGACCCGCTGGATCAACGTTCACGTCACCGAGAACTCGAGCAACACAAACGTCGAGGTGCACCTGCCTCTCAACCTGGTGCTCACCGTGCTGCGCAACGTGGACGTGGAGAACTTCCACGGCGGGCACGTGGACCTCGATCTCGACGAGGACATGGATATCAACTTCCCGGAGATCATTGCGGCGGTCAAAGACGCACCGGACGGAAAATTCGTGACCGTGACGTCGGACGAGGCAGACGTCAACGTCCATAAGCAGGGCGGCACCCTCTTCGTCACCGTCAACCAGAAGGAAGACGAGATGGCCAAGGTCGAGGTCACCGTGCCGCTGGAGTTGATGGACGCCTTGAGCTTCGGCGAGGAGAACACCCTCGATGTCGCCGCCCTGCTCCAGAGCCTTGACTCGCTGCCCAACGGCGACCTCGTAACGGTCACGTCCAACGAGGCGAACGTCCGCGTCTGGATCGAATAATGAGCGGCCAACGCGGCATGTCGACCCTGGGCGCGGTGTTGCTTGCCGGTACGGCAGGGCTGCTCACGGCGACCCTCATGATGGATTGGATGGTGGTAGACGTCCACGTCGTGGAAGACGATACGCCCATCCACATCAAGGTGCCGTTCCCGCTCGTGGTGGCCGACATTGCCGCCGGCTTCATTCCTGACGAGCTCCTCGAGGAGGCGGTGATCCCGCCCGAGGTGAAGGCCCAGAAAGAGTTGGTCCTGGCAACCGTCGCCGCGCTTCTCGATTCCCCCGACACGCACCTGGTGAAGGTCCGAACCGAGGACGCGAACGTCGACATCTTCAAGGAAGGCGATACCCTGCGAATCTTGGTTGACGCCGACGACGCAGTGGTCAGGTGCAACATCCCCATCGACGGTGTCCTCGCAGCCCTCGAAAATTGGGACTGGAAAACCGTCGACCCGCAGATGATCTTCGACGTGCTGCACGCCGCCGAGAACGGCGAGTTCGTCACCGTCGCAACCGACGACGGAGTGCGGGTTGCCATCAAGATGTGGTGAGCACAAATTAGGAAATAGGAATGTCCCCGCTCCGAAGCCTTGTGGGGCAGGCGTCTCGCCTGCCGAGTGTGGGAACTGCCGTTGGCGACAGGGCCTCGGTTGTCAGCTATCGCCAGGATGGCCGATTCGGGCCGGATCCCGGGCCACGCACATGGCAGGCGGGACGCCTGCCCCACAAATCGTCCCGAAGACTCTGTGGTGCGGGCGGCCTTCCTAATTCCTAATTCCTAATTCCTCATTCGCCGGAGGTGGCTCGTACGCCTCCGGTACGTCCCACCCTCCCAGCTCGGCGACTCGCTCCGCCACCGCCTGCGCCGTGACTGCTTCCGGCGGCATGGCCTCCCCCACTCGCACCGTCACCCGGGACCAGAAGCGGCGGAACGGCCGGCGCATTGCCTCGCCGCCCTTGCGGCTGAAGAAACTCCCCCACAGACCCACCAGGGCCACCGGCACCACCACTACAGGGGTCCGCTCGACGATGTGCTCGATGCCGTGGTGAAACGGCGCGAGCTTGCCGTCAGTTGAGATCCCACCCTCCGGGAAGATGCACACCAGCTCGCCCTCTGCGAGTTCCTCAGCGATGCGGTCATAGGCCCGCTCGAGGAGCCCGGGGTCTTTGCAAGCAGAAGCGATGGGGATCACCTTGGCGTCGCGGAAGAGGAAACGAACCAGGGGCAACCGCGAGTACTCCTCGGCCATGACGAAACGGACCGGGCGTGGAGAGGCCGCAGCAATCAGCAGCCAGTCGACAAAGCTGACATGGTTGGCCGCCAGCACAGCGGGCCCCTCCGCGGGAATCCCGTCCTCGTTTTCAACCAGCAACCGGTAAAGCAGGTTGGCCGCGCACCAGGAGACGAAACGGAGGAGAAACTCCGGAACAACCGAATAGATATAGACGGCGGCAGCCACATTGAGCAGGGCGAGCACCAGGAAGACCGCCGGGTATGAAAACCCGCGCGCCACCATCACCACCAGCATCACCGACGACGCCACGATGAAGAGCGCGTTGAGGATGTTGTTGCCGGCAATCACCCGCGAACGCTCTGCGAGGACGGACCGTTGCTGGATGAAGGTCATGAGCGGGACAGTGTAGAAACCAGAGAAGACCGCGATCATGAAGAGATCGATCAAAATGTGCGCGCTGCCCGGTTGGTGTAGAAACTCGCCGACCGTGGACAGTGATCCACCGATCGGCGCGGCGAACCGCCAGCCCGAGAACGCGAGGTCGAGGGCGAAGACGCTGATCCCGATGGATCCGAGCGGCACTAGACCGAGTTCCAGACGGCGCCGTGACAACCTCTCGCACAACATGGAACCGGTCCCGATGCCGACGCAGAAGGTGGCCAGGCACAAGGTCACCACCGTTTCACCGCCCCCGAGGACGTCCTTGGAGAAGTTGGGCAAAACCGACAGGAACGAGGCGCCGAGGAACCAGAACCAGGACACGGCGAGCACCGACAAAAAGACCGGATGCACGCGGCGCGTCACTCGCAGAATGTCGATCGTCGGCTTGACCGGCTCGAGCCTGACCGGGAGGTCCGGGTTGGCAGCCGGAGTCTTCTTGACGAAGAGGCTGGCAACGAGCCCGAGCACCGCAACCGTCACCACGATCAGGCCGAGACGCGACACCCACCTATCGCCGCCGGCCACCACCAGCCCACCGGTGATAGTGCCGAGCAGGATGGCAAGGAACGTCGCCATCGCCACCATGGCGTTGCCGCCGACCAGGCTGTGCTCATCGAGGAGCTCGGGCAGGATGGCGTACTTGGCCGGGCCGAAGAAGGCCGATTGCGTGCCCATCAAAAAAAGGACGACGAGAAGCAGCGCCACGCTGTTGGTGGCGAAACCCACGCCGGCCAGGATCATCACGCCGATCTCCCACACTTTGACCCAGCGGATCAATATCCATTTAGGGAAGTGGTCGGCGAGCTGTCCAGAGGTGGCCGAGAAGAGGAAGAAAGGGAAAATGAAAATGCCGGCGCAGGCGACGACGATGGTCGCAGACTCGATCCCGAGCAAAGTCATCGAGCGGTAGGCGATGAGGATTGCGAGGGCATTTTTGAAGAGATTATCGTTGAAGGCACCAAGGAACTGGGTCCAGAAAAGCGGCCAGAATCGGCGTTCGGTCAGCAGATGGAGCTGGCTCAGTGGATCCTCCGAAACAAACTCGAGGCTTCGATACTACACAGGTTCGAGGCGCAGCATTCCAATCGGGTTACACAGGTACGTGAAACTTCTCGTCCGCTAAGGCCAAGTTTAAATTGAACGCCTAGCCTGGTCTTCTCGCCGGGTTTCGTGACGAGGGCGGCGAAGGGTAGTGAGATGTTGGGTTTTTCGCGGATCGGGCGACGCAGGCGTAGTAGCTCTACGGCGAGGAGCGCGATTTGCGAAAAGCACGACAGATCGCTGCCATTCGCAGTCCGCAGTAGACACCCGGCGAGAAGACCGGGCTGGGGAGGTCGGTCCTTGAATCACACCCTGAAACTAACGATTATGTGTCTGACGATCGTCACGGCAAGCCCGTTGTCGGCGCAAGTGATCGACGACGTCGAGGAGCTGGACTGGGACCGACCCGAAGCGTGGGCGATGAAGTTCTTCAGCTCGGTCAGCCTGCTAACCGGGTTGGGACCGCCGCGCGCCCGCGAGCCGTGGTCCTTCGAGATTGGTCTCGAGCTCGACACCATCCCCCACCTCGACGAGGATCAGCGCCGGGTCGGCTTCGGCGGCGCCAAGGTCGAGGACCTTAACCGATTGCCGGTCTTCGCCCGGCCGCGACTGACCATCGGTCTGCCGGCGAAGATCTCTCTCGATGTTGCCTGGGTGCCACCGGTCGAGCTGCGGGGGGTACAATCCAACCTCTTCTCCGTCGCGCTCGAACGGCCGGTCTACTCGACCGGTCCGTGGACGCTGGGAGTCCGGGTTTACGGCCAGATCGGCACCGTCAAGGGGGATCTCACCTGCTCGGAGGAGGATGCCTCGTCGCCGCCGGGTTCTCCCGGCAACATCTGGGGGTGCGAGGCCCCTTCGACGGACGAGCTCAGTCTCAACTACCTGGGTGCGGCCTTCACCGGCGGCTATCGGTACCGAAAGACGGACTTCCACTGGGGCCTCGCGGCCAACTACATGGACATGGAGTTCCAGGTCGACGCCCAGACATTCAGCTTCCACGACCGATCGCTCCTGCTCGCCGACGGCTGGACCTGGTCGGTTAACGGAGGTGCTTCCTGGCGGCTGGGAGGTCGAACCTCGCTCGCCGTGGAGCTCTTCTACAGCCCACTCTCCGTCGTGCGCCCGCCGTCCACCTCGTCGGAAAACGATCCGCTGGTGAACCTGAGAACCATGCTGCGGTTCGACCTGTGACGCCCGGCGCCCACAGGATCGCGGCTGGGGCCCTCGGCCTCATCCTGGCCGCCGCACCGGCGTCGGCTGAGGAGTGGCAGATCGAGATGGATCCGCAGCTCACCTCGGTCAGCTTCAAGCTCAAGGCCACCATGCATACCGTCCGCGGTACAGCCTCGGCCTCGGCCTCGCTTCGTTTGAACACTGACGACGGAGTCATGGCGGGCGAGGTGGCGATCGATGCGACCACCGCCGAAACCGGCAACACGAGGCGCGACAAGAAGATGCATGCCAAAGTGCTGCGCACGGCCGACAATCCACGGATCGTTCTGCGGGCCCGGCGCCTCGAAGGCAACCTCGCGCTCGAGGGTACGAGTGAGGTCACGCTACACGGCGAAATGGAGATCCTCGGTCAATCGTACGAGATCAGCATCCCGCTAAGGATCCAGATCAACGGCGGACGCTTCACCGCCGGTGCCGAGTTCGAGATTCCGTATGTCGAGTGGGGCCTCGACGATCCCAGCACGTTTGTCCTACGGGTCGCCAAGGAAGTTCAAGTGATGATCGAGGCTGAAGGCACGATCGTCGTCACCGACGAAACTTCGCGGTGATGCCTCAAGAGAGAGCGGAGGCATGCAAATCAACCAACAATGCCAGCGGCTCACGCCGCTGGCGAAATCTGTCGCCCCTCCAGGGCTTGAATACAAATTCATCTGTCTCCGCCGGAATCGCGCCGCCGGCGCCGCTTCATGGCGTACATGCGCTCGTCGGCCTCGGCCAGCGACCGCGATATATCAGACGCCGTCAGGCAGGAGGAAACACCCCAATCGACACGCAATGACGCCTCGTACGGGAAGCCCTCGGCGGCCTCCTCGAGGGTGCCGATCAGAGTCGTGAATCGCCGCGTGGCGGCGTCGTGAGCGGCGCCGCGGAGCACCGCCACAAACTCGTCACCGCCCCACCGCACCACGAGGTCGCCAGGCCGGATCGACTCCTTGAGCACCCCGGCCACCAGCCGCAGGGCCTCATCACCGGCCTTGTGACCGTGGCGGTCGTTGATTCGCTTGAGGTTATCGATGTCGATCAGCACCACCGACACCGGCTCTCCCCCCTCCCAGCGCTCGAACCACGCCCGCAGAGCCTGTCGGCTCGGGCAGCCTGTGAGCGGGTCCGACTCGGCCAGCCGGAGGAGGTGCTGGTGGGTCTCCCCGAGCTCGGCGATTTCCTCCTCGAGCGCACCGAAATCTGCGGTAACGACCGCAATCAAGGAGGCCACTGCCAGAATACCGAAGCCGAGGAGAAGGGCCCCGGCCATGACCGCCACTGGCGCGCCGATGACCGTGCCGACCGGAGCGAAGAGCGTGGCCGCGGCCCACCCGCCGAGGACCGTCAGCCCGGCGATGAAGAGAAGGCGCGGCAGCGTCCTCTCCACAAGCACCCGAACCCGCCACGCTACCCATGCCAGCGCAAGCAGGAGGGCCGCGCCGAGGATCATCCTCCAGGTGGCCAGCGGCAACAGAGCGGCGAGGACCATCAGGACTCCGGCCGGGCCCAGGATCCACCAAAGGCCCGAGAGATCCGAGGGTTGCCCAGTGTTCCTCCAGTCGAGAGCGGCACCCATCGCCAACAGACCCGCGAGCACCAGCGCGCCGCCGGCACCGCGAGTTCCCGCAACCGGCAGGACCAGGTTGAAAATCCCACCGCCGGCGCCAAGGGCCAGCAGCAGCCATGCGACCGGCCAAATGTATCCGGTCTTCGTCTGGACCAGCCGAGCCAGCAGCAGGTGGATCTGAGCGGTGGCTCCGCACAGGACCACCGCCCCTGACAGGACTCCCACGGCAAAGCCCGAACTCAGCACGGAGCACCCACAATTACAGATGCCGGGTCAATCATCCCGCCGATTATGGCAGAGCCACTCGGAAGACATCGCACGTTAGAACGTTAACCGTTTAAACGTTGAACGTTGAACGTTGAACGTCAAAACCTTTCGACGTTTGCCAGAAACTCCAGGCACAGCTCGGCGACACGTTGCGGCTTCTCCACCACCACCGCGTGGCCGGCGCCCTCTATGATCTCGAACCGCGCGCCACCGATGGACTCAGCAAGGCCACGTGTCCGATCGAGCGGAACAAAAGCGTCGAACTCGGCCGCCACGACCATGGTCGGGCACCGGATCGCCGCCAGCTCATCCCGCAATCGCAGCGAGTGGGCCGTGTTGAGCAGCCCGATGAGTCCCTCGAACCAAAGATCGGGCAGGGCACCGATCTGGGTCCGCCGCATACCGCGTTCCTCGTTGTGGCTCTCAATGTAGGCCGGTGAGTAAACCACCGGCTCGAGAACGTCGGAGAGGTGGCCGCGGTCACCGCCGTCGAGGGAGCGCCGGCAGGCCACCTTCCAGCGCTCAACCTCATCGGCCATCTGACCGTCGAAATCGGCTGCGGCCGCAATAGTGATCAGAGACTGCACCCTGTCGGGATAGCGTCCGGCCACCAGCGCAGCGATCACCCCGCCAAACGATGTACCGACGATGTTGGCAGTCTCCATCTCCAGGTGATCCAGCAACGCCACCACGTCCTCCGCGTGGCCTGCCACGTCGGCGGGCTGCTCCCCGAGCATCATGAGTTGGCCGCGGAAGTCGCAGCGCAAGAGACGGAAGCTCTCCTCCAAAACCCGCACGACGGGCTCCCACGAGGACGCACTCATGGCGACGCCGTTGAGCAACAGCAGCGGCTCACCCTCACCGTCGATGCGATGGTAGAGAATCACCGGGTTCGCCCCGCATCCTCACCGGTCGGCATATCAAAATCAACGGACTTGGCGGCCATGAAGCGCTTGAGGGCTGGGAAGAAGATGTCCGGGCGTTCGATGTAGACCACGTGCCCGCTCTCCGGCACCAGCTCGTAGCGGCTGTTGGGGAAGATGTCAGCCAGCTTTTCCTGCTGCCACAGCGGAATCGCGCGGTCGTGGGCACCGGCCAGGATGAGGGTCGGCGCGGTCACCTCGCGGTAGCCGGCCACCCGCTCGTCGATGGTCTCGAAGAACGGATCCTGTGCCTCGGTGAGCCGGATCAAACAGAAGCGGTAGTCCACAAAGCGGTCGTAGAAGCGCTGACGCATGGCCGCGAGCTGCTCTTCGGAGATATTTTTTACAAAGCGCTCGGAGAAGATCTTCTCGTACATGTAGTGGGTGTAGAGCTCGAAGACCGCCTCGTCACCGCGGTAAAAGAGAAGCGAGATGTCCTGGTACATGTCGAAGAGCTTTTCGCGGCTGGCCAGGATCCCCGACAACACCAGCGTGTGGAGCCGCTCAGGGTAGAAGCGGGCGAACTCGAGTGCGATGAAGCCGCCGTATGAGATGCCCATAGGGTGGATCTTGTCGATGCCGTTTTCGTCCATGATCAGCGCCAGATGGCGCGCGAGCTCGTCGATGAAATAGGGGACGTCCTCTTTTGATGACTCGCCCTGGCCGAGGAAGTCGTAGAGGATCACGTCGTAGTCATCAATCAGCTGTGGTAGGAAGCCGTACCAGGCCTTGGTGTGCATGGCGAGGCCGTTGAGCAGGCACACCACCTCGCGGTCGCCCTTGCCGAAGTACTCCCACCAGATCCTCTGCTCGCCTACTTCAAGGTGACCGCTACGGTCAGGCTGAAGTTCCTGCTTCATGTTCCTCCCTGTCCCGAATTAGAAATTAGGAATTAGGAATTAGGAATGCCGCCCACCCGGAGAATTGGGGAGGGTGGGCGGGAACTCAAAACTCTTAACTCAGTTCTCCGCCCGGCGGAGAACTGTGCAAACCGAAGCGCAAATCGGCCCACCGATGTTGAAGGTCGCAGCCATCTTCGGGTTCGGGACCTGCAGTTCTTCCGGCACCTTCCCCTGGAGCTGCCAGGCGCACCAGCCGATCATCGCCAACCCCGAGGCCCCGACCGGGTGGCCCTTGGCGATCAATCCTCCCGAGGTGTTGATGCCGCATTCGCCCTTGGGGTCGGCCTTGCCGTCGACCCAGTAGCGGGCCCCCTCGCCGTAGCCCGCCTTGCCGATGACCTCGGTGCCAATCGCGCCCATGACCGTGAAGCAATCGTGGATCTCGGCCACGTTGACGTCGTCCGGGCCCGCCCCGGCCATCTCGTAGGCCGCGTTCATGGCGGCAAACGCACCCTCCGGCTTGAGGACGTCGCGGCCCTCCTTCTTGAGCGGGTCAGTCGCCTGGCCCCACCCTGCGATCTCGACGCGGCCGGCCTTGGCGATCCCCAGCTTCACCAGCCCCTCCTCGGTGGCGAGGATCATTCCCGCGTAGCCGTCGGTGATCTGTGAGCAGTCGTAGGTCTTGAGCGGCAGGCCCTCGACGATGTACCGGTTGCGGCCCTCGGCGGTCGCCGCCTCATCAAGCGAGACGTGGATCTTCTGCATCTGAGCATAGGGGTTGTGGTTGCCGTTTCCGTACTCGCGCGACGAAATCTCGGCGAACTCGCGCTCGGTGGTGCCGTGCGCCGCCATGTAATCGCGCATGACCTCGGCAAAGAGGTGAGGAAAGATGTAGACCTTACCCTCGCGCTCGTCGGGGTGCGAGAAGTAGCCCAACACCTCGCCGATGAGGGCGCCATCCATCTTGCCCTCGTCATTGCGCATCTTTTCGAAGCCGACCGCGATACCTACGTCACCGAGGCCCATTTGCATCTTGCCGATCACACTCAGCACCGCCTGGCCGCCGGAGGCGCAGGCGTTTTCCACCGCCTCGATGGGCTTGGCGCCGAGCCCCGGCACCATCGCCACCAGCCCTGCCAGCAGACCCTGCTGGTTGAGCGAGAAGTTGCAGGTCGCGCCAACCGACGCGACATCGATGGCCTGCGGTTCTGCACCGATTTCGGTGCACGTCTCCGTGACCGCGTTGGCAATGATCTCCGGCACCGTCATGTCAAACAGCTTGCCGAATTT
>Ga0164313_10001522_pt1 | contig 20446 bp, 15 predicted proteins | sample GuaBasSedimGuay4_FD_113735 | JGI IMG/M metagenome (GOLD analysis project Ga0164313, IMG submission 113735) | Subseafloor sediment microbial communities from Guaymas Basin, Gulf of California, Mexico - Guay4, Core 4569-4, 0-3 cm | ecosystem: Environmental > Aquatic > Marine > Hydrothermal vents... | reverse complement strand
GATGCCATTCTCCTCGCGCCAGCCGGCTCCAAAGAGCTGGTGACGGCCATCCGAAAGGCCAACGATGCCGGAATCCCGGTGCTCCTGCTGGACACTCGGATCGACGAGGCGGCCGCAGAGTCCGTCGGGGCAGAGGTCCTCACCTACATCGGATCGGACAACTTCGAGGGCGGTGCGGTGGCCGGCCGCTATCTTGCGGAGACCCTCGGCGGGTCGGGCGAGGTGGCCATCATCGAGGGCATCTCGGGCCACGAGACCGCGGATCAGCGTCGCCTGGGATTCCTGCAGGCCATCGCCGAGTACCCCGGCATCCGGGTGGTCGCCAGCCAAACCGCCAACTGGGAGCGAGCCCTCGCTTACAACGTCGCGGAGAATCTTCTGCAGGCGCACCCTGAGATCGACGCCATCTTCGCCGCCAACGACGAGATGGCGCTCGGCGCCCTGGAAGCCGCCGACGCTGCGCAGCGCCTCGAAACCGTCTCGGTGATCGGTTTTGACGCCATTCCCGATGCGCTTGACAACATCAGGACGGGACGGCTCCTGGGCTCGGTGGCCCAGTTTCCGGGCGAGATGGGTCGTCTCGGGGTGTTGTACGCCGCGGCTCTTCTGAGGGAAGGCGTGCGGCCACCAGCAGAGGTACTCACCAAGGTCGAGATCATCAACCTTTTAAATCTCGAGACATTCGACGAGGCGACGAATCCCTCAACGGATGAGGTAAAACGCCGTGACTGAGCCACTTCTCGAGATGCGTAGGATCTGCAAGCGGTTTCCCGGGGTGCAGGCTCTCCAGGACGCCTCGATCGAGGTGGCCGCCGGAGAGGTCCACGTGCTCCTGGGTGAGAACGGCGCCGGCAAATCGACCCTCATGAACGTGCTCTGCGGTCAGCTCGAGGCGGATGCCGGGACCATCAGATTTTCGGGTCACCTCATCGCGCCGCAGAGTCCGATGGATGCCGAGAACCACGGGCTCGTCATGATCCACCAGGAGCTCAATCTGGTGCCCGGTCTGACCGTGGCCGAGAACATCTTCCTGGGCCACGAACCCACCCGCGGAGGTCTGATCCAAAAAGACGTCATGAATCGGGGTTCCCGTGATCTCCTGAGCAGGCTCGGTTGTGGTGTGGATCCGGACACTCCGGTTGCAGAGCTGTCAGTCGCCGAGCAGCAACTGGTCGAGATCGCGGGCGCCCTCAGAGAAGAGGCACGACTCCTGGTTATGGATGAACCGACGGCGGCCCTGGCCGAGAACGAGATCGAGGTGCTCTTTGGCGTCATCCGATCACTGTGCGGCGAGGGGGTGGCGGTCATCTACATCTCGCACCGAATGAAGGAGATTTTTTCCATCGGCGATCGCGTCACCGTGATGCGAGATGGACACACGGTCGGAACAAGGGATGTCGAGGACACCAGTGTCGGCGAGCTGATTCAGATGATGGTCGGCCGCACCATCGCGGCGCAGATACCGAAGAATGAGGTCGCCCTTGGAGATCCGATTCTCGAAGTGGAGGAACTGGCCAGAGATGGTGTTCTCGAGCCCGTGACGTTCGACATCCATGCCGGGGAAATTCTCGGGGTTGCGGGTCTGATGGGTTCCGGAAGGACGGAGTTGGCGCGCGTCATTTTTGGCGCCGATCGCGCAGACGAAGGGTGTGTTCGGGTGTGTGGAAAGACTCTTGTCCACGGGACGCCCGGCGAATCGATAGCCGCTGGTTTGGGGTTCCTCACCGAGGATCGCAAGCAGCAGGGGTTGGTGCTCCAGCTGTCAGTTGCCGAAAATATCACCCTCACCAGCCTCGACGAGCTCTCAGTTCTTGGGGTTCTCGATCTCGGCCGCGAACGAGCGCAGGCACAGGTCATGGTGGATCGGCTCAATATTCGAGCAGCCTCGCTCGATCAGATTTCGGTCGATCTGTCGGGCGGTAATCAGCAAAAGGTCGTGCTGGCACGGTGGATTGCGGCCCGTTGCCGGGTGCTGCTGTTTGACGAACCCACCCGCGGAATCGACGTCGGGGCCAAGGTCGAGATCTACGAGCTCATCGGTGAGCTGGTCGAGCAGGGGGTTGCCATCCTCCTGATCTCGAGTGAGATGTCCGAGCTCATCGGCCTCGCCGACCGGGTGGCGGTGATGCACGAAGGTGAGCTTCAGGGGATTCTGCCACGCGCCGAAGTCACCCAGGAACGGATCATGGAGCTGGCTCTGGTCGACTGATACAACTCTCAATTCTCAGTCTTGAAATCTGTCCACCCGCTCTGACCTGCACATAGGATAATGAGCGCGATGAAATCGAGGGTTCTTCTCCTCGCGTTGATCCCGATGCTGGCGGCACCGATGGTTGCAGCCCAAGACCTGGTCTCTCTCAACGTCTTTGTGGAAGCTCTCGGGCGGGGGTCGGCGGGAACCGTGGTTGGACTCACCATCGAGATCGCCGGGGAGGACAGGGGCCTGGTAGGCGATCGAGTGCGCGTGACGGCCAGCCTGCTCCGCCATGGGGAGGTGGTGGACACGTTTGACACCGAGACAGCTCTGGCGCCTGACGGCAGCGCGACACTCTACCGTGAGTGGGCGCCCGGGAACTATGAGCTTCACATCACGGTCGCGTCCCTCACCAGAGCCGCCTTCGGGCTCTCGGCGGGTGAGGTGGAGGTGCCCGCGATCGACGACCCATTCGAGTTGGCTGTTGAGAGGCCTGCTGGCGATGCGATTCCTGATCTCACGCCGCCGCGCACCGGGGCGGTCCGGTTCGAACCGGGGAGCGGCCTCGACAGCGCCCTTCAGGTCTATCTGGCCGTCTCCGCACCGGAAGGTACGGCGTCGGTGGAGTTCTGGCTTGGCCCCACCCTCTTTGAACGCCGCAAACGCCCCCCGTGGACAATCGCCATCCCACTCGAGGAGATCATCGGACGCACGTTGGTCAAGGCCGTGGCCCGCGACTCCCGGCGACGCTACCTGGGTGAGGACGCTATGCGCCTCAACAATCCGACCAACGAGTTGGGGATCGAGATCCTGCTCGCGCCCAAGGATACGATTGAAAAATCTGTCAGACAGGTGACTCTAGCCGTTACGGGTGGGAATGAGATCAACGAGCTCGACCTGTTTCTCGACGACGAGATCGTGGCGCGATGGGAGGAATGCCCGTGCGTCACCGAGATCGCTGTCGCTGAGCTTGAGAAGGCATCGATTCTCTCCGCCGAGGTGATGGATGCTCGAGGGGACCGAGCGAACGCGGTGCGGATCCTCGCAGAGGGTTTTGGAGCTACCCTGCGGGTGGATATGGTGGAGCTTCCGGTGCAGGTTTTTGACACCCACGACGCTCCGGTCACCGGCCTCAAGAAAGAGGACTTCTCAGTCTTCGAAGACAAGCGGAAAATGGAGATCGAGGAAATCGGCACGAGTCACGACACCCCGCTTTGGCTGGTGATCGCGGTCGACACCTCGGGGTCGATGACCGGGGCCTTTCCCGAGGTGCGCCGTGCGGTTTCGGGTTTTGCCGAGCACCTCCTGGAGGGCGACGACCGGGTGGCGCTCGTTCGTTTTTCTACAGAATCCGAGTTGATGGTTGCATGGACGGATCAGCCCAGTGCCCTCGCGCGAAGCCTCAGCCGAGTGGTGCCGTGGGGGCCTTCGGCGATTTATGACGCGGTGGTCCTCTCCCTGATGCAGTTCGAGAACCCCCGGAGCCGGCAGGCGATGGTGCTCCTCACCGACGGCGTGGATAACGCCTCCTACTCACGCATTGAGTATGTCAAGAACTTCACCCGCACCATGCGTGTCCCCATCTTTCCGATCGGGCTTGGAATCGACGATCCCAATACCATTAGAAACCCCCGGATATCGAGCCGAAAGGTTCTCAGGACCCTTGCCAAAGAGACAGGCGGGATGGCCTTCTTTCCAAAGAACGTCGACGAGCTCCCGGCCATCTATGAGGAAATTTCCGAAATCCTCCGCTCCCAGTATGTTCTCTGGTACCGCCCGGACCCCGACAAATCAGCAAAGAAGTACCGTTCGATAAAGGTCAAGGTCAACAACCCCTCGTTCCACGTGCGTACGATCCGCGGCTACTACCCGGGCAAATAGCCAATTCACAGCGCCAGTTGAAAATTTTGATGGTGGGCCAAGGCCCACCCTACGCCGGTCCGCCAAACTGCGCGGGATCGTAGGGTGGACTTTAGCCCGCATATCTCACCACCTTCCTGCTGCGGGCGCCGATGCACAGCACCCAGCGGTGTTTTCTCGCCTCGGGGTGCTCGACGTACCGAAAGTACGCGCTCCGCGCCCCTCGGGTCGAAAACCCCACTGGGCACCGCACCTCGCCGCCCTCGCGGCGAAAGCCGGTGAGATATGCGGGTTAGCCCACCTTCAGGAAACTGTGTGAAGCGCTGTTGGACGAACTTCTCACTCGAAGAAGCGATCGAGCAGGCCGAGACGTTGAAGCTGAGCTCTGAGGGCAGCGATGCCATCCACTATGTAGGCGTTGAGACCGCATTCCCGGGCGGCCTCCACGTTGACCGGCGTGTCATCGAAGAACGCGATCCTCCGAGGATTGCAGGCCAGATCGCGGATGACGTAATCGAAGATTTCGCGGTCTGGTTTTACCATCCCAATCTCATCCGAAAAATAGTAGCTGTCCATATGGGGATGGATGCTCGCGCGGTGAACTGGAGTGTGGAGCTCGTTCGAGTTGCTCAGGCAGGCGATTCGATGGCTGTTTTGAAGCTGGCGGAGGAGGGGGAGCGCTCCCGGATACGGCCCTCGCGCCCATGACACGAACTCCTGAAGGAACTCCTCTGCCGACAGCTCGAGGTGAAACTCTTCGACCAGGCGACGAGCAAACTCCTCCGGCGTAATGTCGCCCTGTTCGAAGAGCTGGACCGACGCTGAGTGGATCCAGCGATCGCGAATTTCTGACCGATCCGACACCTGGGGCAGAAGGCGACGCATTTCCTCAAATCCCGCGAAATCGATCAGCACGCCGCCGAGGTCGAAAAGGAGAACATCGAAATCAGTATCGCTTCTCACTGATGAAATCTCCCGACGAATTGAGTTTCAATCATTTCAGCCGAATATCTCCTTAAACAGACCGACCGACGCCCGGAAACCGTCTTCATAGGTGCCGTCGGTCGGGTGATAGACGCTTTCGAGTGAAACCACGCCGTCGTAGTTTTCTTCCTTCAGACCTGTGGCGATGCCCTCGAGATAGGGCGCCATCTCGGCGGTGCCCATTTCGCATTGCCAGACCGCCGCACCGGGAATGTCAACCCGACAGTCCTTGATGTGAACGTGCGAAATGTAGCCGCCGCGCAGCGCGTCGAATCCGTCGGGATAGACGACCTCGCCGCAGTAGAGCGTGTTGGCGGGGTCCCACATGAGCCTGAGATTGTCCGACCCCATATCATCGATGAACTTCCGGGCCAGGACCGCCGAGGTGATCATGGCGTTGTTTCCGGTCTCCACAGAAAGGGTGATGTCGTTGGCCTCGGCGAGCTTGACCGCCGGGGTGAGGAGCTCGATAAGCTTGTCCCACGCACCCCTGCTGGCATTCCAGTCCTCGGCGCCGTTGTACCCGAAGATGATCATCTCCTTGCGGAAGCTCATGGTCCGAACAATCTTGGTGTGGAAGGCCTTGGCCATGTCGATGCAGCGCTGGAGGGCGGCCATGTGTTTCTGGTGGACGGCGTCGCCGACCTCGACCTCGCCGACCAGCAGACCGACAAAGTTGTGCCGCGTGATCGATGACACCTTGACGCCGTACTTGTCGACCAGTGCCAGGGCCTTGGCCATCTGATCGTCATCGAGATCACCGGCCTCCTTGTCCCAGACAAACTGCAGCTCTGCGTACTCCAGATCATGCTCGGTCGCCACCTGAAGCGCGTGCTCGAGGTCCCTGCTGATGCCATCGGTGATGACGCCTAGTTTTGCCATGATGATCTCCTTTGCTTTCTCGCGGTCAGTCCACTGATCGGTAGTTTTACCAAGTGACTTCGGTGCCGGCGATCTGTTCCAGGAGCTTGACGATGGACCAGTTGTCCTCATCGGGGAACAGTGAGAGGCCCGATCGAAAGAGCTCGTACGCCGCAGCTGTCGCAAACATCGCGGCGCCGTTCTCTTTGGCCATGTTCATGGTGATCCCGAGATCCTTGTACATGGTCGTGATCTGGCTGCCGGTGTCCTTGAACTTCCGTTCCATGATGAGCTTCGCGCACCCCTTGAAGAGCGGGCTGCTGACGCCGCTCGAACCGAAGACCTCAAACATCATCTCGCCCTTGACGCCGGCCGACGCCCCCAGCACCAGCGATTCGAAGACCGCCGCGAAGGTGGTGCCGATCAACGCCTGGAGGGCGGCCTTGATCGTCTGGCCCTGGCCGATCTCCTCACCGACGTGGAAGACCACTTTGGAAACCGCATCCAGGACCTCGCGGTTCTGCTCGAGAACCTCGGGCTTGGTGGCGGCCATCATGGTCAGGGCGCCATCCGCCGCGCCCGACTTGCCGCCGCTGACGGGGGTGTCGATGAGGTGGATACCCATCTCTGCCAGCGGCGCCACGAGCTCCTTCACCTCCGACGGGTGAATCGTCGCCGATACGATGATGGTTGCGCCGGCTTTCAGCCCCTTTGTGAGCCCATCGTCACCGAAGATCGCCTCTTTGACCTGGTCTCCGTTGAGCACCATCACAAACACAGAATCACTGGACTCTCCCACCTCCCGGCAGCTGTTCGCCCGGGTTCCGCCGGCTTCTTCCAGCTCCGCAAGACGAGCGTCCCTGAGGTCGTATCCGGCAAGCGGAAAGCCCCCCTTGATGATGTTCCGGGCCATCCCCATGCCCATATCACCGAGACCGATAATTCCGACTCTTCTCATCGCTCACTCCTTTTTCTCGCTCCGCCCCGGCTTCCACCTAGGGCTGTCAAAACGCGACAGAGGCGCCGCGTAATTGGTGAAATAGACCCCCTGTTCGGGTACTGAGTGGTCGAAAGTCATTCACAGCACCCGCCCCTATCCCATGAAGACCGACGGCAGCCAGAGGACGAGCGCCGGGAAGAGGATGCACAAGATCATTGTCAGAACGTTGGCTGCGAGGAAGGGCAGGGCGCCGACGAAGATCGGACCGATGCCCATCCGTGATATGGCGGAACAGACGTTGAGACAGTTGCCGACTGGCGGCGAGCAGGCGCCGACCGCGAGACCGGAAACGAGAACGATACCAAACTGTACCGGCGACACTCCGATGTCCGCCGCGGTCGGCAGGAAGATCGGTGTCAGCAGCAGAATCGCAGGGCTGACATCGATAAAGGTGCCGATCAGCAACACGACCAACCCGAAGATCAACATGAAACCCGTCGGCCCGAGATCGAGACTGACCATGTACCGAGTCATCGCCTCCGGTACGCGCTCGATCGCGAGCACGTAGATGTAGAGCTGGGACAACGCGATGATGACCATGATCTTCGAGCTGATCATCACCGTCTGGTTGACACACCGCCACAGGGCCGGGAACTTGAGACGCCGGGTGAAGGCGAAGCCGATGATTGCCGCATAAAGCGCACCGATGGCGGAGGATTCGGTAGGCGTTGCGATCCCGAGGACCACGATGCCGACGATCACTACCGGCATCAGCAGCACGTGAGACGAGAGCGCGGTCTCCCTGGCGATCTCTCCGAGCTTTGGATGCACGTCCTCCTTCGGATAACCGTGACGACGGGCCATGATCGAAACCACGACAAGCTGAAACACGCCGATCATGAGACCGGGTATCGCGCCTCCGAGAAAGAGCTGCCCAACCGATTCCTGCGCGACAACCGCGTACAGAACGACCGGGATCGACGGCGGGATGATCATGCCCATGGTGGACGAGGCGACCGTGATGCCGGCCGCAAATCGGCGGTCATAGCCGCGGCGTTCCATCTCCGGGATCAGGATCGAACCAATCGATGCAGTGTCGGATGTGGACGATCCCGAGATGCCGCCGAAGATCATTGAGGCGCCCACGTTGACGAGCCCGAGGCCGCCCCGGAAGCGCCCGAAGAACATCAGACAGAAGTTGATGAGACGGGCCGTGATGCCGGCCTCGTTCATCAGAAAACCCATGAGGATGAAGAGGGGCAGGGCGATCAGGGTATAGGAGTTGAAGCCCGCAAACATGCGCTGCGGCAGGATCTGCACGAGATCCGGATGGTTGAGGCCGAAAAAGAGCAGGGACGAAAGACCGATCGCATAGGCGATCGGTATGCCCAGGAAGAGCAACACCACCAGGCTGAGGAGCAGGATCACCATGATCCAGACCCGTCAGTCATCCTGCATCCAGGGAACACCGAGCTCTTCCTCACCTTTGAGCCCGAGCCAGAGCTTGATGAAACAAAAAACCGCGGAAGCCCCCGTGCCGATGGGGATGGCGATTTGGGCGGTCCACCGGGGCACGTGGAGGACCGAGATCATCCGCGAACCGGTGATATCGATCCATCGCAGCGAGTACCAGAAAATCACGATATTGATGAGCGCCAGCAGGATGAGGCCGAGTACGTCAACGGCCTTTTTCGGCGCCGGCGGGAGCCGTTCGGTGAACCACGAAATCGCCATGTGCTCGCGTTTGGCGATACCGACCGCGATGCCGAGGGCCGAGGTATAGGCGAAGAGGATGGTGGCGAGTTCGTTGGCGCCGCCGATCGACTCGTTGAAACCGTAGCGCAGCACGACCTGGGTCACCACCAGGGCGAACATGACCAGAAAGCAGATGGAGAAGCCGATTTCGAGCGTCTTCACCAGGATGTGCTCCAGACGCTTCATTTGATCTCCCGGCTGCAGCTCTTTGACGCGGCAATGGCGTCGTCAATGTCATCGCGGGTGAAATCTCCGCGGTCGACAAAGAACTGATAGACCGGCTCGGTGCGCGCCCTCATCAGCGCTCGAACGGATGGTGTGGGGCGGATGATCTCGACGTGGTGACCGAGCTTCGCGATGATCTCCTCCTCGGTCTTCGAGTAGAGCTCATCGCTGAGCTCCATCGCTTCCCGCGCGACCTCGTCGAAGATCTTCTTGAGATCGTCGGGAAGGCGTCGGTACCACTCCAGGTTGACCATCAACGGATCTGGCCCCGTAGCGTGGGTGTCGATGGTGATCCAGTCCAGGACCTCGTACTGCCGCCGGTCCCAGAGGTCCGAGGGAGGTGCGGTCGTGCCGTCGACCACGCCGGTCCTGAGTGCAGAGTAGGTCTCGGCCTGGGCGATGCCCTGCGGGTTGGCGCCAAGCGCATTCTCCATCCGGTGGAAGACCTCCTGCGCACCCGGGACCCGGATCTTGAGCCCCCGAAAGTCTTCCACGGTTCGGATAGGACGTTCTTTGGAGCCGTGGGCGCGAAACCCCTGCGAGATGCCGACCGCCGGGATGTGAAAGCCATGAACTCGTCCCTCCGTGGCGATCTTCATCATCCACGGGCTGCGGACCAGACAGATGGCCTGGTCCCACGTCTCCACCAGATAGGGCAGAAGGACGATGTTGAACTTGATCGAGGCGTCCTCGAACATGCCACCTCTCGTACCCTGCAACGCGCCGATGGCCACGGCATCGGCCATCTCGCGCTCGGTGCCGAGGATTCCGCCGAAATAGTTCTCGACCCGAATTCGTCCACCAGTACGCAGTTCGAGCTCTGACTTGAAAAACTCCATCGACACGCTGCGCGGATCGGTCGCATTTTGCGCATTGCCGTACCTGAAGAGAAACGTGTTCCTGTCTGCTGCCAACGCAGCGGGCTGGCAGAGAGTGAACGCAAACAGGGCGAATAGGGTTCGACTAATTATGGAACGATTCCTCTCGGCGCCTTTCTGAGATCGTCACCGGCAATGTCGTCCCACGAGTAGATCTGAAAGGTCTTATCGTCCGACATCGCGACGAAGAATCCTGACGGGAAACGCTCGTCGATGGGGACGTTCGTCACATCGTTACCGTCGCTGTTGTTGGTCGAGGTGTGGACCACCTTGAGCTCGGGGTGGCTGTGCGGGTTGCCCGGCTCGCCTTCGCGCGGGAAAATGTGGAATGTGTTGGCGGCCTGGTCGGAGACGATGATGTAGCCGGTGCCGTCGTTGATCTCATAAATCGAGATCCCCTCCCGGTCCTCGAGAAAGCCCTCGGTACCGAAGATGGCGAGCTCCTCGGCGGCGGCGGGCGCATCGGGATCGGCGAGGTACTTTCGGATGCCCGCGTTCTCATCGCAGTAGTAGACGTAGCCGAGCTCATCGTCGACTACAACGGCTTCGATCTCACCGCCCTCGCTGACCGCACCGAACTCGCGCACCTTGGTGAACTTCAGGGCGCCGGCGCCGTCATCCTCGATGAGATACTGCCAGAGATAGCCGCCGGAAGGCCCGGTCTTGCGGCTGACCACGGCGAAGAATGCGCCGTCAGAAGGCCGCTTGTACAGCACCAGCCCCATCGGCCGCCGGAGATCCGGCGTTTGCCCTTCGAAGACCTCGATGCCGCCGTTGTCGATCGGTGTCATCTCGGGCAGGCGGAAGGCCCGGATCAGATTGGCATTGCGGTCGGTAGCGACCGCGATGTCGGTGGGGACGCCACCGAGCGGGAAACCATAGGCAACATCGACGTTGTTGATCCGTCCCATGCCGGTGACCGTCTTGTCAGGGATGATCATGCCGTTGAGGTCGAAGGCATAGATCGAACCACCCTTGTCGGTTCCCAGGATCAGGCTCTGCGCGGGGTCATCGGGGTTGAGCCAGATGGCGGGATCGTCCGAATCCTTGCCCACTGGCTCGGTAACCACCACCGGCGTGAGGACCGCACCGGTCTCGTCTACGGTCGCCTCAGTGCCGGTCGTGGTGTTTGCGGGCGATGTGCCCCCGCTGCACGACATGATCGTGATGATGCCCGCCAGCGCGAGAACGCACAGCCCCGATACGGCAGCTCCGCGCAATACTCCTCTTCGTACTTTCGTTGTGCTCATGCTCTCCTCCTTTAATGTCGCCGCCGTCAAGCGATCTTGCCGGCCGGCTGTTAGATGGTCCGAGAATCAAATAGGTTTAGACGTGATCATCAACTTTCACTCTCGCTTGGCGGCGGCCCGGTGGTGGACCGCACGATGAGATCCGGGGCCACGACATCGTGCTGCGGGGTGGTCCGCTCGCCGTCTATGCGCTCGAATAGTCGTTCGACCGCTGATCGCCCCATGTAGCCGCCCGGTTGGTTGATGCTGGTCAGTGAGATGTGGCGCAGCGCCGCCAGTGTGGTGTTGTCAAACCCAACCAGCGAGACATCTTCCGGGATTCTCAACCCGGCCTCCTCCAGAGCATCCATGGCGCCGATGGCGCACAAATCGTTGGAGGCGAAGATCGCGGTTGGGAATGGCTCTGCTCGAAGCAGGTCTTGGACGCCTCGCCGGCCTCCCTCCTCGGTGTGCGCGCCCTGGGCCGTCAGGATGTGATCAGCCAGGCCGAGCCGGCGCATTGCTCGGAGGTAGCCTTCGCATCGGGTTCGAGCCGCGATTCCGGCGCCCCCCTCGATGAGGGCGATGTGGCGGTGACCGAGATCGGCGCAGTGCTCGACCGCGAGGCCGGCGCCGGCGATGTTGTCGTTGGACACACTGTCACACGAGTCGTCGGGGGCGCTACGGTTGAGGACCACGATCGGGGCCCAGCGTCCGGCGTTGGCGATGACCCGGTCGTCCACTCGAGGCGCGGCCAGGATCAGACCGTCGGCGCGAAGCTCGAGCAGACTCTCGATCGCGCTCTCCTCCAGTTCGGGCTGGCGCTCGCCGGTATTGAAGAGAACTCGGAATCCGAGCTCTCCGGCACGAGCCTGAATCCCCGACACCACATCGCTGAAGAAGGGATTCCTCAGGTCGGGAATCATCACGCCGAGGATGCGCGTGCGGCGTTGGACGAGGCTCCGGGCGATGATGTTCGGACGGTAGTTGAGCTCCTCGACGGCCTTGAGGACGGCGGCGCGGCTCTTCGCGCTGACCCCCTCGCCACCACGGATCACCACCGAAACCAACGACTTCGACACCTGCGCCCGCCGCGCCACGTCGTGGATCGTGGGCCCTCGTTGCGACTGTGGGTTGACCGTTTTTCCTCGAGGTGACACTTGACATCAATCCATCTAGGAGATATGTTCCATTCTATGTGGAACGTTCCAGATTATATGTCCAGAAAATCGAAAACGCAAGATGGAACGTTCCAAGAGACAAATTATGGCCGAGATATTCTGTTATTGAGAATCAATCTGGAACGTTCCAAAGCTGATTTGGAGGACCGTTGGTACGGACATCACGGCCAGCTAACGAACTGGCCCATCTATTCAACGACCCAGATGGAAGGAGACAGTAATGGCGCCAATGACTAGATTCCGAACGTTGACTCTGGGGGTGCTTTTTGTGGTGATTGTGGGAAGCTCGGGCATGGCCTTGGCCCAGGATGGCAACGGCACCATCCAGGGCCAGGTCTTTTCTCCCGCCGGCGAGGCGGTGGACAAGGCCGAGATCACGGTCGTCAACCTCAATCTCAAGGCGATCACCGATATGTCGGGCTCGTTCATTCTCGGCAGCGTTCCCGCAGGTGATCACACGCTGGTCTGTACCTATATCGGTCTCGAGCAGGCCACGGTCGAGGTCACCGTGGTCGCCGGCCAGACCCTGATGCAGAACTTCAACCTCAGCTTTGGCGCCGAAATCGAGGTCCGGGGCGCTCCGCTCCTGGTCGGGCAGGCCAAGGCGCTCAACAAACAGAAGAACGCGGTCAACATTACCAACGTCGTGTCATCGGCCCAGATGGGCCAGTTTCCGGACAAGAACGCGGCCGAGGCGGCTCAGAGAATTCCGGGGCTCTCACTCACCCGTGATATGGGAGAGGGCCGATACGTGATCGTACGCGGCACCGAGCCGCGGCTGAACGCGACCACGGTCAACGGCGAGCGGCTGCCGTCGCCAGAGAAAGACCGCCGCAACGTTGCCCTCGACACGATTCCCGCCGATCTCCTGGAGTCGATCGAGGTGTCGAAGGTCCTGACTCCGGACATGGACGGCGACTCGATCGGCGGCACGGTCAACCTGGTCACTCAGCGTGCCCCGGAAGAAGTCAAGGTGTCCGCATCCCTGGGTCTCATCTACAGCGAGCTGTCGGAGGAATTTGGCTACAACGCGACCTTTGGTTGGGGCCAGCGCTTTGCCGACAACAAGTTCGGGATCTTGCTGTCCGGTAGCGCCATGGAGCAGCAGCGCCAGACCCACAACATCGAGCCCGAGTACGACGATGGCTTCCTCGACGAGCTCCAGTACCGCGCCTACGACACTGATCGCGAGCGCTATGGAATCACCGCCGACCTCGATTGGAAGGCCTCGGATCGGTCGAGCTACTTCCTGCGGACCCTCTACACCAACTACCAGGACGAAGAGATCAGGCGCCGAGTCAAGAACAAGGTCGGCAAGGAAGAGATCGCGCGCGACCTCAAGGATCGGCTCCAGGAATCGGATATCTTCTCCCTGACCTTAGGTGGCGAGAACATCGTCGGCCGGTCGCTGGTCATCGACTACCACCTCGCCCGCAACACCGCCAAGGAGGAGACGGCCAATCAGATCATCTCGGCCTTCGAGCAAGGGGACGTCGTCTTCCTTCCCAACGTCGGCCCAAATCACATCGACCCGAACAATATCCAGGCCAACCCTTTGAACGAGGACGTCAATGAGTTCGGGTTCGAGGAAATCGAGAGAGAATCAAAGGTCGCCGAGGAGAAGGACTGGGTGGGCGCGTTCAATCTCACCCAGGGTTTCTACCGCGACGCGGGCTTCAGCGGTCTGTGGAAGGCCGGGGGCAAGGTCCGGCTGAAGACCAAGGACCAGAACGTCGATGTGTGGGTGGGCGAGCTTGACGACGATTTGTACCTGAACGAGGTCCTCAGCCCCTGGACGACGGCAGTACCGTTTTTTGACGGGAGATATGACATCGGTTTGTTCCAGGATCCAACCCTCATGAGGGATCTGTGGAACAGCGGCATTTTGGAAACAGAGCGAATTCTCGAAGAGGATCTGGCGGACTTCACCTCGTCGGAAGACACCTATGCCGGTTACGGCATGGGCGAGTTTATCTTTGGCGGTGGGACTACTCTAGTAGGTGGCCTTCGGGTGGAGCACACCAAGACCGACTACGACGCCTGGGAGCTCGCGCTCGACGAAGAGGGCGACGAGGTCGGGCTGGGACCAATATCAGCCGGTAATAGCTACACCGAGTGGCTGCCGCAGTTCAGCCTGGTCCACAAGCTGAGCGATCAGTCCAATCTCCGCGCCGGTCTCACCAGAACCCTGGCCCGGCCCAACTTCGAGGACCTCGCCCCGTTCCGGCTCATCAACTTCGAGGACCAGGAAATCGTGATGGGGAACCAGGACCTCAAGGTGACGACCGCGTGGAACCTCGACCTCCTATATGAGCTCTATCTCCAGCCGGTGGGCATCTTCTCGGCCGGTCTCTTCTACAAGGATCTCACCGACAATATTTTTCTCTTCACCATCGACGAGGAGATCGACGGAGAGATCTGGGAGGTCACTCAGCCGCTGAACGGCGACGACGCCAACATGTGGGGGCTCGAGCTCGCTTTTCAGAACCAGTTCACGCAGCTCAAGGGCTTCTGGGGCGGTCTCGGTCTCTATGCCAACTACACCTACATCGACTCGGAGGCCACCTATCCCGAGCACGATACGAAATCACCGTTGCAGGGACAATCCGAAAACATCGGCAATGTGTCGCTTGTTTATGAGAAGTACGGTTTCTCCGGCCGGTTGTCGTTCAACTACGTCGGGAAGTACATCATCGAGGTCGGGGGCGGCCCGGAAGAGGACCTCTGGGTCGACAATCACTTCCAGATCGATTTCACGGCCCGGCAACAGCTTTCGAAGAAGTTCAGCATCTATCTCGAGCTCGTCAATCTCAATGACGAACCGTTCGTCATTTACCAAGGCGTCGAGGATCGTATACGCCAGCAGGAGTTCTACGGCTGGTGGGGAACTGTGGGCGTGCGATTCAACCTGTAACGACCTGAGGAACTGAAACAGCGACCGGGCTGGAACCTGGAAACAGGGACCTCGTCCCCCTTCCCAGGGGGACGGGTCTCCAGCCATCGGCGCCGATGGTCGATGAATCGAGAATGGTTATCGAAACGGAGGTGAAGGGCCGATGAACCGCACGACAGTTGGTCTGATCGGCGCCGGCCGCATTGGGCGGCTGCATGCCGAAAACCTGGCCCGGCGGATCCCAGAGGCGGATTTGCGGGCGGTCGCCAGCCCACATCTCGACGAGGTTTGGGCGGAGACGCTCGGCATCCCGGTACGGTCCACTGAAATCGATGCGGTCATCGATGATCCTTCGATCGAAGCGGTCGTCATCGCCACGTCGTCAGATCTCCACGTCGAGCTGATTCGGCGTGCGGCTGCGGCCGGCAAGCACATCTTCTGCGAGAAACCGGTGGCCTTCGAGCCCGGCCCGATCGAGGAGATCCTCGAGATCACGGCCAAGGCTAGCCTACGGCTTCAGGTAGGCTACAACCGCCGTTTCGACCCCAGTCTGCTCAAGGCATCCGAGGCCATTCGCAGCGGCGAAATCGGAGATATCCACACCGTCCGCGTCACCAGCCGCGACCCCATACCCCCCGACATCGATTTCGTGCGCCGTTCGGGCGGGCTGTTCTTCGACTTCACGGTCCACGATTTCGACACGGTGCGCTTCCTCTCGGGCGCCGAGATCGTCGAGCTCTTCGCTGTCGGCGAGGTGCTCGTCGATCCCCGAATCGGGGCCGCGGGCGACATCGACACCGCGGTCATCACCCTCCGATTGTCGAACGGCGCTCTGGCCGTGATCGACAACAGCCGCCACGCCGTCTACGGGCAGGATCAGCGCTTCGAGGTTTTTGGGTCGGCCGGGAGCATCGCAGTCGACAACACCCGCGCCACTTTCGTGACTACCAGCACGACGGATGGGGTGGTTTCAGAAAAGCTCCACGGGTCCTTCGGCGACCGCTACCAGGAGGCCTTCGTGGCTGAGATGCGTGGTTTCCTGAGGTCTGTGCGAGAGGGCGGGCCGGTGGCGGTGGGCGCCGAGGACGCGCTGGCCGCGGTGCGGGCAGCGCACGCAGCGCGCCGGTCGCTTGCGGAAAACCGGCCGATTCGCCTTGTCGAGGCCGTCGAAACCGTCGAAGCGGTCGGCGCGGGGAGCTCGCGATGAAGACCATCACTACCGGCATCCTCGGCGCAGGCAGGATCGGCCGTCTCCACGGCGACAATATCCTCCGCATGAACGGCGTCGACCTCAAGGCTGTGGCCGATCCTTATGCCGATTTCGGGAGCTGGCCGGAGGCCGCGGTCGCCACCGGCGAGGATCCGGATCTCGTCCTCGGCGACGACTCGATCGAGGCCGTGCTTATCTGCTCGCCGACCCCGACCCACGCCGATTTCATCGAACGCGCGGCCGCGGCCGGCAAGCACATTTTTTGCGAAAAACCGATCGATCTCGAGCCGGATCGCATCCGGAGAACTCTAGCTGCCGTCGACCAGGCTGGGGTCAAGCTCCAGGTTGGCTTCAACCGGCGATTTGACCCCACTTTCGCTTCTGTGAAACAGGCGGTGGACGACGGTAAGATCGGAGAGATCCACCTCGTCAAGATCACCTCTCGGGATCCGGAGGCGCCACCCGCCGACTACGTCGCAACCTCGGGCGGCATCTTCCTCGACATGACGATTCACGACTTCGATATGGTGCGATTCCTGTCCGGGGCCGAGATCGTCGAGGTCCACGCCTATGGCGCGGTCCTCATCGACCCCGCGATCGGTACGGCGGGCGACGTCGATACCGCCGTCACGACGCTGCGCCTTTCAAACGGCGCCCTCGCCGTGATCGAGAACAGCCGCCAGGCGGTCTACGGTTACGACCAGCGGGTCGAGGTCTTCGGCTCGAAGGGCAGCGCGGAGGCGTTCAACGAGGTGCCGGCCCAGGTGCGGCTCAGCACCGCCGACGGAATTCGTTTTGAAAAACCGCTGTACTTCTTCCTCGAGCGCTACCAGACGTCCTTTGTCGCCGAGCTCGAGGCCTTCTTCTCCTGTGTGCGCGAGAACAGGCCGCCGCCGGTCGACGGCCGCGACGGGCTGATGTCGGTGGTCGCCGGCCTCGCGGCCACCAGGTCGCGGGCGGTCAACCGGCCGGTGGTTGTCGAGTCGCCGGGTGAGACGCCATGAACCCGTTCCGGATCTTCCTCACCGGCCCCGATCTGCCGCTGCTTGCCTCGAGCGAGGAGATCGACCGCCTCTACAAACGCCACCGGCTGCGGATCATGATCGCAATCACCGTCGGCTACGGCCTCCTCTACACCTGCCGGCTGGCCCTCTCGGTGGTCAAGAAACCGCTCATCGACGGCGGCATCTTCACCCCGGAGCAGCTCGGAATCATCGGTTCGGCCATCTTCTACGCCTACGCGTTCGGCAAGCTCACCAACGGTTTTCTCTCGGATCACATGAATGTCAAGGTCTTCTTCGCCTTCGGGGTTCTGATGTCGGCGCTGCTCAATATCGGCATGGGCTTCTCCACCGTTCTCTGGGTGTCGATCGTGCTGTGGGGCCTCAACGGATGGGCCCAGGCATTTGGGGCTCCAACCGGGGCGGTGGCCATGGCGAACTGGTTCAGCCCCCGCGAGCGGGGTCGAATCTACGGTATTTGGAGCACCGCCCACGCCATCGGCGAGGGGCTGACCTTTGTTGGGGTGGCGGGTCTGGTGGCGTTGTTCGGATGGCGGGCGGGTTTCTGGGGTCCGGGTCTGCTCTGCATCTTTGTTGCTCTCGGCGTGTACCTGCTCGTCCAGGACCGTCCGCCGACCCTCGGACTGCCGTTGGTCGCCGACTGGAAGAACGACCACGTGGACGAGGAGCCCAAAAGTGAGGCCAAACCGGGGAGCATCTGGGCGACCCAACGTGCGATCCTGAAGATCCCGGCCATCTGGGTGCTCGCCCTCTCCAGCGCCTCGATTTACGTGACGCGCTACGCCATCAACAGCTGGGGCATTCTCTATCTGCAGGAGGCCAAGGGCTACTCGCTGGTCCAGGCGGGGGCCATCATCTCGGTCAACACCATCGCCGGAATCCTCGGTGCGGTCGCCTACGGATTCTCATCGGACAAGATCTTCAACGCTCGCCGGCCGCCCACCAATCTGATCTTCGCGTTCGTCGAAATCGTCGGCCTGATGATGATCTTCTTCGTTCCGACCGGTGGTCCGGCGTTCATGACCGTCGCGTTCTTTATCTACGGATTCGGTCTGACTGGTCTGGTCACGGCGCTCGGTGGGCTCTTCGCCATGGACATCGTGCCGAGGCGGGCGGCCGGAGCGGTGATGGGGTTTGTGGGCGTCTTCAGCTACATCGGTGCGGGCATCCAGGAACGTGTCAGCGGCATCCTCATCGACAACGGATCGACGATCGTCGACGGCGTCCGGCACTATGACTTCACAAACGTGATCTGGTTCTGGGTTGGATCGTCGGTGCTGTCGTTGATCCTCGCCACGACCCTGTGGCGGGTACAGGTACGGGATTGAGGGAAATCATGACTGAAGAACAACAGACTTTCGATGTCGTAACGCTCGGTAACTACACCAAGGATACGATCGTCACCGCGGCGGGCACGCAGCATGCCGACGGCGGGGGTGTCGTCTATTCGGCCCATGCGGCGCTCAGCCTCGGACGAAAGGTCGCAGCGATCACGAGGTTGGCTCGCGAGGATTTCCACGTCGTCCGGTCGCTCGAGGAGGCGGGAATCACCGTCTTCGCGACCGAGACGCCGAGCTCGACCCTGATGCGGCTCGAGTACCCGACGGAGAATCCGGATGAACGTAAGCTGAGGGTGGCGGATACCGCCGGGTCGTTTACGCCCGAACAGGTGCAGGCCATCGACGCGAAAGCGTTTATTATCAGCCCGTCGTTTCGTGGCGAGGTGCCCATCGAGGTGATTCAGGCACTTCGCGCGAAGGACGCGATGATCAGTGCGGATGCCCAGGGATTCATCCGGGTCCGCAGGCCGGACGGCCGACTCGAGCACCCTCCCTGGCCCGAGCAAGGTGAGGTGTTGGCGTTGATAGACATCCTCAAGGCTGACGCGGTTGAAGCCGAGGCTCTCACCGGGGAGTCCGACATGAAGGTTGCCGCAAGAGCTTTGGCAGCTCAGGGACCTCGAGAGATCGTGATCACCCACCGCGACGGAATCGTGGTGCTGGCCGGCGGCCAGATCCTCGAGGTTGATTTCCACGCTCGATCCATGAAGGGACGGAGCGGTCGCGGCGACACCTGTGTCGGATCCTATGTGGCGGCACGACTCGAACACCCGCCGGAGGAAGCCATCCTCTGGTCGGCGGCAACAACGAGCTTGAAGGTGGCGACCCCAGGGCCGTTTCGCGGGAGTTTTGACGACATCGTCGACCTCAAGGAACAACAGTACAAAGGAGTCTTTTCGCCGCAGTGTTGATAGAAACCCAACCGACCTCGCGCGTGGCCGCGGTGTCGTGAGAATTCCAAGGAGGAACAGGTCATGAAAGGGATGGTTCTTGATGCGAAGTGGGAGCCGAAATCCAATTACACGGTTTCGGATTGGGAGAAGGAGACCGGCAAGGCGATAAACGGCAACGCCATCTGGCACAACCCGACGCTCGAGGTCCGCGACTGGCCGGATCCGAAACCTGGCCCCAAAGAGGTTCTGCTCGAGATCCAGGCCTGCGGCGTCTGCGGGTCCGACATGCACTTTTACGAGACTGACGAGGAGAACTACATTCTCTATCCCGGGCTGACCAAGTTCCCCACCATCCTCGGCCACGAGTTCTCGGGCAAGGTGGTTGAGGTCGGCAAGGACGTGACGCTTCTCCAGCCGGGCAACATGGTGACGGTGGAGGAGATGATCTGGTGCGGCCGCTGCATCCCGTGTCGCAACGGCTACCCCAACCACTGCACGAATCTCGAGGAGCTCGGATTCACGATTCCCGGCGCCTTCGCCAACTACATCGCGGTCGACGAGAAGTTCTGCTGGAAGATCGACTCCATCGCGGAGCGGATCGGCAGCGAGGAGAAGGCGTACGAGCTGGCCGCGCTCACCGAACCGACCTGTGTCGCGTACAACGCGATGTTCGAGCGGGCGGGTGGATTCAAACCCGGCCACCTCGTCAGCGTCTTTGGGGCGGGACCGATCGGGCTTGCGGCCATCGCGCTGGCCAAGGCGGCCGGTGCGAGCATGATTGTCGCCTTCGAGGTCTCGCCGCAGCGCATCGCCCTGGCCAAGGCAGTCGGCGCCGATTTCGCCTACGATCCGCGGGAGGTGGCGGCGGGCGAGCTCATGATGGAGCACAGCGATGGCGCGGGATTCGACTTCCACATCGAAGCCGCCGGCGTTCCTGAGCTGGTGATCCCGGAGATGGAGAAGGGTCTCGCCATCAACTCG
>Ga0164313_10001520_pt1 | contig 20463 bp, 9 predicted proteins | sample GuaBasSedimGuay4_FD_113735 | JGI IMG/M metagenome (GOLD analysis project Ga0164313, IMG submission 113735) | Subseafloor sediment microbial communities from Guaymas Basin, Gulf of California, Mexico - Guay4, Core 4569-4, 0-3 cm | ecosystem: Environmental > Aquatic > Marine > Hydrothermal vents >... | reverse complement strand
GCTGACGGGATAGAAGTTGAAATTATTGCCAAGGATGGTGCTTTTGGCTCTGCAATTTTCACCGGTGCACCATTGCCCATTACACGTGCAAATGATGACTTTGCCGCCTTGATGATCGCCAACTCGTGGATGGGTGAGCATCGCAAGTCCTATTCCCGCCTGTATCAGAAGATTCGCGAAGCCCGTTCGATGAACTATGGTGACTACAGCTATATTGAGTGGTACAACGCGGGCGGACAAAACATGTTGCCTCCTTCAGGGGTGCCGCGCGCTTCAAATTACTGGTCAATCTGGATCCGGCCGGTTCAGATCGCCACACAATTACAGGCACAGTATCCGGAACTGGCTGATGTCAGCATCGGGCATGCACACTTTGCTTTGCGGATGGCGATCCGTGAGTTTGACCTGATGATAAAGAAAGGTATGAGCAAAGAGGATTTCGAGGCCACCAAAACCTTCCTGCGCAGTTATACAAAACTGTATGCACAAAGCCCCTCACAGCAACTCGGCTGGTTGATGGATTCACGCTTCTATGGCCGCACGGACTACCTGGCTGAGTTGGACTCATTGCTGGAACAAACCACGCTGGAGCAGGTAAATGCCGCCATGCGCAAGTATTGGCAGACTGACAGCATGTTTGTCACGATCGTGACGGATAAGGGCGAAGCACAGCCACTGGCAGACAGCCTGATCAATAACACGGCATCGCCAATGAGCTACTCGGACCTGGTCAAATCAGGTTTGCCTGCCGAGGTTCTGGCCGACGATGCTGCAGTTGCTGATTATCATTTGAATATCAAGAAGGTTACGATTGTGCCTTCTGCCGATACATTTCAATAGCCAGAAATAGACAGGCCCGCGACTGTGGGCCTGTCGTTACGATCGTTCTTACGGGTTCAGACATCGAGCTGAGGTTTTTTTGCGTAATTGATCTTTATTTTGGGTGATTTCCAAGCCGATCATCGAATTAAAATTATTAATGAATAACCACCCTCCTACCCCCTAAAAACCACTTAACGCAAACTTCCTATTTTAGTTGATCTGGGTCAATTTGTGGCAGAGAGCATCAGCGTAGATTTCATTATAAATAGCTTGAATTCATCACAAAGGGATTGGGTTCTGAATGCGACTATTTAATTTACTTTTAACCTGCAAATTCAGATGAACAATCATCGCCATCTCAGTTCTGCTTTAGGGGTTGGGAGAGTCGCTCGGAGCGATAGACACCAGGATCCTATGATCGGCGTCACGGTTACCGGAAAACAAGGGTTTTGTTACACAAATACGACAATTATTAAATCACAAATTCAAAAACTTTAGGAGTCTCAACATGAAAACATTAATAGTGGTTCTATTGCTCATTAGTCCAGCGTTGCAAGCGCAGGTAAGCACGGCCGCCGTAAAGGTATCGTCAATTGCAATTCGTGCGAATGGTCATCACCACGTTGCTTTTAATCAGCTTGATGGTAGTGATTATCTAATTCCAGATGAAGACCCTGTTGTCGCCTGCTTTACTCGCAATCGTGCGGTCATTCTGGAATCAGACGTAGCTACACAGGCAATTCTGAGTGTAGCGCTTACTGCCATGACAACCGGAATGACTGTGGTTGGGGAGGTTTCTGGCTGCGCGGAGCTCAACCCAACAAATGGTTCGGGTTCAACCGGTCCAAAGCTCATCAAGGTCAAGATTACTATTGATGAAACTGGAGCGTCTTTAGATGAAGATTATTAACGCTTTGAGAGTCTTTAAGTCCGGCTGTTAGTAGCACTTTATTGTGTTTCAGATTTGTTTAAGGGCTTCCTGAACGATCATCTGGTTATTTCAAATTAAGAAAATTTCATGCGTCTGACTAAATTATTAGTATTGCTGTTGATGTGGTCTTGTTCATTCACTGCGACTGCCCAGTCCAATCGCTTATTCGATGACGAAACCACGCCTGCCCAGGTTCAACTCCCAGCCCACGCCGTGGCCAACCAATCCCGGTTTGTGAAGGTCAATCGTGGCCTGTTGGGCCACAAATCTTTCACCCTTGAGTTGTTTGACGGTGACTATATCGCCATTCAGGACAGGCTTGAAAAGCACAAGGGCGGTAGTTTTGTATGGGTTGGTCACCTTGAGGGAATAGAGGCATCGCAAGTCGTATTCGCTTTTCATAAAAAACACGTGTCAGGTTTTGTTAGTAAAGATGGGGAAACGATTGAGTTGGGCACCAACAAGAAAGGAGAACTGATTTTATATCGTGTGGATGAAAGCAATCTTCCAGACCTGGAACCCGATGCTATCCCGCAGGCAGCAGACCCATTAAAAGAAAATAGAAAAGTATTTGATGCGTTTAAGGGTGCAATTGATAGCGCAATTCAGCAGGAGTTACTGCTTGTCTATACCCAATCAGCCTGTGATCAGCGTGGCGGTTGTGACAGTCTCGAAGCAGATTTAATGGCGTCCGTTGCAGATACCAACCAGGCATATGCGAATTCTGAGGTCGGTATAGAGCTAAAGCTTGTCGGCATGGAGTTGTTGGATTATACCGAAGGTGGAATTATTCAATCGTTAAAACACTTAACCTGGCAACAGGGTCATGCTGATGACTCCGAGGGTTATTTGGACGAAGTTCACGCATTACGTGATCAAGCCGCTGCAGATCTCGTGGTACTGGTTTCAAATGATGCTGACTATTGTGGCATTGGCTGGGTCAATTCCACTGCCGAAACGGCGTTCAGTGTCGTGAACTGGTCTTGTTTAAGTAATCGTTCACTCACGCACGAAATTGGACACAACCAGGGCAATGCGCACAATCGTGAAAATGCCGGTGTGGATGGTTTATTTGATTTTTCCTACGGTCATCGGGTCTGTGAAGGTCAAAATGGATTCCGCACCGTTATGTCTTATAGCAGCAGCTGTGACGTGCCCAGAGTTAATCATTTCTCAAATCCTGACATAAAGTTTAAAGGTCAAGATACTGGAATCTCAGAAATCAATACTCCCGAAACCGCAGCCAACAATGCCTTGTCACTGAATCATACGGCAACCGTGGTGGCGAGTTTTCGACAAGATCCGAATGCCTCGATACTGATTACCAATCCGGGTTTCCAGCAAAATAAAGTCGAATATCCGGTTTTACTTGAGATTGAGACCACTAGCAATAGCGGCCAAGCGTTATCTTTCAGTGCTTATGGTTTGCCTGCAGGCGCGTCAATTGACAAGGTATCAGGGCTGATTAGCGGCACATTGCTGAACGATTCTGTGGGTTACTACACCGTCTTGGTATACGCATCAAACGAAACAGAAACAGTGGGCGCGCAATTTTCCTGGCGGGTAACCAATCTTGATGGCAGTGGTGGTGAGAATCCATCAGCCGCTGCTGATTCTTGTGCAAACGGCATCATGGGGTTTATCTATTATGCCAATTACACCATTGGCTATCTTAAACCGGGTTGTAGTACGACGCCCGTCGCACCCACGATCACTGACCCAGGTCAACAAACCAGTTTGGCTGGGGAAGCAATATCCCTGCAAATCGTGGCAGCTGATGGTAATGGTGACACACTAACCTATTCGGCGACAGGACTGCCGGGTGGTTTACTTATAGATACAAGTACCGGGCTAATCAGCGGTAACGTCGAATCAAATCAGATTGGAAACTATCCGGTGATTGTTTCTGTAACTGATGGAACAAATACCACTGATATTTCATTTGGTTGGGATATCTTTAACCTTTCAGCCGTTAGTGAACTGACCCATATCTGGACAGATGAAAGCAGCCGATTATTTAAGCTGGCCTGGCGTTTTCCGGAAGCTGAACTAGCCGATCCATACCGTACACCAGCCTATTTCAAGGTTAGCCCCGGATATATGCAAGCAGAAGGTGTGACGCCACCTCCTGACGTGGCATTTACCGCTAGCGTTGGCAATCGTATGTGGCAATCTTTTGGTATTGATGGTTTTGGTTATTTAGGTAGCACTTACTGGGTGGCAGCGTGCGTAGGCGATGATCAATGTGGGCCGTTGGTAGCTGTCAATCTACAAACCGCCTCGGGCAGTAGTGATTTAAAGGCAGTGAGTCAGCTTGGCTCAACCTGGTTGGATGAGGTCGCTGGTACATTCATCCTGGACTGGACCTATGACGCAGATTACTTTGCCAGTAGCACTGGCAAACCGGACTTGTTCAGGATCACCTCCAGCATGGACCCGATGGGTCTTTCAGTGGATGTGGCGGCGGGTTCTCCGGCTATCCTGAGCTGGCAGTCCGGAACCCTTGATGATGATAATTTCCTGGGTGCCAGTTATGAAATAAAAGCCTGTTTGAGCAGCGGCCTGTGTGGGCCATCGCAGGTGATGACGCTGTCTCGTCAGTTACCGGCACCAGCCATGCCGACACCTGTTTGGGTCAGTGGTAACCAGACAGTTGATGAAAGTTTGCAATTTACCTTGGACTGGCAACCCGTCAGTGATCCTCGGGTCGACTATTACACCATAGAAGAGCAGGGCCCTATCGGCACGTCGGTGTTCTACACGGAGGCAGATTCAATTGCTATGGAGCGGGCAACTGCCGGGTCCTACTCTTTCCGGATCAAAGCCTGTGATCGCGACCGTGAAAACGGCGACAGTTGCGGTCCTTACAGTACTACCGTCAGCGTTACGATGCCTGAATTTGCACAAATGGCTAGTATCAGCAATCTGGGTTGGTTCTGGGTGAATGAGTCTGAAAAAACGATGCGACTGAACTGGAAGTACCCGGCGAGTGCTTATAACACGAGTATTGGCCGTCCAGATTATTTTGATGTGAAATATTATGGCAATATGTGGCAAGGGCTCAGTTTTAACCACAGCGTAGATGCCTCCAATGGCGATGGTGATTACACCTGGGTCAGCAATAGCATGGATTTGGACCAAACCTGGAGCCAAGGCGACTTTGAAGTCAGAGCCTGCACCAATGGTGGGGTTTGTGGTAGTCCGGTCTTAATTAGTCCCTGGAGTGTGCCTGCCAGCCCGGCATTGGATCAGGACTATGCGACACAAAGCAATCATTGGGATAACCCCGTGGCATCAGATCCCGTACTTGGTGGCCCTGATGATATGAAACCAGGTTCGTGGTGGGATCCTGCCCGTGCGGGCACTGGCTGGGATTTCTTCTGGGCAAGTGAACTGCGCTATCCGGCTATTCATGAAAACTATGGTAACACCTATGATTTAATTGCTTTTTGGTACGCGTATCAGAAGTTCCCGGATGAAAATGGCAATGACATCTGGCTGCCTGTCTGGTTCTACTCAGAACTAAAACTGGAGAATGATCACTATTTGGGAACACTGTATTTCCCAACCCAGACGCAGGATGGTGAAGCATGTGATGCTGATAATCGCTGTGCTGTAGGTAAAATTGAGGTATTTATTGACCCCACCAGCAACACAATGGCAAATGTCAGTGTCACGATAGACAAAGATGCCGGACTCGAAGGAATATCGAATGCATCTTTCGATCTTTCCTATATTGGTGAAGACACAAGTTTATTTGGATCCGGCGGCATCGAAAACCCGCATGACCACTTTAGTGGTATGTGGATTCCCGACGGCATCAACAATTTGCTTGACGGTAATTTTGCGACATCACACTGGACCGAAGGCTGGTTTGAATCAGTGATGGTTGTGCATTACGACCAAAACGGTGTGCCCATCTGGACCCGGGCACAGGCCGACGGCCGGGCACCAGATCAACGTGATGGCAGTCCGCCGTTGACACCGACACAGAAAGTGGCCGCCGTCGCTCAAATTCACGATGGCAGCCTGACATTTGAGCCGGGTTTGGTTTTTACCGTCGATTATGGTTTTAACCCGACAACGGCCAATCCCACCTATCCGGCTGGGCACCCCAATGTTGGTCAACCCTATGACGTGAGTCAACACGAGATACCTGCCGGCAGCGGTGGGCGTCTTTATGAAGATCATGGTATCGCAGGTGACTCCTACGAAGGGTACCGCAAAGCTGGCATTTGGCTGGATTTGAGCTACACGATTGGGTCGGGTGCGGGCACCAGAGTTGTCGATTTATCGACAGGCACAAGTAGTAACCCAGCCAAAATGCACAAGCTAACCAATTTCCATGATATCCGTTTTTATGTTGGCGGAAATCGTACCGAGGTTGCAGAATGTGCCTTGGTCAAGAGCTCTCCAGAGCTCGGTGGAAGTTGTGATTTACGACTCAACTGGTTCACTGACAGTGAGTATCCAGATATAACCGCGTTTCTGCACAACCTGGACACAGGACAGTACAGCAAAATTGCTACTGCAGGTGAAGGAAATGCAGAATATCCCGCAACAATCGGTTACCCATATTCCATCACTCAAGCGGGTACCTATCAATTGGAGTTATGGAAACACCCTGATATCAGTGGTGGAGTACCGGATACGTCACTTCAAGGGAATGCCCAAATAGCGGTATCCAAAGAGTTGACAGTGGTTGATGATGACGCAGAAGGCGTCTCCGACCCGGATACACCATCCAGTCCAACTGTGTACGATGAGCCACCCCCATTAGCTGTTAGCAATGAGGGAATTGGCGCAACTGCAGGGTCATTCCGTGTGGATGAGTCGGGTGCTGCCACCTATAACATTCCTATATTGACTGCGCCTTCGACCGGCAATCTGAAACCAGATATCTCGCTTGCATACAATAGTCGCTTGGGCAACGGCCTGGTTGGGGTTGGATGGCAGATCGCCGGTACCAGCACTATCAGTAGATGCAGCCAGACACTTATTCAGGATATCAGCGAGACGAATCCAATAATTTCCCGTGGTATTACCATGAACAGCACAGACCGATTTTGCCTGGATGGACTGCGTCTCATGCTGATCGGTGTTGACAAGGATTATGGAGAGGATGGCGCAGAGTACCGGCTTGAAACTGATACAACCGTGCGTATTCGTTCACATGGTAGTCAGGGCAGCGGCCCCAAGTCTTTTGCAGTCTGGCGTGGAAACGGTTCTGTTAGTTACTATGGTGATTGGTCTGATCAGACAGCAGATAGCAGTGAAGATGCCTTAATTGGTGCTCATCTAGATCCAATCGACCCAACGGCCGCCGGCTGGGCTATAGACCGAATATATGATGGTGCGAACAACTATGTGACGTTTGACTACGAGGACTCAGGAGAATCTTTCGGATTTTCTGAGCACCGCTTAGTAGGAGTTAATTATGCGGCTAATGATGACCTGCCAGAGAATGTACAGGGCATGGCGAATCGAATCGAACTGATATATGACGATAGTCGAACAGATGAAAAAGAAAGGTATTTGGCCGGGCGTCTGTTCAAAAATACAAAACGGTTGGCTCGTATTGAATCGCTGGCTTATGAACATCCGGCTGTCAGTTTGTACACCATACGCTCATATAAGCTTAGCTATGATGAAGATGGAAATGGCCGTTCTGCACTGATCTCCCTTCAAGAATGTAGCGATAACACAGATACCGTTTGCTTCGCAGAAACCCAATTTGCATGGAACAAATCAGCGGTGACGTTTACGGATTTAACATCGAATTCGGCTGTGTATAAAACTGATGAAGTTTTTAATGCGAAGCTTTTCGAAGCCAAACCAGCGGATATCAACGGTGACGGTCGATTGGATATGATCTGGCTTAAATGTGATTCTTACACCGCCAATGGCCTTAACAAATTCGCTTCACGGGTATTTTATTCTTTGGCTACCGGAGAGAATGAATTCGCTGCCCGCCAAGATGCCGGGAGAATTTCTCGCGAAGACACTTTCTGCGAAGGTATTTTCGGAGTCGCACCACCTGTTTGGACCGTTATGGATTATAACAATGATGGTATGACAGACATTGTCTTTAGAAGCGCTGGTCTGTACCCCAACGGTTCAGGTTGGTATGGACTGGCATCCAATGGCTTGGGATATGAGGCCCCTGTTACGGGCCAGGTAAATGATCAGGCATCTGCACAGCCTCTTGGAGTGTTGCCCTTTGAACCTCAAGGTTTGTATGATGAGACGGTCCAGTTCGGTGACTACAACGGTGATGGATTAGTCGATGTATTGTCTTTCAAGTCAATTGCAAATGCCAATGGAAACCTGCAACCACATTTCTACATGCAATTGAACAATGGTACACCTACGCCATATAGTTCTGGGTATATTGAACTTGATTTCGATAATATCCCCGTCCCGGATTCTGTCATGGAAACAGTGACTGACTATGATTTCCACATTGAATTTACGCCGCGTAAAGATTACACCACAGGATCTCAAGTAGTTGATTACAACAATGATGGTGCCACTGACATCCTAGTAAGGATGCGGTTGTCAGACACTGAAGTGCAATGGGCCGGCTGGGTTGTACTGGTGTCGGATGGCGATGGAGGTTTCTCAGAAGCAGTGTGGGCGCGACAGGAAAATCCAGTAGTCAAGGCTGAGGCCGACGTTTACCTGGTAGACTTAAATGGCGACGCATTAGCGGACCTGGTCTGGTTACCACCTTCAGCTGATAACCCTTCCTATGAAACTTGTCCACATGAATATGGTTATAGAATCAATGTGGGGAATGGCTTTGGTCAGAACAACTATCTGAACAACATAGTGGATGAAAATAATCCGTGTACGGTTGACACGTTTACACGCATGGAATTGATCAAACGAAAAGCTTCAACAACTGTTCAGTTTTTTGACTTTGACGGGGATATGGATACTGACATCCTTTTTCCAATCAAAGACGGGACAAAATCAACATTTAAGGTACTACGATGGCAGGGCACAGAGTTTGCAGCAGCTCATGAAGACACTAATCTGATTTCCCGTGAAATTCTTAAAGAAGGTGACCGCAGTATGTTTGTTGATATGACCGGTGATGGTTTTATCGATCAGCTTTTTTTCCAACGCGAAGCTAATGGTGATTTGGACTTTGTGAAAATGAAGACCGGTTTTAATGGTCATGACCTGGCAAGGGCCAATACCCTCGCTGCTGACTACACACTTGAGCGACATGAACCCCAAAACGTAATCACAAAAGTAACCAACGGTTTTGGAGATTTCGTCGAGATTCAATATCAATCATTAACCCAATCTGAAGTTTACCAGCGCGAAAACAACGCAAGAAGCGCGGAATGGGGTACGCCGCTCTTCGATGTGATTTGGCCTGACTACGTCGTTAGTATGGTCTCTGCTTACAATTTGGAGTCGTCTGTTGGCAACGAAACGGGCACAGATAGTGTTGCAAATACTCACTATGCTTACCGCGGTGCAAGAGTGCAAACCGGTGGTCGTGGACTGCTGGGATTTTCAGAGATAATCACCTTTGAAGAGAATTCCAATGTTCGTACAGCCACTCGCTACCGGCAAGGTTTCCCCTACACCGGTCTGCCATTCGATACGGTGCGCAACGTTTCAAGTAATGTGACATGGAACGATTTTGAAGCAGTTAGTATTTGTCCAGATCCATGCAGCAGCATGCCAGATTGGGACCAGCCAATAAACCAGGCAACGGCCCGAACAGATATTCCCGATAACGATTTGCTAATGTCGTACACCAGGAACCTCTGGAACAGCAAGATGCCTGTCGCCAACGCGGATGTTTATATGCCGGTAGCAACAGACTCTTTGGAAATCACTTACAACACACCAGGGCAAGAGTATTCCAGGCAAACAGTAAATAATACCCACGACGATTATGGCAACATCACCCAGTCTATTGTTACAAACCAGGAGATGCGTGACGACACCTGGGTAGCGGTTTCCAACAAAACCGTGAACAACGAGTACGCACAGGACAGCACCAGCGAAGCGGTTTGGGTATTGGGTCTTTTATCCAAATCTGAGCGTATACTTACACGCGGTGCCAACACACAAACACTAACATCAACCTTTGGATATAACGATTACAGTGGCATTCTGATACGTGAAACGGTAGATAAAGACGGTGATAATGAAACCACCATCATCTACGAACTGGATGAATTCGGAAACCGCATCAGTGCGACAGTTTTACCCACACCCGATGGCGGTACAGCTACAACTTACTACGGATATGACCCACTGGGCCGCTATCGTCAAACCACAACCAATGCATTTGGCCAGGTAGTGACAGAAGTTCTGCAGCGGGATGCATTTGGCAATCCCCTGGAAAGTATCGATATCAATGATGTTTCAACTATCTATGGATATGATGCCATGGGTCGCCAGTACTTCTCAAATAGTGAAACGGGAGCCTGGACACAACAAGTTCAGCACTGGACAGGTGGTTCAACCACCATTTGCCCAAGCTCAGCCGTGTATGCAGAGACTACCACCAGCGCCTCCGGGCCAGAAAACTGGACATGTTACGATGCACAGGCGCGAGTCATTCGCACATCGGTGGTTGGTTTTGAAGGTGAGATAAACCAAACAGACACCGGCTATGATTTGTTGGGCAGGGCAGCCTTTGAATCTATTCCGTACACTCGTCCGGGCGCAGGCCCGACCGGCACTGGTAATTACACCAAGACACTGTTTGATGAGTTTAACCGCCCTGTAACGGTGGACTACCCAGGCGGTCGCCATGACAGTTTAAATTATGATACACCGGAGGTTTTTGAAGGCACCACATATTACGGTGCCAGCACTACCGAAACCGTGGTCGACTCAGTATCACATATCCGAACTGAGATTCGAGATGTTGACGGCAACCGTTTGTTCGCGATTGATGAAAAAGATGGTGTTACAAAATATGGCTATGACGCCGCCAATAACATCAGCAGTGTTGATGGGCCGATAGATGACGATGAGTTAACCATTCAATACAATAATCGTGGCTGGAAGACTGCTATGTCAGATCCCGACAAGGGTGACTGGGCTTATACCTATTATCACACGGGTGAGCTGGCAACCCAGACAGACGGAAACGGTCAGATCATTGAATATTACTATGATCAATCAGGCCGGGTGATTAAGCGTATCGATAAAATGGCCATGGCCGTCGACAACATGAACGATGCACAAACAACCATTTACCAATACATCAACAGCACATCGGCCATGGATTTCGGCAAAGCGCAGTTAGAAAACGTGTTCATCTGCAAGGGTTTAACGGAGAGTTGTTCCGGTGATGATCAGCCTTTTAGTCAAACCATTATCTACGACCAGTTTGGCCGGGCCCAAGAGGCCGATACCACCCTAAATCGCCTGGTTTATGGTGAATCTCTATCAGAAACCCTCACCACCGAAACCGTTTATGATGGCACCGGAAGAGTGTTTCAGGAGTTTGAACGTTTCATGGATGTCTACCGCCCCAATAGCGGCTTGCAATACAATTACAACGCCAATGGCTATCTGGCCAGCCTGCAGGAAAGCCGGGGTGGTGCCGATGGTCTGGTCTATCAGTCGGTGGAATCCATGGACCCATGGGGCAATGTGATAATGAGCCAGCTGGGTAATGGCGTCATCGTAAGCGTGGACTACGACCCGTTGACAGGGCGTTTGATCGATACGCTGGCCACAACCTTCAACAGTGCCATCGTGCAAGATCTCAGTTATGAATGGGACCTGATAGGAAATCTCAAGCTGAAGAAAGACGTCACCAGCAATAGCGTCAATACCATCACTCACGAGCAAACAGAAACCTATACCTATGATCTGTTAAACCGCCTGGAAACGGTCGAGCTCAGCTCTCCACAGCTCGGTATCAGCAATCTCACCACAATGTCGCTGGACTATGATGCAGCCGGCAATATCACCAACAAGGCTGGTTTGGCATATACCTATGGTGAACTCTCACCCGACTGCAGTGACGAGGCCGGGCCACATGCCGTTTCAAGCTATGATGGAATAACCTATTGCTACGATATCAACGGCAATAACACCAGCAGCAGTGATGGCCGCTCAATTACCTATACCGCCTATAACAAACCCCAAAAAATTGAACTGGGAGCGGATGCTAGCGAGTTCTTTTATGGCCCCAACCGCAGCCGCTACCGGCGGGTAGAAACCTTCAATAACACGCTGGTCGAAGAAGCCTTCTATATCGGCAATACCGAGATCATCGATAAAGACAACGGCCAAAGACGTGAGTACCGGCGCAGCATCGGCGGTATCGCCATCTCGCATTTTTATTTAAGGCTCGATGGCAGCGCCGGGAAACAGACCGACTATGTGCTACAAGATAACCTGGGCTCTCCACACACCTTGTTGGATGAACTGGGCCAGATCACTTACCGGGTAGGTTTTGATGCACACGGCAGTCGCAGAGAGGGTTATGACCCCAGAGCATTGATACTGGGAATCAACCCCACAGAAGATGTCACGGATCGGGGCTTTACCGGTCACGAACATCTGGATGTGTTGGGTGTGATCCATATGAACGGACGTATCTATGATCCGAAGCTGGGCAGGTTCTTACAGGCCGATCCGTTGATACAGGATCTGGGTAATTCACAAAGCCTGAACCGCTATACCTATGTGTTTAATAACCCACTGGCTTATACAGATCCAAGCGGTTACAGCGCATTGGGCAAGTATCTGAGACCGATACTGAGTATCGGTGTTGCCTGGGCCACCGGTGGCTGGGCAGCGGGCTTGTTTCAGGCAGGTAATACCGCAGCAGCACTGGCGGTATCAATTGGTGGTGGTGCACTGGCGGGTGCGATTGCGACCGGATCAGGTAAGGGGGCACTGATTGGTGCGTTTACCGGGGCGGCGGCGTTTGGGGTGGGGGCTACGACTTCAGGGAGAAGCTCAGGCCAGATCAGTAACCGCGATTCCAGAGAGGGTGCCCAATCTGCGACGGGTGGGCTGCAACGGTGGGTGAATGGCAGCAACTTTGGTAGTGGGGTTGTGGCTGCGGAGAGTTTGGCATCGAACAGCCATTCTGCTGATTTCTTTATGAAAATTTCAAATATGAAGGCTCAATTGAAAATCGTGCAACGAGCCACGAAGTTAAACGAAGAAGACTTTCGGACGCTATTTCCCATGTATAGGGATGTTGTAGATAGTTGGGGAATTGATATTGCTCAAATGAACATGTTTGAAGAGTTTCGTTCTGAAATTTATTCTGGGAAATTATTAGAACTTACTAAGCGACATGCCCCAAAGATAATTGAAGAAAGCTACAGACGGGGTGTTTCAAGAGGTTTGGGATTAGGTGGAAAATCGATAGGTGCTTTAAGTAAAATTATGAAGCTCAATCCCGTTCAAACGAGAGTGTTTTCGGATATATACAGAGTACAAAATGCTCTCAACAAATTCGAAGGTGACATAATGACTCTTGGTGGACTTGCAACTTATTTACGATCCAATCAGGAAGCCGCAAATTGGTATTATTCACAATGAAAATTGAATTAAAAACATTAGTCTGCATATCGTTAGTATTTATTTACGTTTTGGCAATTACGCCAATAAGTGCTCTTTCAAATGAGAAGAACATTGTTGATACAGGAACTGATTGCATTCATGAACCAAATAGCACTATCATTTTCTTGGATGAATTGCAGGTAGCCCTTCCACGTGGGCTTGATCTATTTTCATTTGGATTGGACCGTGACTATAAAGATGTTGTCATTCTTCGATACTACCCATGGACCGACCCAAAGCTAAATCTGGGGATTGTGGTTCGAGAATCTGAAGAACCACAAAAGTGGTCACTCCCTAAAGGTGCAGTATTGATTAATAATCATAACTTGCCCATTAGTGACAGTTGGTTCGTTTACTTGACCACAAATTCGTCTGCGACCGATAAATTAACTGCTGGATTTTATAATCAAAATTTTCACTTAATGGTGATGGCGCCTGAGCCAATGGAATGCTTAAGGCAACTCGTCAGTACGAACGCAAGACTTCAAAGATAATATGGGAATGACACGACTAGATTGCAAACACCCGTGTTTCTTCACCGGTTTGGCCGGCTGCTGAACACCGATACCACCATTGACCGCCAGGCTCACGGTGAATCGCTATCTGAATCCTTCACTACTGAAACCATATATGATGGTGCCGGAAGGGTATTCTAGGAGCTTGAGCGTTTTATGCATGTCTACCGCCCCAATAGCGGCTTGCAATACAACTACAATGCCAATGGTTATCTGGCCAGCCTGCAGGAAAGCCGGGGTGGTGCCGATGGTCTGGTCTATCAGTCGGTGGAATCCATGGACCCATGGGGCAATGTGATAATGAGTCAGCTGGGTAATGATGTCATTGTCAGCGCGGATTACGACCCGTTGACAGGACGGTTGATCGATACTTTGGCCACAAATACCAACAATGCCGTTGTACAGGATCTCAATTATGACTGGGACCTGATTGGCAATCTCAAAGAAAAGATTGACGATGGCCTGACCCACACCCAAACAGAAACCTATACCTATGACCTGTTAAACCGCCTGGAAACGGTCAAGCTGAGCTCACCACAACTCGGTATCAGTAATCTCACCACGATGTCGCTGGATTATGATGCGGCTGGTAATATCACCAACAAGGCCGGTTTACCATACACCTATGGCGAACTCTCACCCGACTGCAGTGACGAGGCCGGGCCACATGCTGTATCAAGTTATGATGCAGTGACCTATTGCTACGATATCAACGGCAATAACACCAGCAGCAGCGATGGCCGTTTAATAACGTATGCCTCGTACAACAAGCCTTCCCGGATTGAGTTAGGAGCTGATGCCAGTGAGTTCTTTTATGGCCCGAATCACAGCCGCTACCGGCGGGTAGAAACCATCAACGACCAGATTGTCGAAGAAGCCTTCTATATCGGCAATACCGAGATCATCGATAAGGACAACGGTTTAAGACGTGAATACCGGCGCAGCATCGGTGGTATTGCCATCTCGCATTTTTATCTAAGGCTCGATGGCAGCGCCGGTGAACAAATCGACTATGTACTTAACGACAACCTGGGCTCTGCCCACACGCTGCTGGATGAACTGGGCCAGATCACCTATCGGGTGGGTTTTGATGCGCACGGCAGTCGCAGAGAGGGTTATGACCCCAGAACATTGATAGAGGGTAGTAACCCACTGGAAGATGTCACGGATCGGGGTTTTACCGGTCACGAACACCTGGATGCATTGGGTGTGATCCATATGAATGGACGGATTTATGATCCGAAACTGGGCAGGTTTTTACAGGCTGATCCATTGATACAGGATTTGGGTAATTCACAAAGCCTGAATCGTTATACCTATGTGTTTAATAACCCGCTGGCTTATACCGACCCCACCGGCTATAGCGCATTGGGCAAGTATCTGAGACCGATACTGAGTGTTGGTGTTGCCTGGGCCACGGGTGGCTGGGCAGCAGGGTTGTTTCAGGCAGGTAATACCGCAGCAGCACTGGCGGTATCGATTGGTGGAGGTGCATTGGCGGGTGCAATTGCGACCGGATCAGGAAAAGGTGCACTGATTGGTGCATTTACCGGGGCTGCGGCGTTTGGAGTAGGGAGTAGTATTGCTAGTGGTAATGGCAGTGAGATTACAAATAGTATGATGAGGAATGGTGCAGAATCGCTAATCGGTGGATTTCAGAATATGGTGAATCACGGAAACTATGGGTCGGCAATTATGGTTGGTTTTTCTGCGGAGTGGGAGCACCTTCGGAGTACTGCATATGCGTCTAATGGCAATCAAGAAGACATGGTGGCGACCACTGGTGGGTGGAGAGGTCTTTATGGCTACATTGTCAGGAAGAACCCAGAGTTTTTTGAAGACATGAGAACCAATGGTCCTCTAGAATTAGCCATGTTTGCAGTTCATGTCGGTGATTATAGTTGGCTTGAACTTAGTGTCGATGAAAACAAAATGTTGGAATTGATCTGGAGACGGTTTGCCGAATCCGCTAATAGATTGGCACTTGCAATGACCAAGAACGCAATCAAGGATTTTTATTCGACTGAACGTGGGGCTAGTTCAATTATGTCCCAAGGCTTGGGAGGGAGACTTGGAGTTGTCTTGGGTGCTTTGAACTCTGTCGAGGGATACGACGCTAGGAAAAATGTTTTTAGTACCACTCAACAAGCAATGAAGATATTTCATCACGGGCCACAGTTCATTAACGAAAATGGTTTTGAGCGCGTTTTTGGTGCGCCCTATTCAGACGACCCAAGAATTCTTCATCGACTTCATAGGTAGGCAAGAATAAATGTTCAATATAAGAAACTTTGCAGTGCTATTTTCTGTAGCAATCTTGAGCTTGACCGTGGTTTGGGTTGTTTGCAGTGTATTAATACCCAATAACCTTATTGAAAACCTTCAAACCGAAAGAAATGATGCCCTTTTAATGGGGGTTACAGGACACGTTGAAGCTTTGGAACAATGGCAAGCAGATTTCGCCCCAATGAAACGGGAAATCGTAGTCCAGCTTTTGCATGATCGTGTTTTCTATATCTACCGCAATCTTGGCAATTGTATTTCAGTACTCACTAATTCCCAAGTTGAAAGTCTTAAAAGGGCAAACAGTTTTCTAAAAAATTGGTATAGGCTCTCCAATAACAATGATGACCTCAGAACTGTCACTGTTTTGGAGGAGAGATACCAATGCGATGTTCCCCGGTAGACCGAGCTGTGGTCCTGGTTTGCCCGTTTGAATCGGAGCAATATTGTGTGGTTTAACCAAATCGATCAACTGTTAAAGTTGGATTACTGAAATGAAAAAAAATGGTTTATTTTCAATTATTGGAATAATGCTAATAATTTTAGCTTTGTTAGTGAATAAAGCACTTGATCTGAAAAAGGCAAATAGCAATCTCCAAAATCAGATGGTTCAGATTGTAGTTGGCTATGTAGACTTCAGTCTTAGTGCTTTTGAAAGACTCGAAACTAATGATCGGGGAGATTACGAGGAAGGTGTATTAGCTTCTCTGGCATTGAGTATTTCATATGTTAACAATATGGAAGTGTGTTTTTCTGATATGACAGAGAAACAAATAATTTTATTAAAAACTGCTTCACAAATCGTGGGCGATACGAAAATTGGGAATCTATCAAAAATATCCTTGAACATTGAAGATCTGGATTGCTAACTTGAGCAGCCATTAATGCTGTCACTCGCACCAACGTTGATGGGCCAACCAGTTGAGCTTGTTATGATGCCCAGGCACGTGTGATTCGCACAGCTACAGTTGGTTTTGGCGGTGAAATCAACCAGACCGACACCGGCTATGACTTATTGGGCAGGGCGGCTTTCGTATCCATACCCTACACACCTGTGGGCACAGGGCCGACCAGTAGCGGTAATTACACCAAGACCCTGTTTGATGTCTATAACCGGCCAACAGAAGTGACCTACCCGGGTGGCCGCCAGGACGAGCTGAGTTATGGTATGGCGCAAGCGTGTGGCGGGACCACCTATTACGGCACCAGCCGCACCCAGACTTATGTCGCACCGGATTTGCATGAGCGAACTGAAATACAGGATGTTAACGGCAACCGTTTGTGTGTGATTGACGAGAACGGGAATGTCACAACGTATACCTATGACGCAGCCAACAACATCAGCAGTGTGGATGGGCCAATGGCTGGCACGCAGGACAAATTAACCATTGAGTACAACCACCGGGGCTGGAAGACAGAAATGTCAGACCCTGACAAGGGTGACTGGACATATACCTATTATCCCACCGGGGAACTGGAAAGTCAGATTGATGGTAACCATCAGATCACCACTTATGAATATGATTTGCTCGGGCGGGTGGTCAGGCGTGTAGATGAGATGAACACCCCCACTCCCACCATCGAAGATGCCCAAACGACCACCTACCAGTATGTCAACGGCACGGGTGGCGAGTATGGAAAAGCTCAGTTGCAAAATGTGTTTATCTGCAAAGGCCTGTCGGATACGTGTTCTGGTGATAATCGGCCCTATAGTCAAGCCGTCTTCTATGACCAGTTCGGCCGGGTTTATGAGGCTGACACCACCCTCAACCGCATGGTATCTGGTGAATCAATATCCGAGACCTTCACTACTGAAACCGTTTACGACGGAGCCGGACGGGTTTTCCAGGAGTTTGAGCGTTTTATGGATGTCTATCGCCCCAACAGCGGCCTGCAATACAACTACAACGCCAATGGTTATCTGGCCAGCCTGCAGGAAAGCCGGGGAGGCTCTGGTGGCCTGGTCTATCAGTTGGTGGAATCCATGGACGCCTGGGGCAATGTGATCTTAAGCGGTTTGGGCAACGGCGTCATCGTCAGCGTGGACTACGACCCGTTGACCGGGCGATTGATCAATACCTTAGCTACAGTTGACCCAGAAATACATGGCAACAACGCCATCGTGCAGGATTTACACTATGACTGGGACCTGATCGGCAACCTCAAGCTGAAGAAGGATGTCACCAGCAATAGCGCCGATATCATTACCCACGAGCAAACAGAAACCTACACCTATGATCTGTTAAACCGTCTGGAAACGGTCGAACTCAGCTCACCACAGCTCGGTATCAGCAATTTCAGCACCATGTCGCTGTTTTATGATGAGGCCGGCAACATCACCGGCAAGGCCGGTATGAGCTATACCTATGGCGAGTCCGCAGCAAGCTGCACTTACCAGGCCGGGCCACATGCGGTGTCTACCTATGACGGTGTGACCTACTGCTACGATATCAACGGCAATAACACCGACAGCAGCGATGGACGATCAATAACGTATACCTCGTACAACAAACCCAAAAAGATTGAATTGGGAGCCGATGCCAGCGAGTTCTTCTACGGACCGAACCGCAGCCGCTACCGGCGGGTAGAAACCATCAACAACCAGATCATTGAAGAAGCCTTCTATATCGGCAATACCGAGATCATCGACAAAGATGACGGCTTGAGACGCGAATACCGGCGTAACATCGGTGGCATTGCCATTGAGCATTTTTATCTGAGACTCGATGGCAGCGCCGGGGAGAAGACCGACTATGTGCTACAAGATAACCTGGGCTCTCCACACACCTTGTTGGATGAACTGGGCCAGATCACCTACCGGGTGGGTTTTGATGCACATGGCAGTCGTAGAGAGGGTTATGACCCCAGAGCATTGATAGAGGGAAGCAACCCACTCAATGATGTCACGGATCGGGGCTTTACCGGTCATGAACACTTGGATGTATTGGGTGTGATCCATGTGAACGAGTAGACTCAGTAGGAGTAATGGATGTCCAGACCTGCTTGACGGCCAAAGACGTGAATACCGGCGCAGTATCGGTGGGTTCTTTCATAAAAATTCTGCTATGATTACAATTTAATCACTATGAACCGCATAGAACCAAAAGGATCATAATCAGATGGGAACAGAAGCATTCAGCGTCCGGGCGGACAGCAAAAAGGTCAAACAACTGGACAGAATTGCGAAGCAGCAGGACAGGTCACGCAGTTACATGGTCAATCAGGCGATTGACCAACTTCTGGAATTACATGCCTGGCAGACCGAACGCATAAACGAAGGTATCAAGGCTGCTGACGAGGGCCGGTTTGCCAGTGACACTGATATGGCAAAGATATTTAGCAAGTACGAAAACGCCTGATCGTGCGTATTCGCTGGACTGTACCAGCCGCTGCCGCACTGGATAGAATTCAGGACTATATAGCAAGGGAAAATCCGGGAGCTGCTTTTGAAGTTGTCCAACGGATACGAGTTGCTGTTAGTCAACTCGAACTACATCCAAAAGTTGGCCGACCGGGGCGTGTGCGTGGCACAAACGAACTGGTCATTCACGACCTGCCGTATATCGTGCCGTATCGTATAAAAAAGGATGAAGCCCAGATTCTGAGCGTGTACCACACATCGCGGAAATGGCCTGAAGTATTCGACTGAAAGGCAAGAAGGTCTGAACATCCATCATTAGCTTCCCCGTCGCTGCCGCTCAATCACCTACATTGTTACGATAGCCCGTCGTTACGATGATTAGCCCGGCTTCAGACTTCCTGCTTTTTAGCTGCACGACCGGCTGTTTTGCGCTCGTGCTCTTTCAGGTGCCGCTTGCGGATACGTATTGATTCAGGCGTTACCTCCACCAACTCATCATCCTGAATAAACTCCAGTGCCTGCTCCAGCGTCATGATATTCGGTGATGCCAACAGTATGTTGTCATCCTTGAGCACCGTACGAATATTGGTCAACTGCTTGGCTTTCAGCGGGTTAACGGTTAAGTCATTACCGCGGTTGTGAATGCCGATCAGCTGGCCTTCGTATATATCGACACCCGCATTAATGATCATGCGGCCACGTTCCTGCAGATTGAACAAGGCATAGGCCACGGCCTTGCCGGTGCCGTTGGAAATCAATACGCCGTTGTTGCGTGTGGAGATTGGTGCCGGATTGTACGGGCCATAGTTTTCGAAAGTGTGAAACAGCAAGCCTGTTCCGGCCGTTATGGTACGAAACTCCGACTGAAAACCGATCAATCCACGTGCAGGAATGATGTAATCCATGCGGATGCGGCCCTTGCCGTCGGGTTGCATGTCCTGCAATACACCGCGGCGATCGCCCAGACGCTCCATGACCGC
>Ga0164313_10001519_pt1 | contig 20466 bp, 11 predicted proteins | sample GuaBasSedimGuay4_FD_113735 | JGI IMG/M metagenome (GOLD analysis project Ga0164313, IMG submission 113735) | Subseafloor sediment microbial communities from Guaymas Basin, Gulf of California, Mexico - Guay4, Core 4569-4, 0-3 cm | ecosystem: Environmental > Aquatic > Marine > Hydrothermal vents... | reverse complement strand
CCGAGGGTGTCATCGTCGCCGTCGGCTTCGTGCGGCAGCGCGCCGGGAAGCTCCTTCATGATCCAGGTCTCGCCTTCATCCTCGGACAACGCGACCAGGGCACCGCGCTGGTCAAACCCATCGGGCTGGGCACCGGTCCGGTGCTGGAAGTCACCACAATAGAAGAGCCGACCGCTCTGGAGCCGCATCAGGGAGGGCCGCTGATTCGAGCCCAATGCCGGCAGGGAGGTCCGTTCCGGCTCGGACCAGGTGCGCCCGCTGTCCGAGGAAAAGACAACCGGTTGGAAGCCGTCGATATCGGTGTTCTTTCCTCCCAGAGCCATGATTCGGCCATCGCTGAGTTCCACATAGACGGTGTGGCGCCCGGCGCTTCGACCGCGGGTATCACGCCAAGTTTCGCCCCCATCATCGGTTGCCCAGAGAACCGAGCCCTGAAAACGCCCATCGCTGGGCAGGTAGAAGACGCCGTCGTGCGTGCGAAAAGGCCCACTGATTGGCTGACGGGAATGGGAGCCGACGGGTTCCGGAAAACGTGGGAAACGAGGCGCCGCCCAGTTGGCACCGTTGTCATCGGAGGTGGTCCACTGGAAAGGGAAGGCATCCTCCATCGACGGTGTGCCCCAGAAGAACCACACCCGTTCTGTCTCCCAGTCGGTAAAGAGGCAGGGAGCGTGTTCATTGGCATCGGCGAAATCGAACAGAACCTCGGGCATATCCCATTGCTCGGCGCCGAATCGCAACCGGGTTGCGATCATGGTTGTTTCGGGCTCGTATTCACGCTCTGAACTGTAGGAGATGAAGAGGACATCCCCATTGGGCATGACCTCCATCGACGGGCTGTGATTGTGGTCCATGATCACCGGATGGAATCCAGCCAGCCGGGTTTCCCGGCGGGGCACGTTGTCGGGTGGAATCGGGAGCAGAAACCGTCGCCGATAGTGCGGACGGTCAGAACGGGGGCCCTCCTTCAGCATGGGCTGGGTCTGCGATACCGCCTGCCGGACAAAAGGGACGATCTCCGGCAATGCAGGGGTTGCCGATTCCGGCGCCTGAACGACTCGAAAACCAATCGGGGCGAACGATCCAAGCGAGGCCCGCCAGACATCCTCACCCTCGAACCGCAACTCCGGGGTATGTCTCAGTTGTTTTCCCGTGATCGGTGCAAATACGGATTCGCTCTCATGTTTCCAACTTACCCGCAGATAGCTCGAATCGCCATAGTTGTGCAGGTAGGCCACGGTGATCGGGACCCAAGAGCCTTCCCGCAGCGTAACGGTCGCCGTTTCCTGGCCGGGTTCTCCGTCCCAGCCAAGAATCCGAGCGCCGTCGATCTCGAGGTAACCGCCATAGTCGGACTCAAACCTGAACGTATGGGGACCGGACCGATCAACGACGAGATAGCCATAGTAACGTCCCGCCCAGTTATTGGCGATCTTGTCCCATTCGATATCGAGATCCCCGATCACCTCAAACCCACGCGGGCGGGTGTAATCGAGACGACCGAACCAGTTGCCGACCAAGCCCTCCAGACCGGCTTGGATTTCCTGCTCGGCCGGCATGCTTCGGATATCGGCCTTGTGCGGGAACCAAGTATACTCCGCTCCGTAACTGCTCCGATTGGTAATCCGCGCTCGCAGGGCGCGCCTATTATCTCCACCACCACGAATCACCTTGGAAAAATCTCCGACCGGGCCGACCGGATCCAACTGAGGGTGAGCCGAATAAAGACCGTAAGTATCCAGACACCACTCGCGAGGTCCCGAAAAGAGCTGCTCCACCGGCAGCGGGTCTTCACCGTCCGAAGTTTCGAGTTGCCTCGCCGTCCATTCCCACTCCGCCTCGGTCGGGAGCCGACAGGTCAAGCCCTCTCGCTCGGACAACCAGGCGCAATAGGCCATTGCATCCGCCCAGGAAACGCCGACCGCAAACCCTGCCGCGTTTGACGGTGGCTCATAGTCGGGCCGAAAGTCCCGGTATTGTTCGATCGTAATCTCGGTTTTCGAAACCTGGAATCCCCTCGACAATTCGACGGTGTGAACCGGTGCTTCATCCCATTCTTCGATGGCCGGTTCCGGGTTTCCCATCTGGAAACTCCCAGCCGGGATCTCGACCCATTCGATGGCCGGAGCCCCGGTTACCGGCAACACGACCACCAGGAAGACCCCGGCGATGAACCCTTTCTTCCAGAGGACGGAAATGCGGTTAATGTTCATAATAAACTGTATCTGGAGTTAGAATACGTTAAAGCTTTTCCTGGGACCGCTTTTTTGGCCCTTGGGCATGTCGCAGAGATGCTTCATGGGTGGATTCATTTATTTCTCAATTCGCTCAGATGAATGTCTTTGTTGAGGACAGGCACGCCTTCGATGTTTGCGACCTCGATCGACATGACCGGGTCGGATCCGGACGAATCAAAAGTCAGGACAGCGAATGCTGGTTTATCGAAGTACTCCCAAAGCGGATCCCCCGAAGAATCCGTTCCCTTCGGGTTGGTGAGCCAGCTGCTCATCAAATCGTAGAGCGGATATCCGTTTGGACGACCGATTCGCCGCAGATCGGTTCGATGACGATCGGCGGAGAGGAGCATCACACCGGAAATGGCATGTTTGGCCAGAAAATCGAATATCTCACCCCGTTCCTCCTTGAATCCGGCCCATGTATCCGTCGCGTAGAGAACCTCGCCGTTCGGTCCGGTCTCATCGCGCACCTTGGCATCGTCCGCCCAAGCCACCGGCGAGACGATCAGCTTGAAGACAGCGGTCGACTCGCGCAGCCCGTCGAGAAGCCACTGTTTCTGAACCGGGCCCAGCATGGAGGGGTTGGGTCTGAAGGGGTTCTCGCGGTAATAGCGGCCGTCGAGCAGGAAACACTCGACCGCGCCGATCCGCATCTTGAACCAGACCGCCGGCCACTCCGGTTCGGCTCCATAGGACGGGTTGTTCCAGTTGCGTCGAAACAGCTCGAAATGCTCCAACTTCCAAGCCGGTTTGTCCGGATAAGGACCCAGAAAAACATCGTCGATCCCGGCATCGTGATCGTCCCAGATGGCATAGATCGGGGTGCCGGCGACCAATCGGCGGAATTCCGGGCGCGATTGCCTCTGATAGTAGGTATAGTCATGAAACGCACCGACCGACTCCGGAATATCTATATAAACGTTGTCACCGAGGATGAGAAAGGCATCGGGATCACGCAGGCGAATCGTGTCCCAGATCCTTTCGTTGGGCGGGTAGTACATCGCGCCTCCCCCAAACGCGATCCGAACGACCTCATCGCTTTCTTTCGTGGGGAAAGTCCTGAACCGCCACTCCGGTTGACTGGAGATCGGACGGCCGTCGATCAGCATCTGGTAGCGGTAAGTCGTGCCCGGATTGAGCCCGTCGATTTCGACCACGGCAGTATGGTCGTTGCCCGATGAGGTTCGGGCCGTGCCGACCGCGTCGGTCTCCTTGAAATGGCTGTCCACGCTGACCCGGATTTCGATCTCCGATTCGGACCAGGTTCGCACCCAGAACCGCGCGCTTCGGTCAGTCACGGCACCGAGCATGGGGCCATGAAGCAGGCCGTTTGAGGACGTCAGGATATCCTTGAAGATTGAGGTCTCGCTCAATGGTTCGAGCAGTGATCTCGGCCCGACCAATACCCGTTCGGGCGGGAGTCCACGGTCCAACGCCGTCCGGAGGGATATCTCCGCCTCTTCGATCCGGCTCTGCAAGCCGAGAGCGACGGCCAGAAGCAGGTGGGATTCGACCTCTCCTCCGTCACCGGCCAGGATATCGTGACACATGGCAATGGCTTCCTCAAGCCGACCCTCCTGAATCAGGAGAAGCTCAGGCTGGCCGATTCGACGCGGATTATCGCGTTCAAAGAACCGGCGATTCCATGGGTTCTCGCTGCCAAAATAGGGCAAGGGATCACCCGACAGGTAGGCCTCGGGGGGCGCGAACTGTTGATCCAGTTCATGGGCGCCATTTACAAATGGGATCACGACGCACGACCAGATGATCGCACACATCCATCGGCGGAAGCGGTTTCTCTTATCAGGTTCTTGATTCATAGGATTTGAGTTTTATTCATTGTATGGATCCGATGCATCCCGGAGGGCGTCCCCCAGGAAATTGAAACTCATCACCGTCACGATGATGGTGATGACGGGGGTCAGCAGCCAAGGAGCGGTTGCGATGACCTGCACGTTCATGCAGTCCTGAAGCATGACGCCCCAACTGACGATGGGCGGACGCAGACCAAGCCCGAGGAAACTGAGAGCGGTCTCACCCAGGATCATGCCCGGGATGGCCAAGGTGATGACCACGATGATATGGCTGGTGAATCCGGGCAGCAGGTGCCTGAACAGGATCCTTCCGTGCCCCGCCCCGATCAGCCGGGCGGCGACCGCATAATCTTCCTCGCGAAGAGACAGGATCTTGCCCCGGACGACACGGGCCAGTTGGGTCCACCCGAGCAGGCTCAGGACGACGGTGATCGCAAAATAGACCGCGATGGCCGACCACTCACGCGGCATGATCGCGCCGATCGCCAGCCACAGGGGCAGACGGGGAAAGCTGTTCAGGATTTCGATTCCGCGTTGGATGACGTTGTCGACCGCGCCCCCGATATAGCCCGACACACCACCCACCGTTATTCCCAGGACCAAAGTGATTGCGATCGAAACCAGACCGATCGACAGGCTGATCCGGGAACCATAGATGACCCGGGTCAGTATATCCCGGCCATATTTGTCCGCGCCAAGGAAATGAACGACCGGAAACGGCGTATCCGGGTCCCGCCCGGCCAGAAAGGCGTCCCGATCGAGTCCCAGGAAGTGCCGGTCCCAAGGGATCAGACCCCACAATCGGTAAGGATCACCCCGGGCCACGATCTTCAGTGGCAAGACCCGGTCCGGATCCCGGTGGTAACGGTTCTGCAGGGTCACCGGATCGACCTCATTGACCATGACCGGGCAATGCAAACCGTCGTTCCAGGACCATCGCGGGAGTTGGGGCGGGCAGAAGATATTGTCGAGGTCCCGATAAAGGGGACCGAGTGGGGCAAAGAACTCCGCCAACAGGGCCACCAGGTAGAAGCAGACCAGCACATCGAGCGCGAGGCGACCGACGCGATGGCGGGAAAACCGTCTCCAGATCAACTGAGACTGGGAGAGGTAGCTCGTATCGGGATCGGTCCCGGACCGGCGGTCATTTCCGGGATCACCCTGGGTGGGGTCTTCGTTCATCGCGTTTGACCGGTCATGCGAATCCTCGGATCCAGCCACAGCAGCAGCAAATCACTGACCAGTGTCCCGACAATGCCGAGCAGGCTGAGCACCACCAGCATGGAACCCGCCAGGTAGATATCTTCGCTCAGCAGGGCGTCGAGGAGCATGGGGCCGACCGTGGGCAGACCTAGGACCACAGCGACGATCGCGCCGCCCGAAATTAGTTCCGGGAAGAGGTTTCCGATGGTTGAAACAAAGGGGTTGAGGGCCACCCGGACCGGGTATTTGGCGATCAGGCGGAACGGTCGAACCCCCTTGGCTCGGGCGGTGGTGACATAGGGTTTGCGCAGTTCATCCAGCAGGTTCCCGCGCATGATCCGGATCATGGAGGCGGTGCCTGCCACGCCGAGCACGACCATGGGCACCCAGATATGTCTAAAGAGATCAGCGACCTTGCCCCAGGTCCATTCCGGCTGGGCTACGTATTCCGGCGAAAACAGGCCGGTCAGGTCCATGCCGAAGAAGCGTCCACCCCAGTACATCATTAACAGGGCCAGGAGGAAACCCGGCACACTCATTCCGATGAAACCCAGAAAAGTCAGGGCGTAATCAGCGATCGAATACTGACGAACCGCCGAAAAGATACCGATGGGCAGGGCCAGTGACCAGGTGAAAAAGATGGTTCCGAGCGAGATCAGCACGGTGAAAATAATACGATCACCGACCAGCTCATTGACCGGCTGCGGACGATACGGATCAGTCAGCGACATTCCCAGATCACCCTGGAGCAGACCGCGATCATCCTCGGAAAAGGAGGTGAACCAGACCAGCCCGATCCAGCGGAGATAGCGAAGCACCGGGTTTTCATCGAGATGGAACTGGGCTTCGATCCGCTCGATCTCATACCGGTCGACCGGCGTTCCTGTCTGCTCGAGCGCCAGCAGACGCGTTTCAATTATGTTTCCCGGCGGGATCTGGATAATGATAAAGGTCACGGCCGAGATCACCACCATGACGGGGATGAACAAGATCAGGCGCCGACCGACATACGGATGCCGCAGACCGACCAGAACCGCTCCCAACAGCACGATCCCCGCGATGACATACCGAATCAAGCGTCCGAGAGCCCGGCCGGTGGAAGCCCCGGCTTCCTGCTCAACAGCGGCCAGGACCGGCGAGGGTTCGACCGTGGTGAGATCGCGTCTGAGTTGGGCGATCGCTCCCGGCGAATCGACCGGATTCTCGAAGAAGAACGTCTCGGAGCCGAGGTTCAGGGGCGTGTGCAGGAAGTTGCCTCGAACGCCTTGCTGCGGAACGTTCTTGAAGTCGTTTCGCACCAGTGCGATAGCCGGAGGCGGCGAGCCGATCGATATCATCCAGAGCTCATCAGCCGCGATATCCAGAATATTCCGGTAGCGCGCGATTCCCTCAGCACGCGAGGGAGCGGTCATGGACTGTTCGTAGAGTTCGAAAACCCGCCGGAGGGGATGATCCAGAGGCGGGGCTTCATACTCGGCTGTCGCCATGTTGTTTCGAGCCCGGAATCCGGCATCGTACCACATTCCCCAGATAGGCGCGTGAATCCCTGGAACATACGGCAAGGGGTCCCATACCGGAATGAAATCCACATAGCTGGGATTGATGTAGATTTCATAGGTCGCCGCCAACCGCTTGGCCGTAATCAGGCCATCGGAAACCTGGCGGGCGATGGCCCGGATCCCGATCGCAGCCCAATCGTCGACCACGAATTGCATGGGGCCGGGCAGGATATTGGCCCGGTACGGGATAAACCAGACCATCGGCGATCCGTCAGGGAGGGTGCGATAGCCGTCCCCGTCCCGCCGGGTCAGCCCGATCTCATCGAGGAGTTGGTTGGCCCGAGTCGGATCATGTTCAACTGCGGAGCGGTAAAAGCGCTCATTGTGAAACGGTGAGTCCGGTCCCGGGTCAGCCTGAGCCGGTTCGCCCATCCCGAGGAATTCGGCCTTGATGATGGCTTCGCGGTTGATCGCCAACGACAAGGCTCGACGGAATTCCCGCCGGTTGAGGAGTTGCCACTTCTGAGTGGCCACGGGATCGCCCTCCTCATGGTAAAGATTGAGATTGAACACGATGGTCCACAGGCTGCGTTGGCCCGAATAGAAGTGCCGCACCTGGAAGTCGCCTTGTTCGCGGGACGCCATGTAGAGGCCGTAGTTGGACAGCCGAAGGTTCTCGGTCTCAAAAACAGCCGGGTAGCTTCCCGCAGCCGCTTTCAGTACGAAGAGGTCCGAGGCATCGACGTCGATGGTAACCCGATCGATATAGGGAAGTTGGTTGCCCTCCGGGTCGACCGCCCAGTAGTAAGGATTGCGAACAAAAACCTGGGGTGGATTCGTCTTGAAGCGGCGGTAGATCCAAGCCGAGAGGCGAGGCTGCTCAGGGTTATCGTCCCGCCGGACCTCGCGGTAAACCTGCGAGGGGGTATTCAGACCGCGCTGCTTCATGATCGTCTCGATCAGGCTTGGGTCACCCAACTCCGGATGGAACTTTTCCAGGTAGTGACGGGGTGCGAACATTCCGTTCAACGAGGTGCTGGCAAGGAACTCGAGGAAGAACGGAGTCGGATTTGGAAAAACAAAACGGACGGTCGTATCGTCGACCCGTTCCAGTCGTCCCAGGTCGCTGCCCGAACGGAGAATACGAAATCCCACCAGAGAGAGGGGATTGCCGATCTGTTGAAAATAGTTCAGCTCCCAATCGTACCAATACACCATATCCCGCACCGTGAACGGATGGCCGTCCGACCACCTCATGCCTCGGCGCAATTGGAAAGTCCAGGTGCGCAGATCGGAAGACACTTCCCAGGATCTGGCCACGTGCGGGACGATCGGGTAGCCGGAGGGCGACCACCGAACCAGGGTCACTCCGGAAAGATGGCGATTGAGTCGATCCCACACCTCCGAATCCCAGGTGACCCCGTCGGACCAGTTTCCGCCGTAGGTGCCGATCCCATCCGGGCCCACCAAAACAAGCGGTTCCGCGCCCACCCGCTCGTAAACCGGTGGCAGCAGCCCCCCTTCGACCAGCTCGCGCAGAACCGGTGCCTCGCCCTTCGGGAACCAGGAGGATTCGATCCCCTCGTCGTAGTCGATGTTCTGATACGGATGGTGAGCCCGTACCGGGTCGAGGGTGGGACGGCGCTCCCCTTCCAACCGCGCCCGTTCGTCGACGCTCACCTCCGGCATCCGGGCATCCTCCGGCAGCACCAACCAACCCCAGATCCAGGTCACTGCCAAGGCCAGCAATGCCACAAACAGGATTCGCGGCAGCGGTTGGTTGAAGGTGCGCATCAGGAGTTGAGAACGGGGCGCTCAAGTTGCAGAAAACAAGGAACGGCCGAAAACTTGCCTCGAACCGGATCGCGGCCCAGCATGGGGAGCAATATGGATTCTGCAAAGCCGAATATCCTGTTCCTGGTCGCGGATGACCTCGGTTGGGGCGATGTCGGGTGGCACGGATCAGCCATTCGAACCCCCAACCTCGATCGACTGGCAGCGACCGGCCTGGAACTCGACCAACACTATGTCTGCCCGGTATGCACGCCAACCCGGGCCTCGCTGCTGACCGGGCGGTTTGCCGGGCGATTCGGCCCGCATGCGACCCAACCCTCGAACGCTCCGGTCTTCCCCGACGGCACCATCACCCTGGCCGGGGCCTTGCGGGACAACGGATACGACACCGCTCTCTTTGGGAAATGGCACCTGGGTTCGAGACCTGAGCACGGGCCCAACCAGTTTGGTTTCACCACCGCCTACGGCAGTCTGGCCGGAGGGGTCGATCCCTACAACCACCGCTACAAGAAGGGAAAATACAGCGTCACCTGGCATCGGAACGGTGATTTCGTGGAGGATCACGGTCATATCACCGACCTGATCACGAACGAGGCTATCCGATGGATCGAAACGCGCTCAAGCCCCTGGTTCTGTTATGTTCCATTTACCGCGGTCCATTTCCCGGTGAAAGCCCCCCAGGACTGGCTCGACCGCTACGCGGCGGATCACTTCGATGACGATCCGGAACGGGACCGATCCTACCGGACTTATGCTGCCTACGCCAGCCACATGGACGCCGCGATCGGACGCCTGGTGGAAACCCTGGAACGCCTCTGTCTTCGCGAGAACACCTTGATTGTCTTCACCTCCGACAACGGAGCCACTCCCGGAGTGCCTGCCACTTCGACCGCCAGATACCCGGGGCATCAGCCACCTTCACCCAGGCTGGGCAGCAACCTTCCATGGCGGGGACAGAAAGCCCAACTCTACGAAGGAGGCATCCGGACCCCCACCCTGGCCAACTGGGCCGGACGAATCACCCGCGGAAAAACCAGCCAGACCGTCTCCGTGGCCGACTGGATGCCAACCCTCTGTCACCTGACCGGGAGCGTGCCGGAGAAAAACCCCCGGTGGGACGGGGTCAATATCTGGTCGGTTCTGGAATCCTGTATTGATTTTCCAGATACCATGATTCCGGATCGTCCCCTGTATTGGAATCTTCGAGGGAACCAATTCGCGGTTCGCGACGGGCGATGGAAACTGATCATCCGGGAAAATCCGGGCGGCATTCATCGAACTCTTCGACCTGGAAAGCGATCCGGGCGAGAGCACGAACCTGGCCGAATCCGAGCCCGAGACGGTGGCCCGACTGCGGAGAACCATGCTCAAACTACGGCAGAACGACGGGGACAGCGCCCGCCCCGAGGTGACCGGGCCGGAGGTGGACAACCCGGAAACCGAACCCTGAGGCTGTAGGTTGAGTGAAACGAAATCCCGATGCAAATCGGGACTGTAGGCTGTAGGCTGTAGGCTGTAGGCTGTAGGCTGTAGGCTGTAGGCTGTAGGCTGTAGGCTGTAGGAAAGATAAATCACTCAGGATGCTGTTCCGAACGGATAATTCTGTTCGTTCCGAGCTTCCGTGGGAGACTTCCTGAAACGGGTCAGTTTATAGGGCACTTCCTCCGCGTCTCTGCGCGAGAAATCGATCCGTTCGTCACCTGAACCAAGCTCTCCCCTTCGGCGCGGGATTTCGCACGAAACACATCGTTACCCTCCGTCGCCGCTCCGGAGTCAACGAATCGATCTACCGATCCGTTGGTGCGCCGTCCGGGAAGTGGAGGACGCTGATGTCCTTTTCCTGGTAGGGAAATCTCGCCGCTACTGTTTCATCGAGATCAATGCCCAGTCCCGGGCGTTCCGGCGCCATCGCGTAGCCCTTTTCGTAGCTGAAGTACCCGCCAAAGAAGAGATCGTTCCAGAACGGATCCTGTCCACTGCCGATCTCCAGCAGAGTCGCATTCGGGGTGCACATGCATACGTGGAGTGAAGCCAGGGTGCTGACTTCACTCTGCGGATTGTGCGGGGAAACATCGACCCGGTAGGCCTCGGCCAGGGCGGCAATTTTCTTCATTTCGAGAATTCCTCCGACATGGACCACATCGGGCATTATGACATCGACCAGCCGTTCGCTGCAAAGAGGAGCAAAATCATAGCGACTGCACAGTCTCTCCCCCGTCGCAAGGGGGACCCGGGTCTGTCGCCGGATCTGTCTGGCCTCTTCGATGACCTCGCTTTCGAGCTGGGTCGCCTCTTCAACCCAGAGCGGGCGAAATTCCTCGACCCGATTACAAAACTCGATGGCGGCCAAGGGGTTCGCCTTCCCATGAATCTCGACGATGATGTCAAAGTCGGGTCCGACCACCTCCCGCACGGCCGCGAGTTGTTCAACCCCACGATTTATTGATTTTCGAAAATCGACCGCCCTCGAGTCGACCGGGAAGAAGCCGCCCTTAACACAGGTCCACCCCTCCTCCTTTTTCTGCACCCAGAGTTGCAGCGCTTCTTCTTCGGATTTCGGTCGTCGCTTCTTTCGATGGCTGATGCGTTCAAGGTAGCCCTCATGACAATAGAGACGCACTTTATCGCGCGCTTTCCCGCCCAGCATGCGCCAGATGGGCAACCCGACCGCTTTCCCGAGTATATCCCACAGAGCAATTTCGATCGCGCTCAACGCCGACATCAACACGGGTCCGCCCCGGTAGCGCGGGCCGCGAAACATCGTCTGCCAGAGGCGTTCAATTTCGCCGGGATCCTTGCCCACCAGGTAGCGCCTGTGCTCTTCAATGGCGGTGGCGACCGTCCTGCACTTGGCGGACAATGTACCTTCCCCCAGTCCGGTGATTCCCTGGTTGGTGTAGATCTTGACGTAGACGTAATTCTCGTCGTTGCCCGCATCCACCAGAAACGCCTTCACATCGGTTATTCGCAGATTGCGAACATCACCCTTTTCCTGGCTCACAGCGAGCGAGGGTGAATCTCCGCCCGGCGTGGCGAAAGTGCCCCGGGCGGTCGCGGCAGCAGCAGCGGTCAGTCCGGCGGTCAGAAAACGGCGTCGATTGATCATGAACGTATCGGGGGCAGGTGGTGGAAACAAAACAGGTTTACGGGCAGTCCGACCTTAGAGACTGAGATGGGTCGGGCAAGCGCGGTGTCAGGGACAGAGGAATAGTCTTTACAGAATCCGAGGGAAAGCTGAAACGTTATACCATTCCGGACAAAAGTCGTCCTTGGATCTATTTCTCCCAACCGGCAGACTGGTGCTGCGACCCATCAAACCGGCACCCGCCGGAGTTGGATTCCGGTCGGAATTTGAAAAGTCCAATATTCACCCTGATGCTCCCGACCAGAAAGAAGACAGTGACCCTCAAAGATATCGCCCGGGAAGCCGGAGTCTCCCCCGGAGCGGTGTCGTTCGTCCTGAACAACAGCCACGAGAAACACCGGATTTCAAAACCAACCGTGGACCGGGTACGGCGGATCGCCAAGGAGATGGGCTATCACCCGAACATAGCCGCGCGGAACCTCCGGTTCTTCGGTCCCGGTCGGAACCTGTTCGTCCTCGCCATCGTCACCTCTGCGGACAGCCCCCTGACCCTGGTCAGCCACGTGTTTGAGGCGCTGCAACGCAAGATCCGTGGCAAGAAAGAGGGACGCACCTACGTCACCAACATCGTCACCTTCAAACCCGGGTCCCTGCACAAAGTACCCGGCTTTCTTGACGGCAGTTTATTCAATGCCGCGATCATCACCAACACTCAGAAGGCGGACGACGCCTTTCTGGCCCAGGCCGAGTTGCCCTATCCCACCATCGTCATCGGACGGGAGATTCCCGGTTATTCCTGCTTTGTTCCCTCACTCAATGCCGGACGGGTCGCGGCAACGGCCTTGCTGGCCGCCGGCTCCAGAAAACCGGCCGTACTCTTCGAACGGGAATTGACCCAGGCGACAGAAAAACGGGTGGCTCAATACACGCACGACATCGCAATCAAACTGGACCGGGAGCCGGCCCGGGTCGTCTGCAGGAGTCAGAACGAAGCGGCAGCTTACCGTGCTGTACTCAGGACCCTGAAAGACGGTGCGGACTTCGACAGCTTGTTTGCCGTCCACGACAATCTCGCTGCCGGCGCCTACTTGGCGATCAAGGAGATGGGGCTGAAGATTCCTGGAGACGTCAGGGTGATCGGCATCGGGGACAGTGAACTGGCGCCCTACCTCGACCCGCCGCTCACCTGTGCCGGAGCGGAGGAAAGTCAGGTTTACGACAAGGCAGCGGCTCTGATGCTCGCCCGGTTGGACAACGGCGGAGAAGCGCCTCGAGTCGTCCGCACCCGTGCAAGAATCATTGAGCGGGGATCGGTGTAGGGCACGTTCGGAAAATTCGTCTCAAAGCACAGTTCCGGTCACTTGATCTCGATTCGTCAACAAGGACGTGATACGATCAACCGTTCAATTTCCCTCTGCCATGAAATCAATCCCCATGTCCTTACTGATCGCGCTGCTGGTCAGTTCACTGCAAGCCACGCCTGAAATGAAAAATGTTGTCATATACCAGGAGGACGGTCGATACGCCGGCTGGCCGGCCAATAACGGAGCCTGGATCTTCGAGGGCGACGAGATGCTGGTCGGTTTTACCGAGGCTCCCTTTGAACTTCGGAAGGGGCATAACATTGGGCCCGAAGGCACACGCACCTCATGGCTGGCTCGCAGCAAGGACGGTGGTCAGTCCTGGGTTGCCTATGATCCGGAAGAATATGTCGGCGATTTCGGGCTCCTGCCGGAGCTCAAGCCGCTCGTCATTCCGATCCGTTTTGATGCGCCCCTTTTTGCCATGCGGATGGTCGGCACGGCTTACCACGGATCCACCGATCCGCGTGGCCACTTCTTTTACAGCTACGACGGTGGCGACACCTGGATGGGGCCGCACGGATTCGGCGATCTGATCAACCATCCGGAGATGCAGAAATACGGGTTGTCCGAGATGACTCCCCGAACCGACTACGTCGTCCTGGGCAGGCACGAAGCTCTGATCATGATGTCGGCCCGGATCGAAGGTGAATTCGGGACCGACCGTCTGTTTGTCCTGCGCACCACCGATGGGGGTCAGAGCTTCTTCTTCATGGGCTGGGTTGTCCCTCCCTTCGGACCGGATGTAGTCAATCCGGAGGCGACGGTCCCGCTTTTCGATGATCCCTCTCTTAACCCCCACCCGTCCCAGGCCCGAGCCGTCATGCCCCAGTCCTTCCTCATGGCGGATGGCACCGTGGTCACCGCAATGCGGCGCCGTTACAAGAACGAAGACTTGGGCCTTAACCGCAACTGGGTCGACGCCTACGCTTCCCGTGACCGAGGCCGCACCTGGTCGTTCATGGCAACAATCGGTGACGCCGGCACCGGCAACGGGAACCCGCCGGCCCTGAGTCCGACCGCCGACGGCCGACTCTGCGCCGTGTTCGGTGACCGGGCCAAGGGACGCATCCTCGTGACCTACAGCTCCGATCAGGGCAAAACCTGGTCCGAGCCGTTTGTGCTCAGGGACGATTTCGGTTCGGAGGACATGGAAACCAATGATCTTGGCTATCCCCGGCTCCTTCTCCGTTCCGACGGCAAAATGGTGGCCTTGTATTACTATTCCACTCACGAAAACCACCACGGCATTTTCGCCACCATCTGGGATCCCGAGGAACACTAGTGGCGCTCCAAATAAGTTCTTTCACAAAGGTGAGTGGCGCGCCGAGGACGTCGTGCCCTACCATGTGGCCCGATGGTAGGGCTGGACGTCTCCGGCCAGCCGTTTCGAAGACTTTCCAATCGATCGACCAGAGAAAACGTCCTGGTCTGTCCACCAGTAACTTAAAAAAAGGAATCTGATGACGCGCCATGCCTGCCTTCACAATAATAGGGGTCTTTTCGGGCTGATCCTGGGCTCGTTATTAACGCCCCTTCTCATGGGTATGGAGAGCCCGCCGCCGCTGACTGAGCCCGGAAAGACCGGTTACCTTTCGGGCGAGTTGATCTATGCACTCGAAGGAAGACCCACACCGCAATGCCATGCGTCCACCATCGTGGAAACACCAGCCGGGATGGTCGCCGCCTGGTTCGGCGGTACCCGCGAGAAAAACCCCGATGTCGGCATCTGGGTCTCCCGCCTGAAAGACGGCACCTGGTCGAAGCCGGTGGAGGTGGTCAATGGCGTCCAATCTCCGGACCTTCGATACCCATGCTGGAATCCGGTCCTGTTTCAACCGAAGAAGGACGCCCGGAAGGGTGAGGACGAACCTCTCATGCTCTTCTACAAGGTCGGGCCCAACCCGCGGGAGTGGTGGGGCATGTTGACCCTGTCGAATGACGGCGGCGAGACCTGGTCCCGTCCGTCACGACTGGGCGAGAACGCCGCGGTCGGGCACCTCATTGGTCCGGTCAAGAACAAGCCGATCCAGCTCACCGATGGCGCGATCCTCTGCCCGAGCAGCAGCGAAATCAGTGATGATGAGAACGAGATTTTCTGGGCGGTCCACTTTGAGATCACCCGCGACCTGGGAAAGACCTGGGAGGTGATCGGACCGATCAATGACGGAATCGAGTTCGATGCCATCCAGCCGAGTATTCTCACCACCTCGGGTGGTGACATGCTGGTTCTCTGCCGGACCCGGCAAAACGTCGTGGCCCAGAGCTGGTCGCGCGACGGCGGAAAAACCTGGGGACCGCTCACCGGCACGGAAATCCCGAATCCGAACTCGGGCACTGATGCGTTGACCCTGACGGACGGACGCCAACTCCTCGTCTACAACCACACGATCAAGAAGGGTGACAAGGCGAACCCCGCAACCTACTCGAGTGGACGACAGGAGTTGAATGTGGCTCTTTCCCTCGATGGCCGCACCTGGCGCCCCATCCTCACACTGGAAGACGATGTAAGGGGAACTCAATTCAGCTACCCTGCCGTGATTCAAACGATCGACGGCAAGGTGCATGTCACCTACACTTGGAACCGGAAGTCGATCAAGCACGTCACCCTCGACCCAACGGTCTGGTGAGAAGATGGCATGAAGGAACACCATAATTGATGAAGACAAGACCCCTGCTCATCACCCTGTATCTGATTGCCGGTCTCGGAACATTGCCTTCCTGCAGGCCCCACCAGGGCGAAGAGGAAGGTAACCGGCCGAACATCATATTCATCCTGGCCGACGATCTCGGGTGGCATCAGCTCGGCTGCTACCGAAGCGACTATTATCTAACTCCGGTTCTCGACCGGATGGCCTCCGAGGGCATGCGATTCACAAATGCCTACGCCGCCGCACCGGTGTGCTCACCCACCCGGGGTTCGATCATGACCGGGAAGTATCCGGCTCGAACCCACCTGACAGTGAACATCCCCACCGGTCGAGACCTTGATCGACCCACCATCACCCCGGAGTTCGCGGAGTGGCTGCCCCTGGATGAGACCACCATCGCGGAAGTGCTGAAGACCGCCGGCTATACGACCGGGCACTTTGGCAAGTGGCACCTGAACAAGGACAAGGACTACGCGCCGGGTCGACCACGAGATCCCGGGTCCCAGGGTTTCGACGTCGTGTTGACCACTCACAAATACCGGGCCGGGCCGCCCAGCCCATACGAGGAGGACTGGCAGCACGTCCGCCAGATCACCGAGCATACCCTGGATTTTATTGAGGCAAACAAGGACGGGCCATTTTTTGCCTATGTTTCCCACAACAGCATTCACCGTCCCGAAATGGAAAAAGAGTCATTGATTTCTGAATACAAAGCTCGTCCCGGTTCGGACAATGACGTCGAATACGGACACAACAACCCGACCCAGGCAGCCATGCTGGAGGTCCTGGACGCCAGCGTCGGGCGCATTCTCGACCGGGTAAAGGAATTGGCAATCGATGAGAACACGATAATCGTGTTCTTTTCCGACAACGGTCAGCTCGGCCCAAAAGACAGCACTCCTCTGCGAGGCAGCAAAGCCGATCTCTATGAAGGTGGAATTCGCTCGCCCATGATCGTGCGCTGGCCCGGCCAGGTGCCCGCCGGAACAACCAGCGATGAGCCTGTCATCAGCAACGATTTCTTTCCGACCTTCGCCGCCCTGGCCGAAGTCGAGGATCTTCCAACCGACATCGACGGTCTCGATCTTTCGAATCTGGTCCGCGACCCATCGGCCGGCCTGGAACGTGCAGCTCTCTTTTTTCACTTCCCTCATTACCACAGCCAGGGCCTTGGGCCGCAGGGCGCCATCCGGGAGGGAAACTACAAGCTCATCGAATACTACGAGAACAACCTGCTGGGTGAGGACGGCGCATTTGAACTCTTCAATCTCGAGTCCGATCTGGCCGAACGGCACAATCTGGCCGACGAACAGCCGGAACGCGTCGAGGCCATGAGCGAGAAGCTCAGGGCGTGGCGCAAGTCAGTCGGGGCCCAGGAGATGACGCTTCCGGAGTAACCCGGGAGGTTCGGGACAAACTGGAATATAGCTCAGGTGAGCAACTTCTGTGCGGACGGCCCGGCCCTCCTTCGCATAAAGCTCCGGCGGGTAGACCGGTCCGTCCCTACCTGAAATTTCCCTCTTTACTCTGGTCTGATCGGCAGGGCGTGGCCTTCAGTTTCCCTTGGCACCGAGGTGGGAGGAGATCCGGATCGCCTCCAGCATGCTTTCCGGATTGGCGCGCCCTTCCCCGGCTTTTCCGAAAGCGGTCCCGTGATCGACGGAGACGCGGATAATGGGAAGGCCGGTCGTAATATTCACTCCGGAAATCGAACCCCACTGACCCGTTTTATGGTCGTACTGGAAGCCCATGAACTTGGTCGGTATATGGCCCTGGTCATGGTACATGACAACCACGATATCGTACTGCCCGCCCCGCATCTTTGAAAATACGGTGTCCCCGGGAATCGGTCCGTCAACATCCATGCCCTCGGCCCGGGCCTGTTCGATGGCCGGTGTGATCTCCTCGATTTCCTCCTGGCCAAAGAGGCCGTTTTCACCGGCATGGGGATTCAGACCACAGACAGCGATGCGGGGTGCTTCGATCCCGAGTTGGCGGAGGGTCTCGTGGGCAAGCTTGATCACGGTATGGACGCGGGGTTTCTTCGCCCGGTCACAGGCCTCGCGGAGGGCAACGTGGGTCGAGACATGGATGACCCGGAAGTCATCGTGGGCCAGCATCATGGCATAATCCTTCGTTCCGGTCAGTTCACCATAGATCTCGGTATGTCCGGCGTGCCTGATACCCGCCGCCGCGATCGCCTCCTTGTGGATCGGACCGGTCACGGTCGCGTCGATCTCCCCTGCCATGGCCAACTCGATCACCTTGGCAATATAGTCGTAGCAGGCCTGACCTGTCTCCGCCGAAACCGTTTTGTGCCGGATCTTGTCTCCATCGATATTCTTGAGGTCCAGGACATCGATCGTGCCGTATTCGTATTTACCCTGGCTTGGGTCCTCCACCGTGTTGATCTTCAGGTTCAGACCGGAGAATTCAACCGCGTTCCGCATCATGACCGTTTCAGCCACAGCCAAGGGGCGGCAATTTTCGTAGATGTCCGGTTCCGCCAATGCTCTGGCAGTTATTTCGGGGCCGATGCCGGCTGGATCGCCGACGCTAATTCCTATCAGTGGTCGTTGGGTCATCTCAGTTTCCTGTTCAAGGGTCAGAATTCGTGTTTCAGGTAGAATCAAGTGTTGAGGAGTGTCTCAGGACCCCTCCCCAATTCGAATTTTGCGAATCCGGAGAGAAGAACGCAACTGGGCTCAAAGGTGAATCTTTTTATTTCATAAATTCCATTCCTTATTTCACTCTATTTCAACAATCAGATCTCTACAGAAGGTGGCTTAATCCACAACGGGCTGGATCCGAAGGGGCAATGTGATCAAGATCCCGGCCCGTCCCGAAGTCGCGAGTCCGCGTCACCCACCCCGCCCTTGACCCAATTCACCCATGCAATCCATTGACTGGTTCTTCGTTGCCGCTTACTTCGCTCTACTGATCGCGATTGTCTGGTGGTCCTCACGGAAAATCAAGACGTCGACTGACTACTTCCTGGCCGGACGAGACATCAGTTGGTTCGTCGTGGGCTGTTCGCTGCTGGCCTCCAATATCGGATCCGAGCATATCGTGGGACTGGCCGGTAATGGCGCCTCCAGCGGGATGGCCATGGCCCATTGGGAACTGCACGCTTGGATCATGCTGATGCTTGGGTGGGTTTTTGTACCGTTCTACTACCGCTCCGGCGTCTTCACCATGCCGGAATTTCTGGAGCGGCGCTTCAACAGTGCGACCCGATGGGTGCTCTCGATCGTCTCGCTGGTTGCCTACGTCTTTACGAAGGTTTCGGTCACCGTCTATGCCGGCGCCGTCGTCTTTCGCACCCTGCTGCCCGATACATTCGGCAGCCCGGAGAACGCTTTCTGGGTGGGTGCGCTCACCACGGTCATCCTCACCGGCATCTACACCATCTTCGGCGGTCTTCGTGCCGTGGTTTATACCGAGGTGGCCCAGACCGGTCTTCTGCTCTTCGGTTCTGTTTTCATCACCATTTTCGGACTCTCCCAACTGGGCGGCTGGGGCGAACTCCAGACCATTGCCTCCGAAAACGCCCGCAGCTTCGCCCTCTGGCGACCCCTTTCCGATCCTGATTTTCCATGGCTGGGAGTGATGATCGCCTCTCCGGTTGTCGGCATCTGGTACTGGTGCACCGATCAATACATCGTCCAGCGCACCTTGGCCGCCAGAAGCCTGAGGGACGCCCGGCGCGGCGCCATCTTCGGCGGTTTCCTCAAGGTGCTTCCCGTGTTCATTTTCCTGATCCCGGGCATGATCGGCTACGCCCTGCACCAGAAAGGCATCATCGCCATTCCGGCCAAGGCAGACGGCACCATGGACGGAGACATGGTTTTCCCGACCATGGTGGCTTCCCTTCTCCCGGCCGGCCTCCGCGGCATCGTGGTGGCGGGGCTGATCTCCGCGTTGATGAGCTCGCTGGCATCCCTGTTCAACTCCTGCGCCACGCTCTTCACAGTCGATATCTACGAGAAGCTGCGTCCCGGAAAGTCCGAGGCCCACCTGGTCACGGTGGGGCGATTCGCCACCGGGGTTGTGGTCGTCTTCGGCATACTCTGGATCCCGATCATGCCCATGGTATCACAGGGCGGGCTCTACCAGTATCTGCAGAGTGTACAGGGTTATCTGGCTCCTCCGATTACCGCCGTTTTCCTGCTCGGTCTGTTCTGCAAGCGAATCAACGCCCGTGGCGCACTGGCCGGCCTGACCATCGGATTCATCCTCGGCATGCTCAAATTGCTCATCCAGGTCCTGGTTGGGGGGAATGTGCTCACAGGGCCCGCTTTCCTGGTCTGGTTCGGGGAGTTCAATTTCCTCTACGCCTCCGGACTGCTCTTTGCCGTCAGCGTGGTCATTGTGATCGTGGCCTCGCTGACCTCGCCTCAACAATCCGATGAGGAAATCACCGGTTTGACCTATTCGGCCATCACACCGGAGCAAAAAGCAGAAAACCGCGCCAGCTGGGGCATGCTCGAAGTGGGGGGAACGATCGGTGTCCTCGTCCTCGTGGTCGGCATCTATCTATACTTCAGCTTCTGGCTCTAGTGGGGCTTCCAGACCGTGTAAAGGGGTCAAAGCACACATCTCGCATTGGCATGCAAGATGTTGAGCAATGACCCCGCCGTTCGTGCGATTTTGCCATTCGAAGCAGGGGTCAATCCTTGTACCGTGGCAGCCATGCTACCAACATCATCCATCCCGCGTTGGCATGCACGATTGCAAGGAATGACCCCGTGATCGACATTCATCGGGAGACCCATCAACTCGGGACCCTTACTCGGTCGGGTGGAGATCGTGCCAGTTCTTG
>Ga0164313_10001517_pt1 | contig 20475 bp, 18 predicted proteins | sample GuaBasSedimGuay4_FD_113735 | JGI IMG/M metagenome (GOLD analysis project Ga0164313, IMG submission 113735) | Subseafloor sediment microbial communities from Guaymas Basin, Gulf of California, Mexico - Guay4, Core 4569-4, 0-3 cm | ecosystem: Environmental > Aquatic > Marine > Hydrothermal vents... | reverse complement strand
GATTCATCTTTAGCAGAGACTTTGACAGACGCATCAGTAGAGCAGGCACAAAGCATGGCCGAAGGCTTTGGTGCTTCAGGAGATGCTCTTGACGAAGCTATGGAAAAGGCACGAACAGATAGTACTGCCAGCTTCACAAATTTTGGATTGTTCAAGAGCTTTCTTATAAGCTTGATCGTTTATGCCGTATTATCGTTAATTACTGGCCTTATAGTTCGAAAACAGGAAAAAATTTCTGATATCTATTAAGAAATAAATAATCAACTAACCAAATAAAAAAATGGAAGACTTACAAAACGAAGAATTTGAAAAAGCAACGGTTAAACAAGTATCAATAAAATGGGGCATAATTTCCGGTATTGTCTCTATTGCTTTCTTTATGATTATTGTTTTGGCTGACATGGTAGGTAATAGTTCAGTTAGTTGGCTTGGAATGATACCATTTATTATAATTCTATTTTTAGCTCATAATGAGTTTAAAAAAGATGGTGATGGTTTTATGACATATGGTCAAGGGCTAGGCATTGGAGCATTTGTTGCCGGTGTTGGAGCTGTTATCTCAGGAGCGTTTTCTTATATTTATACTAAATTCATCGTGCCGGATTTTAATGAGCAGTTGATGGATAAAATGGTAGAAATGTGGGAAGAGCAAGGCTTAACAGACGATCAAATCGAGGTGGCATCGAGTATGCTGTCGAAATTTCAGAATCCGGAATTAGCTTTTGTAATAGGTATAGTAGGAGCAATTTTCTTTGGCTTTTTGATTAGTCTGATTATTGCCGCTATAACAAAAAAAAACAACCCTGATTTAAGTGTTTAAGTGACCTAATGACAGATATATCAGTTGTTGTTCCTCTATATAATGAGGACGAATCTTTAGAAGAACTTGTAAATTGGATAAGCCGTGTGACCGAGTCACACGGCTTTAGTTATGAGGTAATTTTAATAGATGATGGCAGCACTGATAATTCATGGCAGGTAATTGGTGAACTGGCCAGTAGCAACACTAACATAAGAGGAGCACGCTTCAACCGAAACTATGGCAAATCTGCCGCCCTCGATACAGGCTTTAAAATGGCAAAAGGGGAGGTGGTCATCACTATGGATGCAGACCTTCAGGATAGCCCGGAAGAAATACCTGATCTTTACAAAAAAGTAAAAGATGGGGGGTTTGATATAGTCTCGGGATGGAAGAAAAAACGCCATGATCCAATATCAAAAACTATTCCTTCACGATTTTTCAATCTGATAACCAGATGGATGTCAGGGATAAAGCTTCACGATTTTAACTGCGGACTGAAAGCTTATAAGAGTGAAGTTATTAAAAATGTAAAACTATACGGTGAAATGCACCGGTATATTCCGGTACTTGCCAAATGGCAAGGTTTTTCAAATATCGGAGAACAAGTAGTAGCACATCAAAAGAGAAAATACGGTAAAACTAAATTTGGGTTCGAGCGGTTTATTTTTGGCTTTCTTGACTTACTTACAATAACATTTGTATCAAAATTCAGAAAGCGTCCAATGCACTTTTTCGGAACATTTGGTGTTCTTTCATTCCTTTTTGGTTTCATCTCTGCTGTTTGGATAATCTGGGAAAAGATTGATGCAGTTTATTTCTCAAAAGTGCCACTAAAACGAGAAGTTATCGATCAACCCTTATTCTTCCTTGCACTAGTAGCCATAATCATTGGTGTGCAGCTTTTTTTAGCAGGATTTTTAGCCGAGCTGCTGGCAAGACAGTCGGTTGACAAGAATGAATACCTGGTGATTGATACAATTGATGTGGAATAATGCGTTTCTACTCTCTTATTATTCCGGTATATAATCGGCCGGATGAAGTTGCCGAACTCCTGCAAAGCCTTGTCGAGCAAACGTACTCAAATTTTGAGGTAATTATAGTAGAAGACGGCTCCTCCCAAACATGCAAAAGTAAGGTTGAACATTTTGCGGAAAAGTTAGAGATCCACTATTTCTTTAAAGAAAATACAGGACAAGGTTTTAGCCGTAATTACGGTTTTGAAAAAGCTAAAGGTGATTATTTTATAGTTTTTGATTCAGACTGTATTCTTCCTGAAAAATACTTGCAAACTGTTGAGGACCATCTGACCAGTGAGCCACTGGATGCTTTTGGTGGCCCGGATAGAGCCGATGAGTCCTTCAGCATAACACAAAAGGCAATTAACTACTCCATGACCTCGATATTTACGACCGGAGGCATTAGGGGGAATAAGAAACATGCCGGGACATATCATCCCAGAAGTTTTAATATGGGTATTTCGCGGGATGTATATGAAAAAACAGGAGGTTATATCATAACCAGAATGGGTGAAGACATCGAATTTAGTATCCGAATTATTAAGAAAGGCTTTAAAGTGGGGCTTATTGAAGAGGCATTTGTTTATCATAAAAGACGGACATCCCTTAGCCAGTTTTATAAACAACTCCATTTTTTTGGTAGAGCCAGAGTTAATATTAAACGCTTTTATCCCAATGAGCTTAAGCTTGTTCATTTCTTCCCACTATTATTTTTGTTGGGTTGGTTTGTGATAGTTATATCCTGGTTTGCTTATAAGCCATTATTCATAACCGGCTTACTTATGGCTGCGGTTTATTATGGGTTGATATTCATAGATAGTACAGTTAAGAATAGTAGTGTGGTGGTAGGTCTACTCTCAGTTGTTGCGGCTACAGTACAATTAAGTGCATACGCTGTTGGTATGATAGGAGAGATGTTTAATCGCGAGCCAAATCCAGGAGTTAAGATTTAATAGCCATATTTCTCTTTCCAAAGAGATTTCAGGTGCTTTCTAATCTCATTTTCGCGAGCATTATTACCCGGATCATAGAATTTTGTATTGCTAAGCTCGTCAGGCATAAATTCTACATCAACAAAATTACCCTCATGAGAATGGGCGTATTTGTATCCTTTTCCATATCCCTCATCTTTCATTAGCTTGGTAGGGGCATTCCTTAAACTGAGAGGAATAGACAAGTCGCCAGTTTCAACTACCTTTTTACGGGCATCCTTAATAGCCACATAACTTGCATTACTCTTTGGTGAGCTGGCCAGATAGGTTACCGTTTGCGATAGGATTATTTGTGCTTCGGGGTAGCCGATAATGTTTACTGCTTGAAAGCAGCTATTAGCAAGTACCAGTGCTGTCGGGTTTGCGTTTCCGATGTCTTCAGAAGATAGAATAAGCAATCTGCGAGCAATAAACTTAACATCTTCGCCTCCTTCTATCATTCGCGCAAGGTAATAAAGGGCCGCATTAGGGTCACTACCACGAATAGATTTTATAAAGGCAGAGATAATATCATAATGCTGCTCTCCGGATTTATCATAGATGGCAATACGCTGCTGAGCAAGAGAAATTAACTGGTCGTTTGTTACTTCAATTTTATCTTCAGTTGCAGCATCTGCAACCAATTCAATCAGGTTATAAAGTTTACGTGCATCTCCTCCTGATAATTTGAATAAAGCCTCTTTTTCCTTGAAAACGATTTCTCTCTTTTTTAGCTCAAAGTCTTCACTTAATGCTTTAACAAGTAATTTTTCGAGGTGTTTTGTAGTTAGCGATTCCAGAGTATAAACCTGGCACCGGGACAATAAAGCTGAATTCACCTCAAAAGAAGGGTTTTCTGTTGTCGCTCCTATTAGGGTAATGGTGCCTTTCTCAACAGCCCCAAGAAGGGCATCTTGTTGCGATTTATTGAAGCGGTGAATCTCATCAATAAATAATATTGCCGAAGCAAGCCGCGTAGCTTTGCTTATTACTTCTCTTACATCTTTTACCCCCGCCGACACGGCACTAAGTCTAAAGAAGGGTGATTTGACTTCGTTGGCAATAATATTGGCAATGGTTGTCTTACCTACACCCGGAGGGCCCCATAAAATCATTGACGGGATATTGCCACTGGTTATTACTTTTCTTAGCACACCATTCTCGCCTAATAGGTGTTCCTGTCCTACTAATTCGTTTATTCCTGCAGGTCTTAATCTTTCAGCTAGTGGGGTCTTGGATTCAAGCAATTTCCTTTAGTTAATATTTAATTATTCTAAAATCGTAATTTCGTCAGAATTCTTATGCCATCCAAGTTTAAAATACATTCAGCATTATTAATTGTTGGTCTTATCTACGGGGCAAATTACAGTATTGCCAAGGTCGTTATGCCATACCATATCGGCCCTTTTGGTATAATTTTTATTCGAGTAATTATTGGTACCGCACTTTATTGGGCGATTGACTTTATTAATGGTCCGGAGAAAATAAAATATAAACGTGATTATATAAAACTAGCCTTGCTGGCGGTTTTTGGGGTAGCTATTAACCAGTTAATGTTTTTTAAGGGACTAAGTATGACGACGCCAATTAGTGCTTCGGTAATTATGACTTCATCACCAATAACCGTGCTGATAGTCTCTTATTTTTTACTAAAAGAAAGAATTACTGTAAATAAATTAATTGGCATTACATTAGGTGCTACAGGGGCCGTATTACTAATTGGAATTGATGGCTTTCAGTTAAATAATGACACCTTTTTAGGAAACTTATTCATTCTTGTAAACGCTGTTTCCTTCAGTATTTATTTGGTTTTGGCTAAACCAATGATGTATAGGTATAAGGCTATGACCGTAATTAAATGGGTTTTCTTTTTTGGGATGTTCATGGTAATACCTTTTGGGTTTGAGGAATTTGTACAAATTGAATGGTCTGACTTGCCAACTGAAGCATGGCTGTCTTTGAGCTATATTGTAATTGGAACAACCTTCATTGCCTATTTACTAAATACCTGGGCCTTAAAATTTGTTAACCCCTCTTTAGTTGGATACTATATTTATCTACAACCTGTATTCTCCACTATTGTTGCCCTTAGTTTTCGTGGTGACAAGCTAACAATAACGGAAGCCGCCTATTCTTCACTCATTTTTATTGGAGTATATTTAGTTAGCGTAAAAAGCACAAAGGTGGTAAGCAAATGATAAATTACGCAGCATAAATTTTTCTTGTAGATGAATTAGCACGAGTTTTATGAACTTTTAATGAAGACTATCAGAACCATCGTTAAGGCATTGCATGAAAGTGATGTAGAAAAAATCAGCAGCTCATTTTACCGTGATAGCGATAAGGTAGCCCTGCTGTTTGAGATGCTTCTTAGTGATGTAGCCGATGATGATATACGTGAGATACTTGGTTTGTCAGCTAATGCTTATTCAACTTTAAGGTCTCGATTACACACCAAAGTTCAAAATCACCTTATAGCGCTTACGGATAGCCCAAGAGCTGATGTATTAAACAAATTATTGGGTATTGACGATATCATATTTACGCAAACACCCACCATAGCACTAACTACTCTAAAAAAACTTGAGCGCGAGCTAATTCGCTTTGATCTTTCCAATGAGCTTACTGTTGTATATAAATATTTAAAAAAACTTCACCTGAATACTGACCAGTATTTTCATTATTCACAGTTGTACAATAGGCATGTAGCTTATAGTCTGGCACTTGATAAAGCAGAAGATCTTTTGGCAAAATATTTTAAGGGCTATGGCTATTATTACGTGATGGGCGATACTTCAAAAAAAGTTGAGCTGACAGCTATTTTTGAGGAAATGAAGAACGTTTGCGCTCTGTATCAATCGCATAGAATGTTTGTCTACTTTGCTGTACTTCAGATAACGCATCAATTATTTGTAGATGAAAATGCCTATGAAAAGTATAACTTAGAGCCTATAGAAGATGTTCTGGCCCAGGTAGACGAGACGTTTAGAAAATACCCTAAAGATGATATATATATTCATTTGCATCTACTTTTTAATTATATAAGATTTGAATATTACTATAAACATGGGATTATAGCCAAGGCAAAGGTTCATTTAAATGAGGTAAACAGGCAGCTCCCAAAGCTGCTGATTCATTATGAAAACTATAGTTTCCCTGCTCAATTTCTCATTGGCAGTCATCAGCTTTTATTTAAAGGGCAGATTGATCATCGCGAATTTGATAGTAATAAGTTATTCGATGATTTTAGGATTGAAAATGTTAGTACTCCGGCTAAGGTGGTTTACTATATCTACAGAGCGCTTACCAGCTATTATTATAAAGATTATGCCAATGCCGCCAAGTGGCTCTTCGACCTAAATAATGAGGTTAGCTTTAAAGAGTATCCCGAGATGCTGCTAGAGATAAAGTGCCTGACTGCCTACATTAAGTTTATTCAGAAGGATGAAATTCTTTTTAAGCAGAACTTGACCTCTGCTCAGAGAACACTGAGAATAATTGGCTCAGAGAATAAGCCGCACTTAGTAGCATTTGTTAAATTACTAAGTATTATGGGTAGTGAAAGTAGAAAAAATAAAGAGCAGAAGCTACTTCGTCAGGTAGAAATTATAGGGCAAATTCAATTAGAAAGATTTCACCCTGTATTATATCTTAAGCTTGATGCAGAATATTTATTGAGACTCTTGTTTTAACTTGGCTTTAGTTTTTCCAGGTTCTCCTGTGAAAGAGGCTTGTTGATATACTTCTTAACGTACTCGTATTTTTTTGACTTATTGACATCAGCAGGGCTAATAGACGATGTAAGCATAACCACACTACAATGAGCTTTTGTCTCATCTTCAAGTGTTTCAAACTCATCAAGAAATTGGAAACCGTCCATTAGAGGCATATCAATATCCAGAAAAATCAGTTCAGGCAATACATTTTTCCCTGTATCGCGCAATTTTTCCATATTCTTAAGAAACTCAATGGCACTTCGAGCTCCTGTATGGGTATATATATGCTCTGATATGCCAGAGGCTTCAATCATTTTTTGATTAATGAGGTTATCTATCTCATTATCATCGATAAGCATTACTGAGTAGTATTTTGAGTCGGCCATTGTAAGTTGTTAGAGTTCCCAATTTAGGGTTAAATAAGAATATTACCAATAAACTGAGCAAATTTTGCTTAACCACGATTTGCGATCATGGATTAATTACATTCGGTCAATTAAAGATATAATTTATGTTGATGCTCCCTATTTTTTATTTTTCCAGAGGTTTTTTACAATTCAAATTTTATTCCCTGGGCCAGCGGCAGATCTGCTCCATAATTTATTGTATTAGTTTGACGCCTCATATAAACCTTCCAGGCATCAGACCCAGACTCTCTACCACCACCTGTTTCTTTTTCGCCTCCAAAGGCGCCGCCAATTTCCGCACCGGATGTACCAATATTTACATTGGCAATACCACAATCAGAACCTGCCGAGGATAGGAATTGCTCCATTTCTCTCATGTCGTTAGTCATGATAGCAGACGATAATCCTTGAACTACACCATTTTGGTATGAAATAGCCTCATCTATAGTCTTGTATTTTATTAAGTATAAAATTGGCGCAAATGTTTCGTTCTGAACTATTTCGTAATGATTTTCCACTTCTACAATGGCAGGTTTTACATAGCAACCGGATTCGTAGCCTTCGCCTTCTAATAGTCCGCCTTCTACAAGGATGTTTCCACCTTGTTCTTCAGCCGCCTTGAGAGCATTTTGGTATAATTCTACTGCCGTATGATCAATTAGTGGCCCAACATGGTTGGCTTCGTTAAGTGGGTTGCCAATTTGTAATTGTGCGTAAGCTTTTTGCAATTTTGATTTAGCTTCATCATATACAGACTCATGAATTATAAGCCTTCTGGTAGAAGTACAACGCTGTCCACAAGTTCCAACGGCACCAAAAAGTGCTCCAACAAGAGTGATATCTAAATCAGCATGTGGTGAAACAATGATTGCGTTATTGCCACCAAGTTCGAGAAGGGCGCGACCGAGTCTGGCGCCAAGTGCTGCACCTACTTCTTTACCCATTCTAATTGAGCCGGTTGCCGAAACAAGAGGTACTCTTTTGTCGTTCGTCATGAGCTCACCAATATTTCTGTCACCATTTATTAAGCAAGAAACGCCTTCAGGGACATTGTTTTTTGCAAACACATCATTAATAATATTTTGGCAGGCAACGCTACACAAAGGCACCTTTTCAGATGGCTTCCATATAGCAACATCACCGCACACCCAGGCTAGCATAGTATTCCATGACCAAACAGCTACCGGGAAGTTGAAAGAAGATATAATGCCAACAATTCCTAATGGGTGGTACTGTTCATACATTCTGTGATCCGGTCTTTCCGACTGCATAGTTAGACCATAGAGTTGTCTGGATAAACCAACAGCAAAATCACAGATATCTATCATTTCCTGAACTTCACCTAGTCCTTCCTGATAAGACTTGCCCATTTCATATGACACTAATTTTCCCAGAGATTCTTTCTTTTCTCTAAGGGCATCACCAATTTGACGGATTACATCACCTCTTTTGGGAGCAGGAACCTTTCGCCACTCTAAAAATGCCTCTTGAGCTTTAATTACTATTTGCTCGTACTCTTCCGGAGTAGTTACTGCAACGGTGGCAATAGTAGCACCATCTGCCGGTGATACTGAAACCAGTTTCTCTATTCCTGATTCTAACCATGTTGAGCCCGTAGATGTGCCCGGGTTATGCTTTTCTACACCTAAATCTTTAAGTGCCTGCTGAATGCCAAATTGATCTGTCATGATATCCTTTTATTTTGATGACAAAGCTAAATAGATTCGCTATAAAAGGAAGGCAGAAAAACAAAAAAGGGGAGTTAAACCTCCCCTTTTTTTAGTCGACGGGTAGGCAGTTACCAATCAACAGAATAATATGTTTTAGTCCCATCAGGTAAAACACCTAAAAATATAACTCTTTCGTCATCTTTATGAGCCATAGCACCCTTTAGGTCATCGATGGAATTAATTTTTCGCTTATCGACATGAGTGATGATAAATCCTTCTTCGATGTCGGCATCTTCCCATTTCCCATCACCTCGATCAACCATTTTGGCACCACCAATTATACCCAGACGATTTAATTCATTTTGTGAAACTTCTTCGAATAGAGCACCATCAATGTTCACATCTAATACCCTTTCAACAATTGCTGTCGTGCCAACGGTATTGTGTAGGGTAGCAATAATAGTTTTCTCCTTACCATCGCGTAGCAATAGAACTTCAACTTTGTCTCCAGGTCTGTGCACGGCTACAAGTTCTTGTAATTTGGAAGTATTACGAACTTTCTGTCCATCAATAGCAATTATTACATCTTTTGCCCGGATTCCGGCCTCTTCCGCACCACTGCCACTATTAACCTCAGCAACATAAACTCCTTCTACTACATGAAGATTTTCCGCCTTGGATAATTGAGCAGAAACATCTCTGATTTGAATCCCAAGCAAGCCTCTTTGAACTACTCCAAATTCAAGGAGGTCATCCATTACTTTTTTTACAAGATTAACAGGTACGGCAAAAGAGTAGCCTGTATAGCTGCCTGTTCGAGAGGCAATTGCCGTGTTAATACCAACTAGCTGTCCGGAAGTATTAATTAAAGCACCTCCTGAGTTGCCCGGGTTCACAGCCGCATCAGTCTGTATAAATGATTCTATTTGTAAGTTGTTGTTATTATCACGAAGTATATCAATATTTCGTGCCATGGCACTAACTATCCCAGCAGTTACTGTGGACGTAAGGTTAAAGGGGTTGCCGATTGCGAGTACCCACTGGCCAACAACGACATCATTTGAGTTGCCATAAGGTAAAAATGCAAGATTTTGTTCATCTATTTGAATAAGGGCTAAATCAGTTGTTGGGTCAGTGCCGACAACTTTAGCTGTATAACGCCGGTTATCTTCGAGGGTAACATTGATTTCCATCGCATCTTCTACTACATGATTATTGGTAACTATGTAACCATCATCAGAAATTATTACGCCAGAACCAGAGGCAATTGCTGGGCCTCGCTGATAACGGCGGTATGGACTTTGTGTTATTTCTTTCGATTCATATGTTGATTGAATATAAACAACACTATTAATAGCCTTACCGGCTATTGCTGTGAAGTCTAAATTTAGAGGAACTGTTTCTTTGTATTCTGAAGAAACTGTTCTCATAACCTGGTCTTGCCTGTCTTGTATTGAATTATAATGTGATGCTGCTGGTTCTATTGCTTTATATCCACCGATGGCAATAACTCCACCAAGAGCAGCAGCCAATACTATTCCTAAAACATAATTCTTATTCATGATTATTGGTTCTTATCCAATTCTTTAATACGCAAAAATATCAGTTCTGTTGTGTTAGTGGGAATTAAAATGAACTATTAACTTTATTTAACATTTTGGTTCATATTGATTAAACAAAAAAGGTGAGCTTTCACCCACCCTTTTTCAACCTAACTCACAACTCACTAAACCTAATGTTATTTTACCTTGATGTTGGTTTTTAAAACCTTCGTCTCATCTTTAGGAACGATCACTTCAAGGATACCATTTTTATAATGTGCCTCTATTTTTGTAGCATCAATATTTTCCGGTAAGGTGAAAGTTCTTTGGAAAGACCCATATCTTGTTTGCACAGACTTAAAAGTTTTGTCTGATTTCTCTTCCTCAAATTTGCGTTCTCCACTTACAGTAAGAAGCTTGTCGTCAACTGCAAGGTTAAAGTCTTCCTTGTCAAATCCTGGGACTGCCAGATGTAATTCATATGTTTTTTCTGACTCAAGCACATCTACTTCAGGAATAAAATTCTGTACCTGGGTGTTATCATATAAAGAATCATTGAAAAATCTTTCTAGTAATCCACCCATATTTGAAGGGTAGTACCCCCTTGCTCCGTTTCTATATTTTACTATACTCATAATTTTAATTTTTTAGTTCTGCATCAATTTCATTTTCCATATGCTTCAAAACTGTACCAATGCTTATTCCGGAATTAATGTCATTAAAAAAGTGACAAAACGGCAGTGTTTAATGATTTATTATTCACAAACATGCCAAAATGGCATACATGATTATTATTAGCGACATCGGAATCTTTCTCTATATTTGATGACTTATAAATTATTGGCAGCATGGGCGCAAGAATGAGCAAATTTTTTAAAGTTTTAGGTCCTGGTATTTTATTCGCCAGTACATGCATAGGTGTATCGCATCTGGTACAATCAACACGAGCCGGAGCCGATTATGGATTTGCTCTGCTAGGAGCTGTAATACTGGCTAATATATTTAAGTATCCCTTTTTCGAATTTGCAGTTCGTTATACAAGTGCAACAGGCGTAAGTGTAATTGATGGTTATGCCAGGAAAGGGAAATGGATTGTTTGGGCTTATTTTCTGTTATCTATTCCATCAATGATTATTGTGACCGCAGCCGTAACCTTTGTAACGGCTGGTTTGATGGGAACACTCCTTGGAATAGAGTTATCAACTGATCTATGGGCAATTATAATATTTGTTATATGTGTATCGATCTTAGCCATCGGCAAATACAAATTACTAGACAATTTATTAAAGCTGGTTGGTCTGGTTTTATTGCTATCAACTCTTGTCGCATTTGTTAGTGCTTTAATTAACGGCCCTGTGGAGCGAGCGCCAAGTTTCGTTCCTAAGGAGCTCTACTCAATATCAGGAATAATGTTTGCCATAGCCTTAATGGGTTGGATGCCTACAGCAGTTGATATTTCTACATGGACCAGTTTGTGGTCGGAGGCAAAAACGAAGATAACAGGTTACAGGCCTACACTTAAGGAAAGCTTGGCTGACTTTAATTTTGGTTACGGGGTTACAGCTGTCTTATCCATATTTTTTCTTACGTTGGGATCTTATGTAATATACGGCACAGGCACAGAACTTTCTAATAGCTCAGCTGGTTTTGCCGGCCAGTTAATAAGTATGTTTACAACAGCTATAGGGCAGTGGAGCTACACAATAATTGCCATTGCTGCATTTTCTACCATGTTCTCTACCACGATTACAGTTGTTGATGGTTATGGCAGGTCGATGAATCGAACATTTAAGTTGATGTTCAAAGATTCTAGTACGGCAGATAGCAGATCATCGTATATAATATGGACAGTATTAATTGCGGTGTCGGCATATCTGGTTATTGCTCAATTTCTCAATAACTTAAAAAGCTTGGTGGATTTAGCAACTATCTTATCGTTTGTGATAGCTCCGCTTGCGGCTTTGCTTAATTACATTGTCATAAAATCTAAAGAGATAGATGGAGAGTTTCGATTGCCGGGTTGGCTAAATAAACTGGCAATTGCAGGATTAATTTTTCTTTCTGTCTTTACAATTATCTTTTTTATGGTGTGGTTTATGCCCAATTGGTTTGAAGCGACATTCCTGTAAGGCTTTATAAAAACCATATTATTGATATTATTTTTTATAAAGTTTTGTTGAAATTAATTCCATTCGCTAATATTGCACTCCCGTTTGCAAAGGCAGCGGTCAATAACCAGTAAAATATTACATAAATTCCTCTTTACCTGCCTGCCGGCAGGCGGGGCTCAGTCAGCTGAGCTTTGCAATATGGTAGTCGGGAGATCACATTCTGGATCTGGGGAAAGGCAGAATACATATATTCCTCCTTAGCTCAGCTGGTTAGAGCATCTGACTGTTAATCAGAGGGTCCTTGGTTCGAGTCCAAGAGGAGGAGCCATGAAGTAGAACTTTGTTCACTTCACGGCTCAAAGGTGTAAGTACAAATTATGACTTACACCAGAGTCGTAACAAAACTAACCCTAGCCACAAGGCTGGGGTTTTTTGTTATAAATAAACTAATATTTAATTGCAGACCACAAACAAGAGCTAATTAATAATCTGTTTATTATCTTAACAGAAAAATAGCTGTATAAATTGAGGGTCTCTCTAATTACATTATTAATCCATATTAGTTTCTTGGTTTACGCTCAAGAAATCAAAGTGGGGGTGTACCCAAGCGCACCATTAATAATTATCGATGACCAGGGCAATGTTTCGGGTTTTTTCATTGAACTACTAGAAGTTATTGCTGAGAAAGAAGGCTGGAAAATACAATATCAACATTTCGATTTTGCAGAATGCCTGGACGCACTTGAGATGGGCGATATTGACATTATGCCTGCATTGGCATTTTCAGTTCGGCGAGATTCAATCTTTATTTTGAATGAGACTAAAGTTACTACGAACTGGGCTAAAGTTTATAAAAACGAGGATGACGATTTTAATTATGCATCTCTCGAGCAGCTTCAGGATAAGAGTATCGCCGTTTTAAAGAATGACTACTATCTAAAAAATGGCGATGATGGCTTGCTTGATTTGCTTAAGAGAATAGATATCAACATTAATATTATTGAGAGACCATCTTATGCCGATGTTATAGATCATGTATCGACTGGTAGAGCTGATCTTGGCTTGGTGTCTCGTTATTATGGTACACTAGAGACAGAAGGGAGGGCGGTAGTAAAAACACCAATAAATGTTGCATATGTAAGTGTGCAATATGGTCTAAGCAGAAGTGAGAAGAATAGCCTGCTTGCTCAAAAGCTTGACCATCAGCTACAACTTCTGATTAATGACCGTAATTCTATTTACTATGCTAGTGAGAAAAAATATTTAACTTTTGCTCCGCAAGAATTTATTCCGCAGTGGTTGTGGCAAGCTTTCGGTATAGTAATGAGCGGCTTAACAATCTTTGCGATATTCGGCATTTTACTTCGCTATCAGGTCAAAAAGAAGACATTTCAGCTTAGGGAAACTAATCGATTGCTGAGCAAGTCTGAACGTAAAGCACAACTTGCCGTTCAAACCATTGATACATCGCAGGATATTGGTTTTTGGTTTCAACCGGGGAGGCCCTTTATACGTGTAAATAAATCTGCAATAACCTTAACAGGGTTTTCTGAAGAAGAGTTGATGAAGATGGTGCCAAGGGATTTGCTTGCAACCAATGTAAATCAAGAATATTATGAATCCTTAATTGATGAGAATTGGGGAGGCCATTTACTTCTTGAAGATACTTTCAAGAAAAAAGACGGTGGAGAATTCCCTGTTGAATTAAGCCTTGATCAGTTTGAATTAGATGGGCAAATATATGTCTGTGGTTTTGCCAGAGACATCTCGGATAGGGTAAAGGCAGAAAAACGTATTATAGCTACTATTCTTTCTACTGAAGACAAAGAAAGAAGCAGGATATCAAAAGAACTGCATGACTCTGTTGGGCAGACACTCTCAGCTATTTCTTTACATCTTGACTCGTTAACCAAGATTAAGGATTTATCTGCATCAGAAAAGGATAAAATAAATAATATTGAAAAGCTCCTAAAAGAGGCCATTTCAGAATCTCGTTCTATTTCTCATAATTTAATGCCCCCGGCGTTAACCGAACTTGGCTTTACCTTTGCAGTTGAAAACCTATTAAACCCTCTTGAAGGTGTTGGCGATACAAAATTCTCATTTCATTCGAATGAGTCTGATGTGTCAGTCACTAAGGAAATAGAGTTCGCTTTATTTAGAATTACTCAAGAAGCAATTAATAATATTATTAAATATGCAGAAGCAACAGAAGCAACAATTCAATATTTAGTATTTGAAGACCTTATTTCGCTGTCTATCGAAGATGATGGCAAAGGATTTGACTTAAAAGTTGCCAATAAAAAGCATAACTTTGGTTTAAACAGTATGAAAAACAGAGCAACTTCATTAGGAGGGGATCTGAGTATTGACACTACTCCTGGTAAAGGGACGGGTATTCATGTGAGCATACCTCTAAAATAGTTGGTAATGAAAATTTTATTAGTTGATGATCATAAGTTAATAAGAGATGCCCTCAAGTCATATATGGAGGGAGATAAGGAATTTGAAGTTGTTGATGAAGCTGAAAATGGCCAGGAGGCACTTCTCTTGTTAAAGACAATAAAAGTTGATGTGGTTATGCTGGATATAAGTATGCCGGTAATGGATGGCATCGCTTGTGCAGAAGAAATAAAAAATCTCTACCCGGAAATAAATGTGTTGGCATTATCGATGATGAATGATAATCAGTTTATTAAACAGATGTTGGCTGCCGGAGCATTGGGGTATATTTTAAAGAATAGTGGAGAAGAGGAAATAAAGAAGGCTCTTCGAGCTGTTTATAGTGGAGAGACTTATTACAGTGCCGATGTTGCTGAAACTGTGATGCAGAATATGATTAAAGGCGGTATAAAACGTAATAACAAACTCGTTGTTGATTTGCCGTTGACCTCTCGTGAGAGTGAAGTACTTCATTTAATTATCAAAGAATATACAAATCAGGAGATTGCCGACGAATTATTTATTAGCCCCAGAACAGTAGATGCTCATAAACGAAATCTTCTGGAAAAAACCGGAGCCAAGAATATTGCAGGCCTGGTACTCTATGCTATCGAGAAAAACCTTTTCGAAGACCTTTAAATACTATTGCTTAGGAAATAGGCATTTTACCTATCTTTTCAAATTAGGTATTCTTGTTAGAATACAGATTGTCTCTTGGCTGACCTTTGTACTGTAACCAATTAAAACAGAACAATGAGACAGTTAAAAATTAGTCAGACAATTACTACCAGAGAGAGTCAGTCTTTGGAAAAGTATTTTCAGGATGTTAATAAAATAGATATGATTACTGCTGAGGAAGAAGCAGAATTGTCAATTCGTATAGAGGAGGGAGACCAGATAGCTTTGGATAAGATGGTACGAGCTAATCTTAGGTTTGTGGTTTCTGTAGCAAAGCAATATCAAAATAGAAACCTTACTTTGAATGACCTTATTAATGAAGGTAATATTGGCTTGATAAGAGCCGCTGAAAAATTTGATCATACCAGAGGGTTTAAGTTTATATCATATGCCGTATGGTGGATTCGTCAATCTATAATGCAAGCTATCGCGGAAAATTCGCGGATGGTAAGAATGCCTTTGAACAGGGTTTCTACGCTTAATAGAATCAAGAGGGCATCGGCAGAGATGCAGCAGGGATTGCATCGTGAACCAACTAATGAAGAATTGGCCGAGATTATGGAAATGGATGCCAAAGAAGTAAAAAAGACATTAGAAGGCAATATGAGGCAACTATCAATGGATGCACCATTTTCTAGTGCAGAGGATGGGTCTTTATTAGATGTACTTAAGGATGACAATGTAGAGGATACGGACCGTGCCGTAGACTATATGGATTCTTTGGCCTATGAGGCAAACCGTTCTTTGGGCACATTGAAGCCAAAAGACAGTAATATACTTAAGATGTTTTTTGGTATAGGACGCGATAATGCGATGTCGTTGGAGCAAATAAGTGATGAACTAGGATTAACTAGAGAGCGTGTTCGTCAGTTAAAAGAAAAGTCGCTTCGAGAACTAAGAGGTGTTGGCAGGGCAGAGCGTTTGGCCGAGTTTCTAGGGTAGTATTACCAATTTTGGATTGATCCCATAGTGAGAATAGTATTCCCATTATGGGATTTTTTATTATCTAGCAATATTGTAACTATCAGAAAATCAATAACTTAAGTTTCAGACTTCCCTTGGCACGGTTATTCCACTATATGTTTTAAAAATAAGATGGAAGAGATGAAAAAGTCAGAGCTAAGGTTTTACAAAGTATTAATCGCAGTTATTTATGTTGTATTAGCGGCACTTGTTGTTGCAGCCTTTATACTATAAAAATGGAAAGATTATTTTTTAGTCTTAAGCGATTTAATAAAACGACTCCAATTGAATGGATTCAAAAATGGATTGCTTCGAGGCCCGTAATTATCCTGCATATAGTAGTATTGCTGATCGAAATAATAACGAGCATTCAAACTAGCATCGTAAGGTGTGTTACGCAACATCAATGCCAAAGCGGCGCCGTCGAGCCTGTTTTGCAACATTTGCCCGTTATTGGGGAGATTCATTGCAAGAATAACTTCTTTAAGCTCCCTCTCGGACATATATAAGGTAAAATCAACGTTCTGGAGATAGACAGTATCTTCTTCAAGCTTAAATATTACATTAACTCTTCCATTTTGCCCTTCGGGAATAACGTATTGCTGTTTTAGAAAACCAATAGAGCTAATCATTATCTCATCTCCAACTAAAGCAGGCATAGAAAAATAACCATACATATTTGTAGAAGTTCCTCTGCCTGATTTAGGCACATAAATATGAACACCTGGAATCTGGGTAACTCCATCATTGCCAACAACTACACCAGTAAACTGGACTACCTTTTGCTCTTTCTTGTTTGATTGGGCAAGAAGATTATTTTGACTAAGCATTAGAATACTTAGACAGAATAATATTGCAAATGAGTTTATTTTGTTCAGTTTTCGCCTCATATTAGTATGCAAAGGTACACAAATCAATAAAGAATCTTTAGATAAAATTTTAGAATTCAATAGACCTACAACGTAATAAAGATTAAAATCGATGCGTTTAAAGCATTTTAACTTACAAATTGGCAGTCAGCTAATGAAGGCAATGGGTGATGAGACAAGATTGCGTATTCTAAACCTTTTGTTGAATAATGGTGCTATGACTACTTCAGACCTTGAGTTTATTCTTGATTTTACCCAAACAAAGACTTCCCGACATATTGCTTATCTAAAAAATGCCGGGATACTTTCAGCAAAGAAAATTGATCAGTGGGTATTATATAGTATAAAAGATGAAGTGACCGATATAATATCACAAATATTGTCATTTGTAGAAAGGGATAGCCAGCTTGTCGAGGATATTGAGACATTTAAAACCCTGTATTCTAATCGTGAATTAGCGGTTAATAACATTACCGTAAAACCTTAATTAATAAATCCATGTTTCACTCTAAAAGCCATCTATTTTTCGATCTTGATCATACTCTGTGGGATTATGAAGCAAGTTCTAATGAAACACTTCAAGAGTTATGGGTAGAATATAAATTAGATAGTAAGGGAGTCCCTCTAAATAGCTTTGTAGGAAAGTTTAGTGAGGTTAACGAGGAGTTGTGGAGACGCCTTCATGCGGGAGAGATAAATAAAGATGTTATCCGAAATGATAGATTTCCGAGCATTTTATCTGCACTTGCATTAGAGGATAATGCCATGGCGACAGATATGCAACAACAATATATTCATGTATGCCCAACAAAACCCTATTTGATAGATGGGGCAATGGAATTATTAGAATCGGTGTCAGGCAGATATGGCCTTCATATAATTACTAATGGATTTGATGAAATCCAGGGCATAAAACTTAGAAGTGGGGGTATAGGACATTTTTTTGAAGAAGTTATTACTTCAGGAGTAGCTGGTTACCAAAAACCTGATAAGCAGATATTTGATTTTGCGATGAAGAAGACTAATGCAAAAGTAGAAGATTCATTGATGATTGGAGACAACCCGATCTCCGATATAGAAGGTGCATTTAAGGCTGGCATTGACCAGGTGTTTTTTAATCCTGATGATCAACAATGTCCTATTACCCCAACTCTTGAAATCAAGTCGTTAAGGGAGTTGATGGAGCATGTTTAAAAACCTATAAATATTTAATTATTACTGTATAATTATTACAGAAAATAATAACGCATAATGTTATCTTTGCGCTGTATTAAACCACAGTAGTTATGCCAAAAGGATTTTTCAATGTGCCGGTTGCAAAAAACGAACCGATCAAATCATATTTACCCGGATCGCCGGAGAAAATAGAGTTAAAAGCTGCTTTAGCAGAAGCTAAATCTAAGCAAGCAGATATACCCATGTTTATTGGAGGCGAAGAAGTGCGTACCGATAAGCAAGTTGCCATACATCCACCACATGAGCTATCTCACACTTTGGGGCATTTTCATGCAGGAGATGCAACACATGTGGAACAGGCGATACAAGCAGCCTTAAATGCCAGGGAAGCCTGGGCAGCGATGTCATGGGAGCATAGAGCAAGTATTTTCTTAAAAGCTGCAGAATTAATAGCTGGTCCATACAGGGCCAAACTAAATGCAGCAACCATGTTAGCCCAGTCAAAAAATGCTTTTCAGGCTGAGATTGATGCTGCATGTGAGCTGATAGACTTTTACAGATTCAACGTCCAGTATATGACGGATATATACAAGCAGCAACCTGAGTCTGCACCTGGAATGTGGAACAGGCTTGAACACAGACCGCTAGAAGGATTTGTATTCGCTTTAACGCCATTTAATTTTACTTCCATTGCTGGTAACTTACAGGTTGCTCCTGCTTTAATGGGTAATGTAGTGGTGTGGAAACCATCTAACACGCAAATTTATTCGGCACATGTTTTAATGGAGATATTCAGGGAGGCAGGATTACCTGATGGTGTAATAAATTTAGTGTTTGTAAGTGGGCCGGTAGCGGGAGGTGTCATTTTTAAACACCCGGATTTTGCCGGTATTCATTTTACCGGGAGTACGGGAGTATTTCAAACTATTTGGGAGACGATAGGTGCCAATATTCGAAATTATAAGGGTTATCCGCGTATTGTAGGAGAAACAGGTGGTAAAGACTTTATAATTGCTCACAAATCAGCGGACGCTAAGGTTGTAGCAACTGCTATTACCAGAGGCGCATTTGAATATCAAGGACAGAAATGTTCAGCAGCCTCGAGGGCCTATATTCCTAAAAGCATGTGGCCAGAGGTGAAACAGTATGTTCAGGATGATGTTAAGGATATTAAAATGGGCGGAGTCGAAGATTTTTCTAACTTTCATAACGCTGTTATTGATGAGAAGGCCTTTGACAGCATTAGCAAGTATATCGATGATGCCAGGGAGAGTGGCGTAGTAGAAATTGTTGCAGGTGGTGGCCATGATAAGTCTGAAGGATACTTTATTGAGCCTACAGTGTTATTGTCGAAAGATCCACAGTACATTACTATGTGTGAGGAGATTTTTGGCCCGGTGATTACCATTTATGTTTACGAGGATGATAATTTCGAGGAAACATTGAAATTAGTTGATGGCACTTCACCTTATGCTTTAACAGGTGCAGTATTTTCTAATGACAGGTATGCAGCTGAGAAAGCAACTAAGATGTTATCTAATGCAGCCGGCAATTTTTATATTAACGATAAGCCTACCGGAGCGGTAGTTGGGCAGCAGCCGTTTGGCGGGGCCAGGGCTTCAGGAACTAACGACAAAGCGGGCTCAATGCTCAATCTAATTCGTTGGGTTTCTCCACGAACAATTAAAGAGACATTTGTACCTCCTGCGGATTATAAATATCCATTTTTAGAAGAGGAGTAAAATTTAAACGGGGGCTTGCATTTAAATGCAGCCCCTGTTGTCTTTAACTATCTGAGATATATAAGTTTATACGAAAAAAACAGCCCTCATTTTCTGTAATTGAGGATTCGAAAATTAGTTGAAAAATCGATAAAAAATCTTCATGTTTTTAGGTATAAATTTATGTTATTTGTACTCATAATAAGGGGAGTATATTAATGTTAAAGAATAATTATTTCTTCTGCTATTCAAGCAACAAAATCATAACTTTTAATGGGGTATTATAATGAGGTTAAATTACTAACCTTGCACGAAATTTATATTAAAAACTAAGTTAAACTAAACCAAATGAAAATGAAAAAAAGTTTACTAATGCTATGTTTTATGGCTAT
>Ga0164313_10001516_pt1 | contig 20477 bp, 12 predicted proteins | sample GuaBasSedimGuay4_FD_113735 | JGI IMG/M metagenome (GOLD analysis project Ga0164313, IMG submission 113735) | Subseafloor sediment microbial communities from Guaymas Basin, Gulf of California, Mexico - Guay4, Core 4569-4, 0-3 cm | ecosystem: Environmental > Aquatic > Marine > Hydrothermal vents... | reverse complement strand
TCATTAACTCATTAACTCATTCCATCATTCCATCATTCCGTCGTTCCATCACCACATCACCACTTCTACAACACTTCATCATCATCGGTTAAGAACATTCTTGTACTCTTAGTATATTTTCCACCATTGGGATCAGCATACTCTAAGTCGATATAAAATGCTTTATAACCGGTTTTTGGAAATGAAATCTTATATTTAATTTCATTCTTATTTGAAGAAGATATTTTTTTGGCAATAAATTCTTCATCCCTGAAGTCCCGGTCATCTGAATCAGCGATCCAGACATAAACATTTAAAAGCTCATCGGAAGTGGTTTTAACGGTCAATGTAGCAGAGGTTTTATCCGAAGAGATCTCATAAGACAGATCGTTATATGGCTTTTTTTCTAATGTCTTTTCCCAAAAAGCACTTAAGGCTCTTAATGCTTGTTCTCCTCCTGCCAGATCATGACCGGCATTTGGAACATAATGGATGTAATTTTCACCAGGAATTTCATAGATATAATTTTTGACCGCATCTACCGGCCAATATTCGTCATTAGTACCAATGAAAATCAATTTAGGCATCGTTAGTTTTTCACGATAGGAGTATGGATCAACCATGATAGTGATGGCATTACCTTCAGGCGTATTAACCGACTGTGGAATTTCCAGTTTGGTATAATCTTCAATTTGAACGCTGTACTCACTCCATGCCTCCACCTGATAATCCAGACTAACCGGCATATTCAACACGTCAATTACCATAGGACCAATTGCTTCGACACGTTTATCACTCGCCCCTGTCAGCCAGGTTGTCCATCCTCGTTTAGATGCTCCGGTTACTGTAAAGCGTGTTACATCTTTATTTAGTTCTTTTTTAGAAAATTCCTGAATCGCATCCATAGCTTTAACTGCACTTTTTACCATAGGAAAAAGTAAGGGCCAGGTATAATCTTTATCCTGCTTAAAGTTGTGAAGTGTATAGGAGATCAGTTGATCCTCTACCAGGTCATCTTCATAAAGCGGTTGTTTTGGTGTTTGACGAACAATAGCTGTAATTGCCTTGTTCTTTTCTGCCATGGCAGCAAAACTTTTTGTCCGGCCATCGTCATTTGACGACCAGTTTGGCATATCGTTTTTTACGCTTCCTCCTGTTATAAATAACAAGGCTCCGTCATACTTTATCTCCTTAGGAACCATAATTGTTAATTGATGCTTCCATACATGTTCTCTCCATTGTTGAGAGGTTAAAAGGATATCATAGGCTTTTGTACCATCAATTAAATATTCGTCTTTTAGTTCCCATTGAAAAGTTTTGTCATCATTGTTTAAGTAGCTGTATAAAGCCGTTTCCGGAGAAAGCTCTATAACTTTTTCTTCGACATCAACAGTTTCACTCTTTTTATCCTTGTTGCCACAAGATGCAATGAACAACAGGCTTAGCATTAGTATTGAAAATTTTAGTTTCATTTGTTTTTGTTTTAGTTTAATATTTTTATTCACTCTTTATCGTCCTGATTTTTGTTTACACTCTTTTTTAACCGCGAGGGACGCAAGGTTTTATGCAATGGGCGCTATGGTTTTTCGGGCAAAATGAGTTACCATTATCTCCGATAGTTATTGCACTGAGTTACACAGAGAATCACAAAGATTCACAGAGGTTTCCTGGTAAAAATTAAGACATTCAAACATTCACTCCTTCACTCCTTCACTCCTTACTCTCCTTCACTCCTTCTCTCACTGCCCATCAGGTTTAGGACTATTCTCTACCAACTCCAACAATTCATCAATCAATATTTCACCGGTCCTTTCACCTAAACTTGTCCGACTAACATAATCATAACGGTCAAAACTATTAAAATCTTCTTTGGTCAAAATATAACCAAAAGCGTCATTGGTCAATCCAAACAAAAAAGCTTGATCTGTTGGCATATTACGTTTTAAATAATAACCAATATTAGGTAGGGCTTCTCCCGGAATGGTTAAAACTTGTGCAGTACCTATATTCAAAAGATTAACTCTTGTATTAATGGTATTGTTCTTTGTTGTATTGAGATTTAACGGTGAATTGTTCAATATATATCGCATCATTTCTGAATCAACCGGAAACTGAACTTCCTTGCTTGCACAATAGATATCAGGATTATCCTGAACCGGAGCCTCGCTGATAATTCTTAAGGCTTCATCGGCCAGTAAATTGCCAATTCTTTGACATTCTGCCCAGTCAGACGCTTCTTTACCATTCTCTCGTCTGTTATCAGCAGTAACCATTCCGCCTTGAGCGCCGTTCATAAAGATTGCCATTCCCCCGGTTTTTTCCTCAATTCTATCGTATAAGGGCCCTGCCATATCCGGACTTAAAATATCGCGACTATTACCAATAACTTCAGGGTGTATGGCATAATTTACCAAAGTCGCTATAGTTTTGCCATCTTTTCCAATGGCCTGAATTACACCACAACGGGAATCATATAGTTTAGGAGCGTAATAGTTGTAAGCGATCTTTCCTTTGGCCTCACCAACCGCAATTTTCAGATCTGCATTTTCCAAATTTTTAATGGCTTCATTCACTGCATCGGCTATTTGAATTACGCACCAATCCAAATATTTAAGATCAGCACCAACATTGCCTTTTTCATCAGGAAAAGCATAGGCATCAGGAGCACTATGGGTATGAGTTACTCCAATTAGAACGTTTTCGGGGTCTATTCCCTTGATCAGTTTTCTGGATTTATCTCCCAAAACGGCAGGCCAACCTAAATTATCAATATTTACAATGGCAATTCGTTCACTACCCTTTTCAAAAACCATGGCACGGACATATAGATCTCCATTTTTTATATGCGCAGGTTTTGGCGTTCCAACTCCTCCCGATACCGCTATTAAAGGATCAGGTGTTATTATTCTTTTTGCCGACCCTACCTTTAGGGTTTGAGAATTAACAAAAGTTATTGAGAAAACAAAAATTAGAAGACTTGAAATTAATATTTTTTTCATGAGTATATTTTTAGTAGATTAATTTTAACAAGCTCTATTTATTCGTCAAAATTATTGATGGCGAAATTAGCATTTATTTATTTTAAAATTTTAATTTATTTACAATTTTCATGCCTATTATTGGCTTGGTATATGGAATATTGACTATATTTAAACATATTTTAACTTAAATTAAAATTTAACATTTTATTTATTTTTTTTTAAGGATTATTAACATACATTGGTCCAGTAAATACTATGCATGCATAGTATAATTTATTAACTCAATATTAACCCTATTATTAAAATATGAAACTTCATAGATGAAGTCCTATTTCATACTTTAATGTAGATAAAAATTAGTTTTATGGTTAAAAGAAACAAATTACTACTATTTGGAGTGGTATTTTCATTATTTGCTTCTGTACTCATCAGTTCTTGCAGTTCAGATGATAATAAGGGAATGACCTATCCACTGTCGGCAGATATCTTTAATAGTGTCGATGACAGACAAGTTGCTTTCCAGGGTTTAACCCATAGCGCCACAAGTTGGTTATGGGATTTTGGAGATGGCGAGACAAGTACCGAGCAAAACCCTGTTCATATTTATGAGAGCGGAGGTTACTATACAGCCACTTTAACGGCGACAAGTAAAGACGGAGAAACTGTTTTTGAAGAAGTGCAGTTAGCAATTGCATTGACTCCTTATGTGTTACTTACAGGCGGACCTACTAATATAAATGGTAAGACCTGGAAGCTTTCTGCTGCTCATTCACAACATGGCGATTATTTCGCTTGGGCAAATGCTGATTTGGATCCACTAGATCCGGATATTACACCACTACCAGATGGCGCATTCGGTTTCTTTTTGGGTATGGGAGAAGTTTACGATGACACATTCACTTTTCATTTTGATGGAAGTTATGAAATTGATAATAAAGTTGGGACAGCCTTTTCGGGTGTTTTTTATCAATTATTTGATAACGGGGGAGCAGGAGTTGTAAATTGGGGAGGTCTTGAATTTGGTCTTGTTACCGGTTTGTATTCTGCTGAAGCAGACATGACTTTCAGCTATACGGCGAATGAGGATTTTATTAACCCGTCAATTTTTGGAGGAGTATCTTATCCCGATTCTATGACCATTGATTTTTCAGCTCCAGCGGCCTATGTTGGTTTTTTAGACTTTCAGAGAAAGGTTGTTGTACAGGAAATAACAGACAGCACGATGAAAGTAGTGATATTTGCTTCTTTAGACGAGGGCGCAGCTGCAGCAGGTCTTAGTACCAATGCGCTGGTACTCACCTTAGAAGTTGTAAATTAACTTTACATCCTTAATTTGGAACAAAATATATATATACAACTAATTCAAAATTAACGTATGAACAATAATATAAAATATAATACAAGACAGGTCTTTGTCTTTGTACTATTTGCAATGTTGCTCTTGGGTTCGTCCAAAGCAATTGCACAAACAGATCAAATTAATGTTACCGGTACGGTAACATTGGAAGAAGATAGTTCTTCCCTGCCGGGAGCTACTATTCTTATAAAAGGCACTTCTCAGGGAGTTACAACCGATTTTGATGGGAATTACAGTATTCAGGTATCGGATAGCAATGCCATATTGGTTTTTTCCTTTGTTGGGTTTACCACACAAGAGGTTGCAGTCAATGGGCAAACTGTTATTAATGTAGCTTTGACGCAAAGTGCTGAAGCACTGGATGAAGTAGTAGTAACGGCCTTGGGAATACAGCGTGACCAAAAATCATTGGGCTACTCTGTTGAAGTGGTGGAATCTGAAGAACTGACAAGAGTGGTTCATGATAATGTTCTGAACTCCATGTCAGGTAAAGTATCAGGGGTTGCCATTAATAATACAGGTGGTACAGGTTCAACAGTAAGTATGGTAATCAGGGGGGCAACCTCTCTAAGCACTGACAATCAACCATTATTTGTGGTGGATGGTGTACCGATTGCAAATACAATTAATAATGTAAGGTCGGTTGGTGACCGTAACGCAGTTGATTATGGAAATGCGATCTCCGATCTGGATCCTGAGAGTATTGAAAGTGTAACTATATTAAAAGGACCAAGTGCGGCAGCATTATATGGAACCAGAGCGGGTAATGGCGTAGTGCTGATCACTACAAAAAAAGCCAAAGAGGGTCAGGGAATGCAAATATCAATTACGAGCAATACTGTTTTTGATATTCCTTCAAGATTTGTAAGACAGGATAACAGCCGTTCTACCGGAATCTTTCCTTTTAGACCGGAAGATGTTGGTACTAATAATTTAGTCCCAAAGGTCGACCCGGCTAACGGCATATTTTCGGGATCTGAAAATGATAAGGGCTATTTTGCCGTGCAGTGGCATTCTCCTCTGGATGCAAACGGGGTACCAATTCCTATAGAACTTGTATCCTACTCCGATAATGTAAAGAACTTTGTAAATGATTATGCATATACTACTACTAATGGTGTGGCTCTTAGCAGTAGTACAAAAGATTTAAACTATAGGTTAGGGTTTACTAACTTGACACATTCTGGTTTAATTCCTAATTCTGATCTCCACAAGAATAATATCACTTTAGGAGCCTCTTCAAAATTATGGGATCAGTTAACAATAAGTACAGATGTAAATTTTAGTAATTCATGGGCAGGTAACAGACCGGCAACTACGAATCGTGGTACTAATCCATTGGAATGGGCTTATGCTAATCCTTCGAATATTGATATACGAGAATTTGCTGATTATGGTACTTATCCCAATATAGTGAGAGCTTCGAGTGGTCATGAAAACCCATATTTTCTGGCAAATGAAATTAATAATAGCTTTGACAGGTACAGATTATTTGGAAATATCGTTGCTAATTGGGAGATCAATGAATCATTCGATCTAATGGGGCGAATCACTTTGAACAAATTTGATGAGACATTTGAAACCAAGATTGCCCCCGGGTACTTAAGGGAACCTAATAATGGAACCTATGGTATTACAGTTAATAATGGGTTAGAACGCAATATGGACTTTTTATTTACCTATAAACATGATTGGAGTGATTTCTCCTTATCGGCGTCGGCTGGTGCAAATTACCTTTATCAGAAGGGTTCCAGTATCCATAATTCGGCAAAAACAGGTTCAGGTTTGGTAGTGCCCAATGTATTTACGGTACAAAACATTAGTTCCGGGGCACTGGTTTACAGAAATAGCAGATTTGAAAAAGTTATCTATAGCGCTTATGCTATGGTGAATTTAGATTGGAATGATATGTTATATTTAGATCTTACAGCGAGAAATGACTGGTCGAGTACCTTGCCATCTGATAATCGTTCTTATTTCTACCCTTCAGCTTCCCTGAGTTTTTTGATCGATCAGGTAGTGGACCTTGGTAAGGTAGATATGTTAAAAGCAAGAGCAGGATGGGCCCAGGTAGGTAATGACACCGGACCTTATAGATTGGAATCCGTATATAGTGATGCCGGGCAATGGGGAGATGCTACAAGATTGGGTGTTCCCAGTGGATTATTAGCACCAAATTTATTGCCTGAAAATGCAACATCTTTAGAATTTGGTATTGATTTTATTATGTTCAAAAATAGATTGCGATTTGAAGGAACTTATTATACTTTGGATAACGAAAATCAGATCTTAGGAGTTCCTTTAGCGGCCTCATCAGGTTTTAGCAGCGTTCAAATTAATGCAGGACTTTTGCAGAGTAAAGGTTGGGAAATGATCATCGGAGGTACTCCGATAAGAACAGAGAACTGGAGTTGGGATCTGAGTGTGAATTATACAACCAATGAAACTACAATTTTAGAATTGGCAGAAGGTATTAACCAAATTAATTTTTGGAGTGAAAATAAAGTTAGATCCATTGGGTATGTTAAGGGTTATGTCGCTAGTGAATTTGATGGTCCGTCAGATGGACTCGTAGGTAATATATATGCACGAAGAGTACTAAGGGTAAAAGATGAAAATTCTCCTTACTTTGGCTATCCGCATCTTCCTGACGATGGCCTTGACACAGAATGGACCAGAGATGATGAATATACTAAAATAGGAAATTACAATCCGAATTTTATTATGGGATTACAATCTGCACTATCCTTTAAAAATTTCACATTAAATATGACCTTCGATTGGAGAAATGGCGGTCAGTTTAATTCGGGAACCTGGCGTAGAATGACAGATAATATACAAAATGAGGTTTGGTTGGAACAGATGGTTAATCCGGGTGATTTGGGTGGAGTTCCAAGCCAGGAACTTCGTGATTGGGTTGTTGAGAATGAAGATCAACTATTGTTGGCCGCTGATGGTGATTTAAGACCTGTAGGAGGCCCAACACCTGAATACGGTGGATTCGCAGAAGGATTCAGTGGTACTACTGTTTATGATGCTTCATTTGCCCCTGGGGTTCTAGGGAGCTATGATGATGATGGAAATTTCATTTTAGAACGTGAAAATCTTGGTAATGAAGGCACTGTAATGATACCTTATGCCGGTAGTTATCCCTGGGATATTGGGGCCGTTGATGTTTTTGATGCAGATTATATTAAATTGAGAGAACTTGCGTTGACCTATACACTTCCTGACAAAATCTCTAAAGCAGCGAAAATGAGTAATGTCTTTTTCTCTATCTATACTCGAAACATTATGTTATGGACCAAAGACTCCGAATTAGGAGTTGACCCTGAAAGAGCATTTCAATCGAGTGGAAGTGGTTTTTCACAGGGTGCAGAACAATGGAATGCCCAACCTTGGGTTACACCAATTGGATTTAAAATAGGATTGACTTTTTAAAAAAAATAAAAATATAAGATTATGTATAAAATAAAAAATAACTTGTTAATGCTTTTAACTTTAGCATTGGTATTGGTTACTTCCTGTCAGGATTTGGATGAGGTAAATATTAATCCCAACGGGGTGGACCCTGCAACCGCAGATCTTAACTTATTATTGCCTACAATAGAAACGGGTATTGGAAACGCTGTTGTTAATCTGGGATTTGGTGATTTGGCGGGTGTAATGCAACATACGCAAAAGGATGGTTGGTCGAGTGGGCATAATGACTATGCCTGGAATAACGCAAATCAAAGTTGGTCCGGGTACTATGGTATCCTAAGGAACAATGATGCGTTTTATCAAAAAGCTGTAGCGGGAGGATTTGCATTTCATGAAGGTATTGCCTTGGTAATGAAATCATTTACTTTTGGTTTGATCACAGATCTTTGGGGAGATGCTCCTTATACCGAAGCACTTCAGGGGGATCAGGGACCAGACCATTTTAAACCCGTATATGATGACCAGCAAGCTATTTATATGGGAATTCTTGCCGATCTGGAAACTGCCAATACTTTATTATCTCAGGCTCAGGGATCTTATCTTAATATTGATGCAGCTCAGGATATCATTTATCATGGTGATGTTGCAAAATGGAGAAAGTTTGCCAACTCATTGGCGCTTAGATATTATATGAGGATATCTGTAAAAGATCCCTCAGCAGCAGCAGCGGGCATCGGAAAAATTACCGCTAATCCCGCCACTTACCCCTTGATTTTAGATAGTTCTGAGGATGCAAATATTGATTATGTGGGTACTTCACCTTCAGATTCCTGGCCATCAAATACGGTATTTGACCCGAACCCTTCTTCTGGGGCTTATATGCGACTTAAAATGTGTAGCACCTTAGTAGAGGTACTTCAAGGGTTAGATGATCCAAGATTAGGTGTTTATGCAAATAAAGTTGGAACTCCTTTGGTTTTGGTTCCAGATGCCTCTGGTTTAGATGAAACAATAGATGGGAAACGATATGTTTCTCAAGATGTTGTCGATGCCCTGTATACTAAGGAAGAATTACTTTTCGCAGTTCCTGATTATGATCCGGAATATGTTGGATTAACGCCCTCTTTTATTGCGGGACCTATATATAATATGCAACCTGATGTAGCACAGGCCGTATTTAATCCCCATGCTTCTCAATTGAATGATATTTTTATGGAGAGCACAGGAGATCTGCTAAAGATGAGAATTATGTCAGCTGCCGAAGTACATTTTATTTTAGCGGAAGCTGCTTTGAATAGTTGGGGACCTGGAAGTCCGGAAGGGCATTACGCATCAGGAGTTCAAGAATCTATGAAGTCATGGGGTGTTGGTGATGCTGCCGGTGATTATTTGGCCGGAGCACCCTATTCCGGTTTAGAAAGTATTATAATGCAAAAATGGATTGCAAGCTGGACCGCAGCAGCAGAATCGTGGTTTGACTACAGAAGAACGGGAATACCGGATCTTCAAACCGGGACACTTGCAAGAAGAACGGCATTGCCGCTGCGTTTTTATTATCACTTTGAAAGTGAGATATCTCTTAATCCTGAAAATGCGGAGGCAGCAATTGAAAAATTGCAAACTACAGAATTTACTGGTATTGATACTAAAAACAGTGCATGGTCAAAAAGTTGGTTGTTACAGGGAACCGGTAAACCGTATTAGTGATATTTTGGTATTAATTTTAAAAAGAGGCTTTCGAATGAAAGTCTCTTTTTTTTTGTACTCAGGGCTTTCCTCAGGGCTTCACTTAAAGTGAGGCCCTGAGGAAAGCCCTGAGTTAGGTTAACCTCTTTCAATTGCATCCATAAAAGAGGAAAGAATGGTTAGCTAAACTGTACGTTCAACTATAATATTAAAAAAAATGAAATTTGAAAAAGGATATCTCTATCCTAATTTATAACTAAGGAAACAACATAACCCCGGCTTGTGTCATTTCCTTGAAAAAGGGAATCCACTAGGATAGAGTCTGTCTATAAAGTCGGTGTTTAGTTCAGAATGTTCGAGTTTGAGGCTTGCGAAGTCATTTAAGATTAGGAGTACGCCTTAGACGTATGACAAATCTTAAATGCGAGTATAACGAAGAAATCGGACATTAAGGAGAAATACTAGGATAGGGATCAAAAAGTATTCTTGAACTATCTATTTGTTTCGACACTGTGTCCGTTATAGAATGATGTTCGTATTTTGATAATAATGGATTACCCTTTTTCAAGGGAATGACACAACGTAGAGGTTAGTACAAAGTTCATAGCTGGAATTGAGAGCATGTCATTACAGCATTTCCGCTTGAATTAACCGAAAAACAATACCCGCAAACCTGTTTTGAATATATTCATCAAAATCCTGTAAAAGCTAATTTGGTTAAAAGAACTATTGACTGGGAGTTTTCTGAAATTTGAAAAAGGGAATCTCTATCATATCTACAATCAAGGGAATAACGAACGGAAAATATTTTTTAAAAGTAAGTGTTTGGTAAATCACAAAAACCCGGTCTGTGTCATGCCCTTGAAAAAGGGCATCCACTAGTATACTCATCAAAAAAGTATTCTCGAACTATTTAGTGCTTGGTCGGAAATACCCAAAAATCTAAATCGTTTCTTTTTGCAATCTCTTCACTTTTTTATAACCCGCCTGCCGGCGTGGCAGGTCGTCTGATACTATGGCATCACCTCATATAAAAAAGCAAAAATCTTATCAAAAATAATTCGATTTCTAAAATTCTGCCTATTTCCGACCAAGCACTATCTATTTGTTTCGACACTGTATCCGTTTTAGAACGATGTTGGTGTTTTGATAATAATGGATTCCCTTTTTCAAGGGAATGACACAACATAGAGGTTAGTACAAAAGTTTCTTAAAAAACTGAATGATTATATATGTCCCTATGCGGATATATTAGCGTGGTGCCCTATGCCAAATCACAAAAACCAGGCTTGTGTCATGCCCTTGAAAAAGGGCATCCACTAGTGTTAAGTCAAGCATATTTCAGTCGTACCAAGTTTTGTTCTGCACGGGATTATGCCGGGTTGAGGAATGACGCTTTAGTTAATAAAGAAGTTGCCCGAGAATATGTTGTTTACTCAGGGTTTCACTTTAAGTGAAACCCTGGGTAAATATTTTAACGTTATTTAACATTGATTAAAAGATTCTTGACCAGAACTAATAGAAAATTAACCTTATCATACCCTATATATTAAAAAAATCTTAAAAATGGTAAAAATCCATAAGTAACTAATAATATAGTACTTGTTTATAAGAGTGTATTCAAATAGTTTTGGCTCGAATTATAGAAATTAAATTCTAACTCTTTAAATTTTTTTTATGAAAAAAAGAAACATACAGTTTTTGATGATCTTTTTGTTAAGTGTATTCACAGGAAGTGTGATGGCACAACAAGAAGTAACCGGTGTTGTTAGCGATAACATTGGCGAATTATTACCTGGCGCAACAGTCATGGTATTAGGTACTGATGATGGTACCGTAACTGATTTTGACGGTAACTTTATTATAGAGGTACCGGACAACAACTCCGTTCTTGTGGTTTCATTCATTGGAATGAAAACAGTTGAAATTGCAGTTGGTGATCAGACAACTATCGATGTCATTCTGGAAGCAGACTCCCAAGTGATGGATGAGGTAATTGTAACAGCACTGGGTATTTCCAGAGAATCCAAGGCTTTAGGTTATTCCGTAAGTCAGGTGGATGGAGATGCACTTGTTGAAGTGCCTGTGGAAAACGTGTTGAGCGCACTTTCCGGAAAAGTTTCCGGTGTTGCCATTAACTCCATTGGAGCACCTGGCTCCTCAGTGAGTATGGTTATTCGTGGTGCAACATCACTATCCAGTGATAACCAACCATTATTTGTTATTGACGGTGTACCTGTTTACAATACATTAAATAATGTTGGTGGTGTTGGTAGCGATAACCGTGTGGATTATGGTAGTGCGATTTCGGATATAAATCCGGACGACATTGAATCCATGACCGTTCTTAAAGGTGCCAGTGCAGCTGCACTATATGGTTCAAGAGCGGGTAATGGTGTAGTTCTTATTACAACCAAATCCGGTAAAGCAACTAAAGGTATGGGTGTAACGATCAATTCGAGCACCGTATTTGATGTACCTTATAAGTATTTGGATGTACATAGTCAATATGCTGTAAGTACACGTCCTTATACAAATGATAATTTCCCTTCTAATGAGTACAATCATCTTCGTATCAATGAAGGATCTTCAGCCTGGGCAGGACCTGCATTAGATCAGGGGATCACTGCAATCCAATGGCCATATACTGCTGAGGAACTAGCAAGTGGAATTCCTGTACCTAGAGAATTGACTTCAGCAGGTAAGGACAATGCGAAAAATTTCTTTCAAACTGCAATTACTTCAACGAATAATATTTCTATTCAGGAAAATACTGAAAAATTAGATTATCGTTTGTCTTATACCAATATGAGAAACCAAGGATTTATTCCTAATACTGATCTTAGCAGAAATAGTGTTGGTTTAAATTCTACATATAAATTGGTAACAGATGATCCGTCTAGAAAATTTCTTAACGGACTTAGCGTTAGTTCAAGTTTGAACTTTACAAAATCTGCATCAGGAAATCGTCCTGCCAATAACCGTGGTGCGAATCCAATTCAGGCCTTATACGAAATAGGTCCACATATCGATATTAGAGATATGAAAGATTACTGGCTACCCGGATATGAAGGTTTGGTACAAAATTCCCCCTATACATTTGGTGGCGATCCAACAGAAACAGAATGGAATAACCCATACTATCTGGCACATGAAGTAAATAATAGTTTTGACAGAAACAGATTTTATGGAAACGCCAGAGCAGATTGGCAAATTACCGATCAATGGTCCTTATTTGTAAGATACATGTTTGACAATGTAAGTGAAACTCGTGAAACAAAAATGTCAAGCGGATATACCAGAGAACCAAACGGAGCTTATGGTATTACAAATATAGGTAGAGAAGAAACCAATGCGGATTTCTTACTGACCTGGAAAAAAGATTACGAAAATTGGAACTTCTCAGTTTCCGGTGGTGGTAACATAAGAAAAAACAAAAGTTCCAATGTATTTAATCAGACTAGGAACAGAGGTCAGGGATTAATTATTCCTAATTTATTTACTCTTTCTAATATTGCTCCTGAGAATCTTGATTTTGGTTCTTTTACGACTGAAAAACACGTAAATAGTTTATATGGTATGGCCAGTATTGGTTATAGAGATATTGTCTATATAGATGTTACCGGTAGAAATGACTGGTCAAGTACATTACCTGAAGGTAACAATTCTTATTTCTATCCTTCTATCTCCGCAAGTATATTGTTTAACAATATTTTTGATCTAGGAGAGAATGTGTCTTTGCTTAAACTAAGAGGTGGTTGGGCACAAGTTGGTAATGATACAGATCCTTACAGATTGGATCCCGTACTCGGTAATGCCGGAGCATGGGACGATGCGGTCAGACTTACGATGCCTAGTTCAATTCTTAATCCGGATCTTCTACCTGAACTCCAAACTTCTTGGGAGATCGGTACTGATGTGGCATTTTTACACAATCGTTTGAGATTTGATTTTACCTATTATGAAGCGAAGAATGAAAATCAAATTTTCCAAGTTGATCTGCCAACTTCATCCGGTTTTTCCAAAAAGTGGATTAACGCCGGTGAATTAAATAGTACAGGCTGGGAAGGTGGTCTTAGTGGGACTATAATCACAAATAATGACTGGAACTGGGATATGGGATTTGTTTTTTCTCGTAACAGAACAACACTTGTTGAGATTGCTCCCGGTCTTGACTTCTTAAGATTATGGGGTGATGCCAAAGGTGGTGCTTATACGTGGGTAGGAGAAGAGATAGGAAATATTATTGACCGTGCCTTAGTACGTGTTGATGATCCTAATTCTCCTTATGACGGATGGCCATTATTAGATGATGAAGGTTGGGATAATAGCGACAGAACTTTACAGGATGACGATGGTAACAGAGTAGCACCTATAATTGGTAACTTTAATCCTGATTTTATACTGGGGATGACAACTTCTGTTAGCTATAAAAACTGGTCTTTGGGCATGGTTTTTGACTGGAGAAAAGGGGGTGAGTTTGTATCTCAAACACATCGCTATGGAGAATCAGACATGCATACACAAAGATGGTTAGATAAAATGCATAACCTTAGTGATGTTGGGGATATTCCTACTTATTTAAAAGATAATCAGGATGAGTTTTTATCTCCTGATGGAGAATTCTTTGTAGTAGTTGGTGGGCCAACTGCGGAAGAAGGTGGTTTCCCTGTAGAAGATAGTGGAATTACTTTAAGTGATGGTGTATTTATGCCGGGTGTTTATGGTGAATATGATGATAATGGAAATTTCGTAGCGATCCAGGAAAATCTTGGAGGCCCTGGTACAACTTACCACCCTTACTATGATTTCTATGGATGGAGCTTTACAAAAGTATCTACTTTTGCTGCGGATTTCATTAAATTAAGAGAGATTTCTCTGGCTTATAGCATCGATAAAAAGGCTTTGGGAAATACAGGTCTTGAGAACGTGACACTTTCATTGTTCAGTCGTAATATAATCTTATGGACTGCAGCAGGTATAGGAATTGATCCTGAAAATGCGTTTCAGGCAGAATCAGGTACGCAAACTAGTGGTATTCAATTTAAACAAGGTATTGAAAGATTTAACGTAAATCCATGGGCAGCTCCTATTGGTTTTAAAGTAAATTTAACTTTCTAGCAGATGCTGTTAATAAATAAAATAATTAAGATATGAAATCAATGAAAAAAATATTAAATACATGTTTCGTCTTGTCGATATTGCTTGTTTCTTCTTGCGCTGACATTACAGACATAAATGAAAACCCTAATGGGGTTGATCCCAACACCGTTGATCCTAACTTTATTTTAAGTACGGTTATGACCAATGCTGGTAAAGATGTTGCAAGAAAGGGCTATGGAGATCCTTTGGCTGCTTATGTGCAACATACACAAAAAGACTCCTGGTCAGATAATGATTATAACTGGGCAGGAAGTGGATGGACAACATACTTTGGTGTGTTGAGAGATGCACAGCTTGCTTATGACAGATCAGTAGAATTGGAATGGGAATTTCATCAGGGAGTTTCTATGGTGATGAAGGCCTATATGTTTGGCTTACTCACTGACTTTTATGGAGATGTTCCTTATACGGAAGCCTTAAAAGGTGCCGAGGGTGGTGAAAACCTGTTTCCTAAGTATGATTCACAGGAGTCTGTTTATAAAGGTATTATCGCGGACTTAGAAGCGGCATCCGTTTTATTGTCAAAAGATGCAACAGCTTATGAAGGGATTAATCCTACTCAGGATATATATTTTGAAGGCGATCCAAATAAATGGATGCGTTTTGCTAACTCTTTGGCACTTCGTTATTATATGAGATTGTCTGAAAAAGATCCTTCCTATGCTGGAACAGGGGTAACAACAACGCTGGGAAAACCATTGATCAGCAGTATTGATGAGGAATGTACTCTGCCCTATGTTGGAGTAAGTGAATCTGATTCATGGCCTTCAAATGGTATCAATACAACACGTTCTGACTTTACAAGAATTAAGCCTTGTGCTACATTTTCTTATAAGCTTGCAGATTTGGAAGATCCAAGAATGGATATTTGGTTTGCTCCTATTGAGACACCGATTAAAGTTACACCAGCAGATGAGATGCCAGGTGGTCCTTCTAGTGCAGATGAAATTCTGGATGGTGTACGCTATATTAATCTGGATAGTATGGATATGAAACATTATAAGATATATGATCCTGTAACCTGGTATAATGACAGAAAGATCGAAGGTTGGACTATGATAGATACCAACAGTGTTTATGTGGGTATTCCGGTATCCAATCAAGCTACAGATCCATATACTTACAATTTGAATCCTGTTGCCGAAAGAGGCGGGTTTAATCAACATGTATCTGAAATGAATACGCAGTTTAATAATGTTAGTGGTGCTAATCTTAAAGCGAGAATCTTTTCATCTGCTGAAGTACATTTCTTAATGGCAGAAGCGGCTATTAGAGGTTGGGGTTCCAATGCTGAAGCACACTACCTTGCTGGTATTAAGGCTTCCTTTGATGCATGGGGAATTGGAGATCAATTTGCTGATTATTCCGATAATCCAGGAGTAGTATTTGACAATACCTTAGAAAAGGTTATGGAACAAAAGTGGATTGCCAATTTTACGACCGCAACTGAAGCTTATTTTGACTGGAGAAGAACAGGTTTTCCTGATCTTCAAACTGGTCCGTTTGCAAAATCAGATGTTATTCCGGTAAGATTTCCTTATGATGATAGTGATAGATTTATAAATGATGATAATTACAATGATGCATTGAACAACCTGCAATCTACAGAACATACAGATGATGTTCCGGGATACGGTATTGATAGTCCATGGTCTAAATCATGGCTACAACAAGGTGTTACTGAACCTTGGTAATCATAAAATAATAGTAAAATTTACATAGTTTGTTTTTGAGCTATTAGATTAGTTTTGAGTTAATTAAATTTACCCGGGGTTTTCCCCGGGTATTTTTTTATTCACCGGGTGACTCGAAGTCACCCGGTGAATTTTTAAGGTTGATATTTCATGCATATAAAATAAAATAGTTGAGCCATTTTGTTCAGATATTGAGTTTCTTTGTATATCACAGATTTTATTGAGGTTTAGAATTCGCTTCTAAAGCCTTAACTTTACATTTTATAAGGAATTTACTAACCATGTACAAAAATCAAGAAATCCTTACCGAACTAAAAAGCTGGTTTGAACAACTTCCAGGTACAATTACTGCTTTTTCCGGAGGGATCGATTCTGCACTTGTTCTTTTTCTGTCGAGAAAATATTTAGAAAGAGATAGAACCATTGGAGTAATTTCAAATAGTGAAAGCCTGAAGGATAAAGACTATCAGCTGGCAGTTAATTTTGCAAAGAAAAACGATATTATTCTAGAAACGGTTTATACTGAAGAATTGTCAGATCCAAACTACAATAGTAACCCTTCTAATCGATGTTACTTTTGTAAAACCCATTTGTATGAAACTTTGAGAAAGGTGCAAAGTAAAACTTCCGGTTTCATTATTCTGAACGGTACGAATAAAGATGATTTTACCGATTACAGACCGGGAATGCAGGCAGCAAATGAACATGGAATAAGATCTCCGTTGGCGGAACTGGGTTTGGGCAAAACAAAGATTAGGGATCTTGCCAAATATTTTGGAATACCTTTCTGGAATAAACCTGCAAGTCCTTGTTTAAGCTCAAGAATTCCTTATGGAAAGGAAGTAAATGCCAACAAATTGCAACAAATTGAGAAAGCTGAGCAGATTTTAAATGATTTCGATTTTTATAATGTTAGGGTAAGACATTATGAGAATACCTGCAAAATTGAAGTGCCTTTGTCGCAACTCGACTTATTAAGAAAACAATTGGACAATATTTTTCCAAAATTAAAAGAAATTGGATTTAAGGAATGTATTATTGAAGAAGATGGATTGGTGTCAGGAAAATTAAATAACGTATTGAATTTAAATAATGATGAATCATAATATTGACCATGATAGAGAAAAACGGATCGGTTTCCCGGAAGTAATTTATGGCGCAAGTAAATCTGTTGAGGATATATTGAAAATATTAGAGAGTTTTATTGCAAAAGGGAAAAATGCTTTGGTGACAAAGCTCCAGCATGATAAAGCATTGGTTTTGATGAAAGAATATCCCAAAGCAATTTATGACATACCATCAGGCGTTTTTATTCTTAGTCCTCTTAAGGAAATTAAGGGGCTGAGTGAAGTGGCTATCTTATCGGCCGGCACCTCTGATATTCATGTTGTCAATGAAGTTTTCTATACTTTGAGCTTTATGGGAGTTAAAGCGTGTAGAATTACAGATGTGGGGGTGGCCGGAGTACACAGGTTATTGGATAAAGTGGAGGAGCTAAGATCCTATAAAATTTTAATCGTTATAGCCGGTTTTGAAGGCGCATTACCTACTGTTGTTGGTGGTCTTTTGCAACAACCAATAATTGCGGTTCCCGCAGACGTTGGTTATGGTGTTGCTGCTGGTGGACAGGTTGCATTAAATTCTATGCTGTCCAGTTGTGCCAACGGAATTACAGTAGTAAATATTAATAATGGATATGGTGCGGCCATGTCTGCATTGAGAATATTAAATCTAATCAATAAAAAGTAACATTATTTATAAGGTTTGTGTTGAGGAGGAATGATAGTAATAAAATTAAAAATAAAGGGCAATTACTTTGACATACCCCTACACCCCTTTCAAAAGGGGAACAACCAAAATTATTTTTTAATTAATTTAATTACAGATATTTATAAAAATTTAAACAAGTGAAAAAAATAAATACCATAATTATCACTGTTTTTTTGTTGGTAATTAGCATTAGCTATGCACAAAAATCAGCAAAGTATGTCTTTCTTTTTATTGGTGATGGCATGGGGGATAACATAATTTATGCAACTGAATTGTATAATGCCTCGTTGAACGATCAAATGGTTTATGAGCCATTGGCATTTAGTCAGTTTCCTGTCCAGTCTTATATGATAACAACCTCAGCAAATAGTTTAACTACCGATTCATCAGCAGGAGCTACAGCCATGGCAACGGGGTTCAAAACCAATAATCATGTAGTGAGTATGGATTCTACCTTAAGTTTTAACTATAAAACTTTCGCTGAAAAAGCTAAGGAAGAAGGTTACAAGATTGGAATTTTATCGAGTGTAACGATTGACCATGCAACCCCTGCCAGTTTCTATGCGCATCAAAAAAGCAGAAATGAATATGATGAGATCTCTTTGCAAATTCCCACAAGTAATTTTGATTTCTTTGGCGGTGGTGGAGTGCACAATCTTGGCTCTAAAGAGGATGCCAATAGTGTTGCTCATAAATTGGATAAATTCGGGTATAAATACATAACCACAGAAAAAGAGATCAAGAAATTAAAAAAAGGAGCTGCTAAAATTATTGCGGTAAGTCCGGGAACATATTCAGGGAAGGAATTTTACTGGGAGATTGATAAGAATCCAAAAAGTATGTCTCTTGCCTATTTTACTAAAAAGGGTATTGAAATATTAGATAATGAGAAGGGATTTTTTATGATGGTCGAAGGAGGTAAAATTGACTGGGCTTTGCATTCAAATGATCTGGCTACCGCTATCTATGAAACTATAGCATTTGATGATGCTATCAAAGAAGCCATAAAATTCTATAATGATCACAAAGAAGAAACGTTGATCATTGTTACGGCAGATCATGAAACAGGGGGTCTGACTTTAGGGAATAATTCAGGTGGTTTGAAATTGGATGGTTTACAATATCAAAAAATATCTGCTCAGGAGTTTGAACGAAGTTTAAAAGAATTGAAAGATCTGGAAAGGAAAGTTTCCTTTGAAGAAGTTCTGGATTCTGTGAAAGTAAATTTTGGCTTAGGAGATAAAGAAAAAGGACTGGAACTGAACAAGGCGGAAACAAAATGGTTATTGGATGCCTATGTGAATGAGTTTGTAGCCCTACAAGAAATAAATCCTGATCGAGATTATTTGGATCAATATTCGGATAAACCATTTACTTTAAGAGTGATTACAATTCTCAACACGAAAGCTGGAATTGCCTGGTCAACCGATGGACATACTGCAAGTAAGGTACCCGTAAAAGTATTAGGTGTTGGTCAAGAATATTTTCAATCTACTATTGATAATACAGACATCAATGATATCATAATTAATATGATGCAGATACCAGAGCAACAATAATATGAGTATAATCTATATAGAAGCTTTTTCAGGCTTGTCAGGCGATATGTTTTTAGGAGCCTTGGCAGCCTTAACAGATGCCCATCAGGACTTAGAAAAATTGCCTGAAGCGCTGGGAATTAATGATGCCAAAATAAAGATTACAGAAGTAAATAAAAATGGTATTGTATGTATACATGTGAACGTTGTTGATTTAAATGTTCAGAATAAAGACCATCATAACCATCGTCATTTGAGTGAGATCAATGAGATTATTGAGTTTGCTTCTATAACCGATAATGCAAAGAAGATAGCCAAAGATATTTTTCAGATTATAGGAAAGTCGGAAAGTAAGATTCATAATATTCCTTTAGAAAAGATTCATTTTCATGAAGTTAGTGCGGTTGATTCCATTGTTGACATTGTTGGTTGTGCTGTATTGATCGATCGACTCAACATCAAGAAATCCTATGCAACTCCGGTATGTACAGGTTTTGGTTTTGTAGATACTCAACATGGAAAATTACCCGTTCCGGCTCCGGCCACTGCAGATATTCTTTCTGGAATTCCAACTTATTCGGGAGAGGAAGAAGGAGAAAGAGTGACGCCTACAGGTGCCGCCATTTTGAAATATTTAAATCCTGTTTTTACAGTCCCTGTATTGACAAAAACAAAAACGGTTTATGGTCCGGGTGCTAAAGATTTTGAGACTCCCAATGTTTTGCGATTATCTATTTGTCAAGAGTCTGAACAATTAACCGGGACCTATGTTATTGAAACCAATATTGACGACATGTCCAATGAATTTTTAGGGCTTGACTTTCAGAATGGACTATTTGAGCATGGCGCGAGTGATTTTTTTACAAGCCCGATCCAAATGAAAAAG
>Ga0164313_10001515_pt1 | contig 20478 bp, 17 predicted proteins | sample GuaBasSedimGuay4_FD_113735 | JGI IMG/M metagenome (GOLD analysis project Ga0164313, IMG submission 113735) | Subseafloor sediment microbial communities from Guaymas Basin, Gulf of California, Mexico - Guay4, Core 4569-4, 0-3 cm | ecosystem: Environmental > Aquatic > Marine > Hydrothermal vents... | reverse complement strand
TCCCAATGCTGGTCGGTGACGGCTCCCGCTTTGCCGAGGTCACCGGATGGCGGCCGGAGATCGAGTTCGAGCGGACGCTCGGGGATCTCCTCGAGTGGTGGCGAGAGAACGTTTAGTTCGACCGGGTGGGAGGGAATCGCTATCGCAATCGGGATCGCTATCGGTATCGATTCTGACTGTGACACCTCGGGCGTTCGATAGCGATTGCGATAGCGATACCGATAGCGATGGTGCATATGGGCACGGATACGGAGACGGGATGTTGACGGAAGTTGAGAACAGTCTTGGGCCATGGCAAAGTTATACGCAAGGGGGACGATCGTAATGGACATTAACCGACGCAACCGGATCTCACAGTGGGCGTTCGACACGAGGTCGATTCTCGGCCGCTTCCACCTATGGCTGGAGGACGTCGACGTGCGGCTGACCGGTGAAGGTGGCACGGAGAACTGTTCATTCGTTGGGGGATCCTTGGAGCGCGCCTTCGTCGCGGCAGCAGCGGTCACCGCCCTCGGCACCCGTCTCTTCGGACGATGGGGCGAAGGCGCAGATCTCGACAAGGCGGGCATCAACCGGGTCAAGAAGGACGCGGACGCGGTCTCGGCTTACGCGCTGTCTGAGGCCCTGTGGTACCTCACGCGCAGCCTCCCGGAAAACCACGCGGTGATGATCTCCCTCGGCGAGGGCTTGATGCCCAAGGCCGGAGAGACTCCGGAGATGGGTTCGAATCCGCTGCTCGGCTTCGGCCGGGTCTACGCACGACCCCAGGTGGCACGTTTTCTCGACCATCGGGTCAATCGGCTCGTCAACGACCCCTCCTACGAGTGGCCGGAGTTTTGGCTCGACCTGCAGACCGCCGGAATCACCGTCTGGGGAGCGGCGGTGGACACCCTCGAGAACACCTCCCGCTTCGCCAAGGGCAGCCCCACCGGGCCCACAACTGTCCTCCACCTCTTCGACCAACCGCTCAAGGTGGCACGCCCCTACGAGGGCTATATGGGCAACCTGGTCCTCCCCCGCGAGGTGGTGGAGCGAGCAGCGGACCAGTCCATCCTCATCGACTTTCGCACTCCCCGCGCGCGGGTGATGGAGGCGATCGCCGAAACCTACCCCGGCATCGCGCCCGAACACGTCCACGTATGGACCCTTGGCGGTACCTCCCGCGAGCTCCGCCTCAGCGCGCTGTGGGCCGAATGGCGTGCGCTCGGCGCCCACCTGGTCGAGGATGACTGGACCATGCCCCAGACCGGAATGCCGGTTTATACCGAGTCGGGGACCTACGCTCCGGTTTTCCAGGTCGGCCCATTCACCGACGACGGTGGCGCCCCCCACGTGTTCATCTGCGACGGCTATGCGGCCTCGGCCGAGGCGATGCAGGCGGCGAGCCTCGATCCCATCTTTGACCTCTCGACCTCGATGTGCATCTTCTCATCCGAATTCAAAGCGCCGATCGAGAACGAGCGCCTTGTGACCACTCTCGATCCCGATCGTGATGACTTTGCGGCCCGTCTCGAAGCCACCCTCGGCGGCGATTTTTCTCCCGATCTGGTGGACGCCTACCGCGCCAGCTTGAGCGCGGCACGCGAGGCGCTGATGCCGCTGGACAAACGCACCATCACCGCTGACGACTTTTTCCCGTTAAAGGAGTGGCGAGTTCTCGCCCTCGTCGGTTATATGCTGCCCGACCCATACACGGGCTACCCCGGTGTGGAAAAGATCGCCGATGACCGTTATCGGGTCACATCCTATGCCGCCACCCGCAGAGGCACGCTCGAGGCCACCCTCGAGCTGCGGCTGATGGAACCAATGGCCCAGATGCAAATGGTCTTCTCGCCCCTCCTCGACCGTTTCTACGCCGGCCAGGACTACCGGACACGCGCGGTCAAGATCTCGGACTCCGGGCGAATCCGCAACGAGCTTCAGACCCTGTGCTCGGAGGCCATCGAGTACCTCTCAGACGACCACATGCTTGTCCACTTCGACCGCATCGACGACACAGTCCTGCCGCCCGACAAAAAGGAGCTCATCCGCGAGGTTCTGGAGTGGTACAAGGCCAACCACCCGATATGGTTCAAGTGGCTCGAGATGGAATGAGGGAATAGGAATTTCGGATTTCGGATTTCGGATTTGCCACTCGGCCCCCCACCGTAGATTGGCGCATTCGCGTTCCACGGGAAGCGCCGTTGGAAACGCCACCCATTAGGGGCGCTTTGCTGCATCGGCGACACAGGTGCCACTCTTCGCATTGTTTGCCCGAGAGAGGTTTCTGAACAGGGGAGCGACGAATTCAAACAATGCGAAGGGTGGCACCCCCCTCGCCGCCAATTAGAGGCGCTTGGCCGCGTCGACCGAACAATGTCAAGGGTGGCTCCTCTCGGGAAGCGCCTCGAAGAACGTGCCGCCTCGAAGTCGGGGAACTATATCCCGAGCGGATCGACAGATGAAATCCCCTGCCCCTCAGCCGACTTGCAGCGTCTCGAGCGTGGTCCGAAGGTCGGGGTCCATGCGGGTTGGCCGCCCAGTGTCGTCGACACAGGCCAGCCGGGTCACCGCCTCCGCGGCCACCTCACCACCCACCTCCACGATGTACTCGAAGGTGAGTGACGCCCCCCGCAGCTCGCCCACCCGCAGCCAAACGCGCACCTTCTCCTCGAGGCCGATGGGTCGTTTGTAGTCGATCTCGATCCGTTTGACGAAGAACGGGATCTCCAGCACTCCACGGTCCGGGAAGAGTTCGATCCATGCCTCGGTCCGCGCCGTCTCGAGGTAGCTCGCGAAGGTCGCGTTGTTGACGTGGCCAAGGGCGTCGAGGTCGCGCCAGCGGACCTGGATCGGGCAGGAAAAGGGGTAGTTGTCCATGGCGGAAGGGTAGCAAAGGATAGGAATTAGGAGTTAGGAATTAGGAATGCCGCTCATCCACCATCGCAAATTTCGAATTTCGAATTTCGAATTTGCCACCCGGCCCCCCACCGTGAATTGATGTCCTCGCGTCCAGGGGGGCGCGACCGCGCGCGGTGGAGATGCCATTTTTGACATTGTTTGAACCCCCGTTCCTTCGGGTCGGCGGGGAATTTCGGGCAAACAATGTCAAAGGTGGCACCTCTCGGGAAGCGCTCTGAGAAACGGGTCGCGTCGAATCCAGTAGCTCCTCTCCGGAGCGCGGGCAGAGACGGAAACGGGTACGGGATAGTACGATCGTCACGATGAATGACTCCGTGATCCCTCCCGGCGAGGTTCACCTTTGGTGGGCCAGGGTGTCCGAAGCGGAGCCCCATCTGGATCGGTTACGCCGTACTCTGAACTCCGAGGAGCTCGAGCGGGCGGCACGATTCCGCGTTGAGGGAGCCGCCCGACGGTTCATCGTCGCGCGAGCTGTGCTTCGCTCGCTCCTCGGCCGCGCCACTGGGGTTGATCCCGAAGACGTCGTATTCGCTTTCGGTGAGCACGGCAAGCCCCGCCTCGCGGCCGGGGGGCCGTTCTTCAACGCCAGTGACACAGGGGATTTCGTAGTTGTGGCGTTGGCCTCTACAGAGCTTGGTGTCGATGCGGAGGTGATTCGCCCGTTGGCCCGCCGGAAGCAACTTGTCCGCCGCATCTGCACGCAGCACGAGTTAGCGGCCATCGAATCGGTTCCGGAAGCTGAACGCGACGCCGCCTTCCTCGGACTATGGACCTGCAAGGAGGCCGCCCTCAAGGCTGTCGGCACCGGCCTGAGCGGCGGCGTGCGGAACATCGAGATCGATCTGCGGCCTGACGGGCCGCCTCAGCTTCACCGGCTGCGTGGTGAGGTTGAAGGATGGACCCTGGTACGTGCCACGCTAAGCCCCGAGGTGGTCTGCACGATCGTCGTTCGAGGCGACGGCCCGCAGGTCAGCATCCGACCGTGGAATTTTCAGTCCACGTAACCGAGGGCTTCGAGCTGCCGGCGGGTGGCCGCGTCCAACTCGGTCTCATCAATCACCGGCTGGATCTTCTGCCACCTCGCCTTCCAGGTGCGCAGGCGGGACCGCAACCATTCGACCTCGAGCGACGACACACCGGCCCTATTCGATCGTTCCTCCGGATCGTCACCAAGGTCAAAGACGTACTCGGCTTCGTGGGTCCGACCCGCCCCCCGGCCCATCCCCCAGTTGAACCGCGGACGACTCGCGAGGATCAGCTTCCACCCGTCTGAGCGGGCCATCGCCGCATAGTTGAGGCCGGGAGCGGTCGCAAAGTGGAGCCTGCCGCTCCACCGTTCTTCCGCCCCACCGAGGATCAGCCCCCAAAGCTCCTTGCCCCCTTCAGGATCCACCGGCGGTCGGATTCCCGCCAGCGCCGCAAGGCTCGAGTGGAGATCGAGGGTACCGGTGGGTTCGGTAATCCGGATCGGAGAGATCCGCTCCGGCCACCACATGACCAGAGGCACATGCAGGAGTTCGTCGTAGAGGGTGTGGCCGTGGAGCACACCGCCGTGATCGAAGAGCTCCTCGCCGTGGTCGGAAGTGACAACTAACAGCACCTCCCCCGCGTACCGCCGCTGTAGCTCATCGATAAAATGGCAGAGCTCCGCGTCGTTGTAGGCGACGTTCGCCGTGTACCACTCGCGGATGCGCTCCTCGTCGGCCGACGAGACCTCGAGCTCGAGGTTGCGGATCGCGGCAAGGGTCCTCGTTCGACCATCCACCCGGGAATCCCCCATACCGACAAAACGGCTCGGCCACGGCTCAGGAGGGGTGTAGGGGTTGTGCGGATTGAGGGTGTGAAGGTAGATAAACACCCGCTCGTCGCCGCTGCGGCCATTGAGCCACTGAAGGGCTGCAGCGTGGACACGGCCCGCGCTATCGTTGACTATCGGTAGCCCGTCCGCACGGTAATCCTCGCTCAGCGGCAGGAAGGCCACGTGTTCGAACCCGCGGGTGAGACCGAAGGTCGGGGCGAGATACGGGTTGGAGGAGAAGGAGGCCGTGCTATAGCCATCCGTCACAAACACTTCGGCCAGAGTCGGCGGACCTTCGGGGGGTAGGGCCCGGCCCTTGAGGTAGCCGTACCCGGTGAAAAGGGACTTGGTAGCCGGCCCGGTATTGGGGGCGACCGAAAAATGGTCGACAAACGCGGCGCCTTCCGACGCGAGACGGTCGATGCATGGAGTCGCTCCCGAGGTCGAGCCGTAATGGCCGACCGCATCGGCGCGTAGCGCATCGAGGACGTACACGACCACCAATCGCGGCGGGTTAGGGGTCGTCGCGATTCGGGCCGCAGTGGGCGGAGGACGCTGTTCCAACTCCAGTCCCCTCCACCTTGCCGCCGGGCCGCGCCCCTCAGCGACGAATCTCATCCGCACCAGACCCGAGGTCTCGCGCAGGAGGACGTCGAACGCCACTGCCGCCGGCTCAAGGGCTCCGTCGGAAGGCCATTCGAGTACGATCTCGCGCTCATTGCCGCCGCGGTCGAGCTGAAGGAGAAAGCGCTGATTGGGGTGGGCGTCAGAGGGCGGAATGAGCACACCGAGGAGGCGAGCCCCTGCCGCTACCTGGCGCACGAGGTCGACCGCCGACCACCCGGACTGCACGATGTCGTGATTTTCGAAATCCACCCGCCCCACGGGGGCCGCCGAACGCATGACTGCGCTGGAGAGAGCAATCCCCGAGGGTTCGGAGAAATCGAGCTCAATCGGGACCACACCGCAGGCGATGCCGGCCGGTAGGGCGATTTCGGTGGTCGATGCCATCGGGAAGCTGCCCAGATCCCGCCCCCGGCTGCGCACCTGGACCATGGACCCGACGCCCGCGGCGCCCGGTAGGGCCTGGAGCACGAGCGTTCGCTCGCGATCGGCCAGCTGCACGAACTCGAGCCGCGCCAGGTGACCGGAAGGCGTGATACGGAGCCCTGCGTCGTACTCCTCGAACCGCCATCCACCAACGAAACGATTGTGAGAACGGGCGGTCGGTATCCCGAGGGCACGCCTTTCGGTGAGCACCGGCGGACGGTGAGTTGGATCGATGAGGTGGGCCTTCTTCGGCGAGCTGCGGCCGCAACCGCTGACCACCGCCAGCGCTACACACACCGCATATAGTGTCCTCCGCCGCAGGACTGCAACGGCATCACGGGCCACGGCCAACCTCCGCCCACCACAATGGGTCGCGCTAAGCATACCAACCCGTACGGAAGGCCCATCCTCGACGGTTCTGACCGCTCGGTGTCGCGAAATCCGGTATAGTGCCGAACCGGGACGGTGGTCCTGAAATCCATAATGGAGAGTGCCATGAATTCTCGAGTGATCGTGGATATTGCGCTAGTGGCGGTGGTTCTTTCGCTGACGGTCACGGTGTCGGCGGACGAGCCCCGACGGGACCATGTGCAGTATGTGGAGAAGACCAAGTACCCGGTGATCAACGAGATGGAGGATCACAACGAGGAGTTGCAGGCGGCGGCCGAGGCCAAGACCGAGGAGATCCTCGCCAAGGTTCGCGAGGAGGCCGAGGCCCGTAAGGAAGCAAAGAAGATCATCCGTTTCGACGTTTCCGGCATCGATACGCCCGACGGGCCCGAGGCCTTCGGGGTTCAGGCCTGGCACTTCCCGCCAACGCCGCAGTACCTCACCGGCACCTGTTGGAGCTTCTCGGCGACTTCGTTCGTGGAGTCCGAGATCCACCGCCTGAGCGGACGCGAGATCCGGCTTTCGGAGATGTGGACCGCCTACTGGGAGTACGTCAACAAGGCGCGCGGATTCATCGCCACCCGTGGTGAGTCCCTCTTCGAGGAGGGCTCCCAATCTGCCGCCCTGCTGCGCGTCTATCGCGAGCACGGGGTGGTGCCTCGGGCGGCGTATGACGGCGTCCTCGCCGAGGATGGACGCTTCGACCACAGCCTGATGCGGCAGCGGATGGCCGAGTTCCTCGCCTGGTGTCGCGATGCCGGCTACTGGGACGAGGACTTCATCATCGACACCGTCCGCCGAATCATGGACGCCACCATGGGTCGGCCGCCGGAAATCGTCGAGTGGGGCGGCGCCGAGATGACGCCCCAGGCTTTTCTCGCCGATGTCTGCGAGATTGACCCCGACAACTATGTGAGCCTGATGTCGACCCTGTCGGTACCGTTCTGGACCCGCGGCTCGTATGCCGTGCCCGACAACTGGTGGCACGATCAAAGCTACGTCAACCTACCTCTCGATGTTTGGTACGAGGTCATTCGCAGCACCGCCGCGGCGGGCCACAGTCTGGTCATCGGCGGTGACGTCTCCGAACCCGGCCTCTACGGTCTCGAGGACATTGCCGTGGTGCCGACCTTCGACATCCCCGGTGACTCCATCGACCAGGACTCGCGCGAGCTGCGCTTTTTCAACCACACTTCGACCGACGACCACGGGATCCACCTGGTCGGCCTCACTCAAGTCGGCGATCACGACTGGTTTCTGATCAAGGACTCCAACCGCTCCTCACGCCTCGGATCGTTCAAGGGTTACTACTTTTACCGAGACGACTATGTGCGGCTGAAGATGCTGACCATCACGGTCCACCGCGACCGGGTGACCGAGATTCTGGACCGCGTGGACGAGCAAGACTAGTCGTCGCGGTCGTCGAGCCAGTTCGGGGTGTTCTTGGTGCCGAGGAAGGTACGAACGCCTTTCGCGCACTCGGGGTCCATCCGCTGGTGAATGTTGGCTTCGGCCGCAGATTCCAAGGCGTCCCTCCAGCCTAGGCCCACGGTCTCGTTGAGCAGCGCTTTGGTCGCTGCGAGGGCGGAAGGGGACGCCTTGGCACACACCGACCGTGCCAACGCCACAGCGGTTTGCACCGCCTCGCCCTCTGGCGCCAGCTCGTCCGCCAAACCGATTTCGACAGCACGCTCACCATCGAGCATCTCGGGATCGAGGAGCATCCGCCGAGCAACATGACCCGGGACTCGCCGTGTGAGAAAGGTCGACACCACCGCGGCCAGAAAACCGATCCTGACCTCGGTGTAAGCAAAACGCGCTCCGCGCTCGGCGACGACGAGGTCACAGGCGGTCGCGAGACCACAACCGCCGGCCACAGCGGCGCCGTGGACCGCCGCGACCGTCAACTTCGAGTGCCCCAGAAGCACCTCGAAGAGACGGCTTAACATCTCAACGTCGGCGAGGTTCGCCCCTTCGCCACCGCCGGTCGCGATCCGCTCGAGGGCCGCAAGATCGGCGCCGGCCGAAAAGTGGCGTCCGGCGCCGGTGAGGATCACCGCGCGAACCGCGGAATCCACTGCCGTCGCCTCGAGGGAGGCGATCAACCCCGCCATCATCTCTGCAGACAGAGGGTTGGCTCGCGCGGGGTCGTTGAGGGTGAGAACAACGATCGGACCATGCCGCTCTTCGAGCAATACCTCAGGCATGTGCCCATCGTACCAGCCCCGCATAACAACGTTCTGACCTTCAACGTTCTAACGTTCAACGTTTCAACGTTCAAACGTCTAAACGTTGAGCAGCACGCCGGTAGATCTCGAGCAGACGGGGCAGCAGGGCATCACGAGCAAAGCTCTGAGAACGTTCATATCCGCGCTCGCGGAGATCACGCCGAAGGCCCTCGTCCTCGAGCACTCTGGCCACCGCGGTGGCGATTGCGTCAACATCTTCGGGATCGACCAGAATCGCGGCATCACCCGCGACCTCGGGGAGAGAGGAGGATTTCGAGGTCACCACCGGTGCGCCGCAGGCCATGGCTTCGGCCACCGGCAGACCGAAGCCCTCCGCCAGCGAGGGGAAGACGAGGGCACGGGCTCTGCGGTAGAGCGCGGCCAGCTCACTATCGCGCAGTCGCTCCGCCCTGATCACGGACTCTGTTTGTACCAGCCCATCGAGACGTCGAAGGATGCTCCGCTGCTGCCAACCGTCCGGCCCCACAACCACCAGCTGATGGGTGCGACGCAATCGATCGGGAAGTTCCGTCCAGGCATCGAGGAGACGTTCGAGATTCTTGCGCGGTTCGAGGCTTCCGACCGCCATTACGAAGAGATTGTCGATTCCGAGCCGCCGAGCGGTCGCTTCGTCCGCTTGGACGTCGCTGCGAGCGCTAAAGCAGGGGTTGAGGATCGGCGCCAGAACCTCGACCTTCTCGACCGGCAGAGCGAGCAGGCGAAAGGCCTCGCGTCTCGTGGCTTCGGAGACGGCGAGAATCGTCGCACCGCGAGCCAGGGCATCTGCGACCGAAGCCAGTGTCCTGACCCGGTTCGCGAGGGTGTGGCATTCGGGATGACTGAGCACGGTCAGGTCGTGGACGGTGAAGACCAGGGTCGGCCCGACCACGGCCGGAATGGCGAAACCCGGAGCGTGAAAGACGTCCAGGTTTTTCAGCTCCTCCCTCGTATCGGATGCGATCCTCACCCGCTGCGGCAAGCTGCCGAAGGATTCTTCAACGGCCGCCGAAAAAGCTGAGCCGCCGTCCAGATCGAAGAGCACGATCTCGTGTTCGACGCCTGGCGCCGCCAAGGCACGGATCAGCTCGCGGGTATAGCTTGCCACCCCGCCACGACCGTGTGCAATCCTCCCTGCATCGACGCCGATCCGCACGGTTCAATCTCCCGCACTACGGGAGCATTCCCGTCGTAGACCTTCGAGGTGCTGCATCAACGCTTCACCGGTGGCGGCAGCGAGCCTGCCTTCAGCCACCCCAGCCTCCACTCCCAACTCGGACAGCTCGAGGCGCCGCACCCAGCGATGTCGACGCACCACCCGGCGGCCGACAACGGCCACAACCGCTGACCCCGCCACCAGGAGCACTGCCACTATCAACAGCTTCATTCTCCCCCCCCAAGCCCCAGCCACCTCTCGACATCGGCGTCGCCGAAGCGTCTGCGGAGGCGACGCTCCACAAGCCGCGCCTCCCACGCCGGCCGATGGACGCGATAGTAGCGGAGCTGCGAAGGGCGGTAGAGATCGTCGATCGTGGTGTTCCGGCGAAAACCGCCGACGTGGGTCACCACTGCTCTCGACTCCTGCACGAGGCGCCAGCCCGCCTCCTCGAGACGGACGCACAGATCCACGTCCTCGAAGTACATGAAGAAGCTCGTGTCGAATCCTGCGACCTGTTGGAAGGCACGGGCCCGGATCAGGACGCAGGCCGCGGTGTACCAGCTGCGGCCAGTCAGACGCCCGATACCTCTCGCCACGGTTCCGTGGACCCAGGCACGAGCCTCGAAACCGTTTCGCAGACGCTGGAGGACCTCGCCGAGCACGCCCCGCGCCGGCGACCACGAGAACTGACGGCGCCCGTCCGGGTAGCGCAGACGGGGAGCGACCAGTCCGGCTCTGTGATCTGATTCGAGACGATCCGCCAGCAGTTCGAGGGAGTCTGGCTCGAGCCAGGCATCGGCGTTGAGAAGCAACAGGGCGTCGCCCTGCGCGGCCCTGGCACCGAGGTTGTTGGCGGCGGCGAAGCCCAGATTGTTTTCCTGCGGCAGGGTACGAACTCCGGGGAATCGGCTTGCGACGAGATCGAGAGAACCATCGTTCGACGCGTTGTCCACCAGGATGACCTCGAGCCGGGGTCCGGGACGGCCGAGGCTCCCCAGACATCTATCAAGGTATTCCTCGCCGTTGTGGTTGGCAATTATGACCGAGATCATCATCGCAGGACCTTTTTGAGCTCCGCCACCAGCCGCCGCGAGCTCGATTCCCAATCGAGCTTAGCAGTGATATCCGACGCCTCCCTCACGACCTGATCCGACCGTTCGCCGTCCTCCAGGATCTCCCTCGCTGTGGCGGCGATGGCGCGAGCGGTCGCTTCGCGGCACCGGTATGGATAGCCCGGCCAGATCTCATCGAGAGCGAGGCCGCTGCTCACAACCACTGGCGTCCTGCACGCGAGACTTTCAAGAGGTGGGATTCCGAACCCCTCGTGGAGAGACAGGTAGAAGCTCAGCTCCGCCCCCCGGTAGAGCGGGGCTAGGCAATCCTCCCCAACCCAGTCGTGTAGGACCACCGAATCACCGAGGCCCAGCTCCTCGATCCACTGTTGCAGAATACCGGGGCGGCGCATGCGATTGCCGCCGACCATCACCAGCCCCAGCTCAGGACGATCGCGGCGCAGTGCCGCAAACGCCTCGAGGACCTCCCGCGGCAGGCGACGCTCGAAGACCGCCCCCAACCACAGGAGGTACGGGCCCTGCACTCCCAGCTCGCTCAGCACCCGGTCATCATCCACCGCCGGCACGGGCGAAAACCGCTCCACATCGACTCCCAGCGGCACCACGGCCAGCCGATCGGGAGGCACGGCGTACCGTTCCGACACAAGATCGGCCATGGCGGCGGTGTCGGTGAGAACCCGATTGGCCATCCGCGCCGCGCGCCGCGCCAGGAGACGCCTGCGCCATCTCTCACGTGGCCTGAACTCCAGCGGGAGCACCTCGAAGCTGAGATCGTGCATGGCGACGACGGATGGCTGGGGGCAGCTGAAGGGGAGAGCGTAGGCGGGACCGAAAAGGACATCCAGATCGTGCCGCGCGAGTTCGCGGGTCACCACCACCTGCTCCCACAGCACTCGGCTCCCCCGATGACCCGAAAAGTGCGCGATGGCGGGCCCGCTTTCCGCCGCCGGCGGGGTGAATGGATCGCCCTGAAAGAACAGGTGCCACTCGACACCGTGGTCCCACCGCGCGAGACCCTGGAGCATCCCCTCCAGATAACGCCCAACGCCGGTGCGGCGGCCTTCCATTTCGGCGGCAATGACCCCAACCTTCATGCCGCCCATCGTACCTCGGTACGTTGAGACGTTTGAACGTTAAACGTTAAACGTTGAACGTTGAACGTTGAACGTTGAACGTTCCGACGTGAGGTGGCGGCTGCGGTAACATCAACAATCATGTTTCGGCGCCTCACTGTCACGATCGGTTTCATCTTCGACATTATTCGCGACCTCGCGGGCTCGCTGCGCTCCCGCTGGCAGCGTTTTCATGCCCGAGTAGTGCTCGGAGAGGAAATCAGCGCGGTCGGCGTCGACATCTACCCGTTCTTCGAGCAGATGACGGGCGTTGGATGGTACGAGTGGAACCTGCTCGCCGCGCTCGATAAACGAAGCGACGGCCTCACGTTCAACCTCTACGCCCGGACTTTTCTCGCTCCCGATGAGCCGCCGCCGCCCGAGATGCCCGGCAGCCGTAACATGCGCTTGCGCGTTCACCAGATTCCTCCCGGCTTTCTCCTGCCGGTTCGACCGACCCTCGCACTCCTGCGGACGGTGGTGGAACCGCTCTTGCGCACCTTTGACGGCAACTCCGTCCTCTTTGCGCCTAACTTTTTCCTCCACGGCGACCAGGAACCGTTCGGCAGAGCCCAGGTGGTGACAGTCCACGATCTCGCCTTCATCGCCATGCCGAAAACGGTGTCTCCGGCGACGCTGGAGGGGCTCAACAGGCACCTCCCCCGCACCCTGTTCCACGCCGACCGGCTGATTGCGGTCTCCGAGACTACCGGCGGCGAGCTGATCGACCTCCTTGACGCCGATCGGCGCATCGTGCGGACAATCCACGAAGGGGTCGACCCCAGCTTCGCTGAGGAAGGCGATGACCCACCCGGCGGTGTGCCGTCGAGTTACTTGCTCTTCGTCTCCACCCTCGAACCGCGCAAGAACGTGGCAGGAGTCCTCGAGGCCTTCCGTCTGCTGGTGGAATGGGGTTATGGGGGCGACCTCGTGCTTGTTGGTCGCTGGGGCTGGCACACCGATGGGATCCGTCACGAGCTCGAGGACTCGCCGGTCCGCGGTCGCGTGCTTCACCTCGACTATGTCGACCGCCAGCGGTTGGCCGCGCTCTACCGTCACGCCGATGCCCTGTTGTTCCCGTCGTGGCTCGAGGGTTTCGGCCTGCCGCTCGTGGAGAGCATGGCCTGTGGTACGCCGGTGATCACCTCCGGAACCTCCGCCATGCCCGAGATCGCAGGCCCCGCCGCGGTCTACGTCGATCCCGCGAGCCCACACGGCATCGCCTCGGCAACCGCGGCCCTGCTTGCCGACTCCCAACATCGCGAGCGGCTCGTGAGACTCGGCCGCGAACGCGCTAAGAAGTTCTCCTGGGAGCGGGCGGCACAGGCTACCGCCGCCGTCCTGCGCGACGCCTCCGGCCTGTCCGTCGAAGGCGAGGATGAGTATCGGGCCTGAGGACCGTTTCCACACGCCCTTCCCGAGAGGAGCCACCTTTGACATTGTTTGCGGTCGACGCGGCAAAGCGCCTCTAATTGGCGGCGAGGGTGGTGCCACCCTTCGCATTGTTTGAATTCGTCGCTCCCCTGTTCAGAAACCTCTTTCGGGCAAACAATGCGAAGAGTGGCACCTGTGTCGCCGATGCAGCAAAGCGCCCCTAATGGGCGACGGCATTCCTAATTCCTAATTCCTAATTTGAATCGTTAGGCCCATGCGTCGTGTACCGCAATCCTGAGCGTGCGCCAGAGGATTCGCATGTCGAGGCCGAGGCTCCAGTTCTCGATGTAGTACAGGTCGTGAGCGATGCGTTGGCGAATTGACGTATCACCGCGCAGTCCGTTGACCTGGGCCCAACCCGTGAGACCGGCCCGCACCCGGTGGCGAACATTGTAGGCCGGGTACCTGCTGCGAAAACGCTCGACAAACTCCGGCTGCTCCGGACGAGGCCCGACCAGGGACATGTCACCTCGCAGCACGTTATAGAGCTGCGGCAGCTCGTCGAGATTGGTGCGACGCAACACCTCTCCAACCCGGGTCACCCGTGAATCCCGAGTGCGCGTCCAGTGAGCCTCACCATCTCCTTCGGCATCCGCGCGCATGGAACGGAACTTGAAAAGCCTGAACGAGCGGCCGTCCAAGCCGGTGCGCACCTGGGAGAAGAAAACCGGCCCCCCATCCTCGCGCTTGATCAGCCAGGCAATGAGGGGGAAGAGCCATGAGGTTGCCAGAAGAAGGGCAGCCGAACCCGCGATATCAAACCCGCGCTTGACGATCTGATTCCACCCCTGGAGTGGGATCTGGGTCAGGTTGATCAACGGCAGACCATCGAGGTCCTCGATGCCGGCTCGCATGACGTAGTACTGGAGCACGTCCGGAACAACCTTGATGTCGACCAGCAGCTGCCCCGCCCGGCGGATCAGCTGCACCGTGCGATAGTGCGCGGCCAACGGCAGTGCGATCATCACCTGATCGACTCCATGCCCGGCGACCACGTTCTCCAGCTCATCGGTGGTCCCCAGGACAGGAACCCCTTGAATATTGCGTCGCTGTCTGCCGGGATCATCGTCGAGGAAACCCACGATCGAGAAGCCAAACTCCTTGTGAGCATCGAGCCGCTCGACAACCTGCCTGCCGAGATCACCGGCACCGATAACCAGTACCCGCTGCAGGTTGCCGCCGGAACGGCGGATGCGGGCGAGCCCGGCGGTTATGCCCCACCTGAACAGGCTGACGAGGGCTGCGTCGGCGACCGCGAAGACCGCCAGAAAGAGCCGCGAGTAAGTGAAATCGGGCGGTCGGTAGAATGTCAGCCCCGCGGTGAGGAGGACGGTGGCGAGCATCACCGCCAACATCACCCGCATCCCCTCTTCGAAGCGGGAGCGCATCCGTCGGCGGTGGTACAGACCCTGGAAGTAGAACACCACGGGGTACAGCACCAGCACAACCGGCAGCAGCCGAAGGTACATGGAAAGCGGTGGCATGCCCTTTGTGACCGGTTGGATCTCGATCACAAACCGTAACCAGTACGCGAAGAAAAATGCCACGCTGGTGGCGAGAAGGTCGCCGATCAACTGCAACACAACCTGGATCTGGCGACGACGCTCAATCACTGTCGGGGATCTCCGAATCCCAGTCGATCGAGCAGGAAACAGAAGCGGGTTCGGAATTGCTCGCGGGAGAAGAGATCGGCACGATGCCGCAGCTGCCCGACGTCCCAATCCCGATCGAGAACCCGCGCGGTCGTATCGACCAGCGCCTCGACCGTCGACTCATCGGCGAGCTCGCCTTCGACCCCGGCACGGACGATATCCGCAGTACCGGAATGGGCGAGACCCACGACCGGCGTCCCGCACGCCAGGGCCTCCACCGAGACCATCCCGAAGTCCTCCACGTTGGGAACCAGCAGCGCCGCAGCTCGCCTGTAGGCGGCCCGTAGATCATCGCGGTCGAGCCAACCGAGGAATGTAACATCGGGTCCTCCGAGGCGACGTAGGGCGCGCATCCGCGGCCCGGTACCGACGATCTCCAACTTGCGGCCCAGCTTTCTCGCAACGGCAATCGCGACCTCCACCCTCTTGTACGGAACCAGGGCCGCTACCGTCAGGAGATTGTCTGAGCGCTCTCCACCCGGGGTGAAATATTCGGTTGCCACGGGTGGCGGGATCACCTCGGCGGTTCGGTTCCAGTAGTGCTGGATTCGCCACGCCACCAGGCGAGAGTTAGCCACCAGGCGGTCAACCCGGGCCGATGACACCATGTCCCACTGACGCAGGCGGGCAAAGCGGGTTTCCACGATCGGGCGCAGCAAACGCGGCAGTGGGTCGAGATACTGTGCCCGCTGATCCCAGACATAGCGCATGGGGGTGTGGACATAGCTGAGATGGAATGCGCCGGGAGGCGGGATCACACCTTTGGCGACGGCGTGCGAGGTGGAGATCACGAGCTCCGCGTCGGGAAAGGCAAAGGACTCTGCCGCCGCCGGCATCAGCGGCAGGAGATACCGCCAGCGACGTCCGCCGAATGAAGGCGCCTGCAGCCACGAGGTCCGGATCGAATGCTCCTCGAGGAGCGGCGCCACACTGCCGGCTCGGTGGACCAGAGTATAGATCGGAGCATACGGGAACAGGCGAGCAATATCATAAAGGACCCACTCCCCTCCCCGCATGCCGGTCATCCAATCGTGCACCAGAGCAACCCGCAATCAGACCTCCCCGAGCGCCAGCCGATACACGGCTACCGTCTCCTCCACCGTCCGATCCCAACCCATTGCGTCCGCTTTTTTTCGCCCCGCGTCGATCATGCGGCGACGCAGGGGATCATCCACCAACACTCGTTCCAGCGCTTCGGCCACCTCGTCCACTTCGAGGGGGTTGACCAGCCGCGCGGCGCCCTCGCCCAGCTCGCGCATGGCGCCGAGGTTGGAGGTCACAACCGGCAGCCCGGCACACATGGCCTCCAGTACAGGCAGACCGAAACCCTCGTAAAGTGACACATGCAATAACGCTGCGGCCACATGGTACAGCGTGTGCAGATCATCACGGGGTACCCTCCCCAGCAGCCGAACCCGATCTCCGAGGCCGAGGCGTTCCGCACGCACTCTGAGCCGACTCTTCGCATCCGCACCACCGAGGAAAACCAACTGGCCCGGGATCCTGTGCTCCCGCACCGCCAGGTGGTAGGCCCGCAACACCAGGTCGAGGTTCTTGTGGGGTTTGTCGTTGGCGACCACCAAGATCAGCGGCGAACGCAATCCGTGCCGAGCCTTCAGCTTCTCCAGCGTCTCCTTCTCGGGACGCTCCGCCAGGCTCGGGTCTACGCCGTTGGCGACCACCACCATCCGCTGACGATCGGCTGAAAAGAGATTGACGAGATCCCGCCGTGAGGAACGCGATACCGTGATCACCCGCCGAGCGCGGCGGAGGGCAGAGCCGACCATCAACCGGAGGTAGAGCCGCGCCAGGTGCGGCCGGTTCTCGGGGGGATAAAAAAGTTGAATCAGATCGTGGATCGTCACGACTGTCGGCTTCCCCACCAGGCGCGGTACAACGTAGTGGGGAAAATGCACAAGATCGACGCGCTCCCGCCACAGCGCGGCCGGAAGCTGGACGTGTTCGGCGAGCCCGTAGCCCGCCGCCGAGGTCGGGATGATGCGCGCGCTGGGCGCAAGGGTGGCGACTCGCTCCTCGTGCCCGGATCGCGTCAGGACCGTGAGGTCGAGGTCGGCGCGCTTGTCCAGACCACGGAGAAGGGCACGCAGGTAGGTCCCGATACCAAAATCGGTGAGCTTCCGCCCATCGAGCACCAACCTCATTTTCATGCGGCCATTGTAGCGTGCCAACCGGCGCGCCTGACGAACGTCCCGCGAGGAGGTCAGAAGTTGAGAGTTGAGAGTTCAGAGTTGAGAGTTTATTTGAGGCGACAGAACCGGTACGTGACAGAAAATCCGTCCTCAACTCTTAACTCTTAACTCTAAACTCTAAACTCCTAATTCATTTCCTCTCTATACTGATTCCCATGTACACGGCCCTGGTGATCCCCTCCCTCGGTGCGATCCACCTGACTGCTTGCCTCGAAGCCGTGGCGGGTCTCAATCCTGCACCCGATTTCAGAGTCCTCGTGCTCTCCGGCGCCGTTGCCGTACCACCGGGGGTTGATGGCTTCCACGTCCTCCAGCCCTCCCAACGACTGGGTTTTGCCCCGGCCGTCAATGCCGGGCTCGAAGCCCTTCCACCCCATGTGGACGCGGTGGCGGTTCTCAACGACGACGCCACCCCGGAACCCGGCTGGCTCGGCACGCTCGGTGCCGCTCTCGAAGGTGATTCGAAGCTGGCTGCGGTGCAGGGCACGGTGATCGATGCGAATACATTCACGGTCGATGGACGCGGCATCGGATTCGATCGCTGGGGGCTTCCGATCCAGATCGATCGCGGCATGGATTCCACCGACAGCGGCGCCGCACGGTTTGTGAGCGCGGTTTCCGGTACGGCCTGCCTGTATCGGATGGAGGCCGTTCGCCAGGCCGCCTTTCCCGACGGCGGGGTCTTCGATCCTACATTCGACTGCTACCACGAGGACCTCGACCTCGGTCTGCGGCTTGGGCGGTTGGGTTGGCGTACGGCCTGGGTGAGCGGCGCCCCGGTGCTCCATCTCGGGTCCTCCAGCGGTCCGTCGATGGTCTTGCGCCACCCATGGTGGCTGCTGGCGAACCGCTGGCGAGCCCTGGCGGGCAACCTGAGCCGACGCGCCCTCCTGACGAATATGCCCCGCCTCGCACGCGGTGAGATGCGGGCTGTGAATACCCTGTTTCGGAGCAACCCGCGGGCCCTCCCGGTGGCTGCGGCAGTCGCCGCCTACCTCCCATGGCTGGTGGTTGGCGGCTGGCGGCGGCACACACCGGGACCGCGTCTCGAGAGCTTGCCCGGAGGCGCGGTTTGAGAATCCTCGTGCTCACAGACGACCAGGTGGGACCGCAGATGGCGGGTTCCGCCCTGCGAGCATGGGAGTTGGCTCGAGTGCTCATCGGCGCCGGCCACGATGTGGTTTTGGCCGGCGCGGATGGTTCGGCCCATCCTGAGGGCCACGGGCCCGAGATCGTTCGGAGACCACGCTGGCGCTGGGCCGAGGCCGTGGTCGCACCGGCATGGTGCCTGCCCCCGAGAGCCTTTCTCGGCAATCATCTCCTGTTGGTTGACGGCATTACTCCGCTACTCGCCGAGCTCGATGCGAGCCCTTCCTCGGCAACCGTTGTCCGCCGTCGACGAACCGCAGCCTCCCGGCTGCCATTGGTTGCGGCTCGGGCGGATGCCATTCTCGTCGGGGGCGATGAACAGGCCACGTGGTGGTCGGACCATCTGGCCGGACGGCCGGACGTTCCAGTTCTCCACGTTCCTTTTGGTATCCCAGACGCCGACCCCCCGGACGAAATCGGCCGGGTCGATGGCGTACCCGAGGGGTGGTCGATCGTCCTGTGGTGGGGCGGCGTGTGGCCCTGGCTCGACCTCGATACTCTCCTCGCCGCGCGTGCTCGTCTGGGTGCGGTCCGGGTCAGTGTGGTCGTGCCGACCGCCGGCCGACCCGGCACAGCCTTCGCCCCGTTTTCCACTGGCGATTTGATGGCGGCGGCCCAGCGCCACGGCCTGCAATCGCCCCATGTGGTGCCACTCGAACGCTGGATCCCGTACGCCGACCGCCACCGAGTCCTCAACCGCAGTACGATTTTGGCCGTGCTTCATCGTTCCGGCGCCGAGGCCGAGCTGAGCTTCCGCACACGCGCCCTCGACGGGTTGTGGGCCGGAGTTCCGCTCCTCCTCAGCGAGGGTGGGGAGGTTGCTGAGATCGCCCATCGGGGCGGGTGGGGCGCGGTCGTGCCGCCCGGTAATGTCGACCTCGCATCGGCAGCCATGGATCTGCTGCTGGGCGAGCGCAGCCAAAGTCGATGCCGTGCCTCCCTTGCCGATCAACGAGATGGTTGGCGTTGGTCGGTGGTCGCGCAGCCCCTGGTGGAGGTCTTGCCGAGACTTCCCGCCACAACACGCTCGGGGCTGGCGCCGGCGGCACTCCGGGCCGCCTCCGTCTTGGCACGGCCATCGAAGGAGCTCGCGTGACAACTCCGGTCGACGCAGTGGTTGTGCGGTGGCGCGGCGGCGACGAGGTCAGCCGCTGTTTGAAATCTCTTCTCGATCTCGGGGGTCCGCACCTCGAGGGCGTAGTCCTGGTGGATTCTGGTTCGGGCGATGGCGGAGCCGAACGTCTGGCGGGCGAGTTTGCCGATGTCCGGGTCGTCGCCCTGGCCGAGAACCACGGATTCGCCCACGCCGCCGACCGCGGCGCCGCAGAGGGATGCGCGCCACTATTGCTCGTACTCAATCCCGACATCGAGATCACGCCTGGTGCGGTCAATTCTCTCGTATCGCTGCTCGATGACCGGCCGCAGGCTGCAGGCGCGGTGCCACTCCTCGAGGACATGGCTGGCGCCTCACAACACCAATGGCAGCTACGAAACCTCCCCACAGTCTTTGGGCTCGCTCTCGGCCTCCCCGGGAAACCGGCCTTCTCGGCACCACCAGCAACGCCGGTCGAGGTCGCACAGCCGGCCGCCGCCGCCTGGTTGGTGCGACGATCCGTGTGGGAAACCCTCGGTGGACTCGATCCGACCTTCGCGCCGGCCTGGTGGGAAGACGTCGACTTCTGTGCCCGTCTCAGAGAAGGCCTCGGCACCGCAGAGTTTCCGTGCGAAGGAGGATTCGTGGTCCAGCCGGCAGCTCACCTGCGCCACGTCGGCGGTTCGAGCGTTTCGGCGCTCGGCGACGCCGCATTCCTCACGGCGTACTATCGCAACCTCCTCCACTATACGGCTCGTCACCACCCGGGCCGACTTGGTCGCATTCGCCGCACGCTGAGGCTCAGCCTCGCGGGCAGAGCGCTGCTGCGACCCGCGCGGCGTCAGGCGTACAAGGCGGCCATGGCAGCTACCACGCGTGATTGGGGGTAGTGGGTCGAATTCGGAATTAGGAATTAGGAATTAGGAATGCCGCACGGGCATCGCAAGAATTTCGGATTTCGGATTTCGGATTTGCTGCCCCCTATCCGCATCCTCCTCTCGGAGCCCTCAGTCGGCGTGGCGCTGTCGTGGAGGGCCTCGTCGCGAGGGCCGCGAGACGTCGTGAGATGGCGGTCGCCTGCGACCGCCAGGTTGCGGCGTATCGCGGGCCGCAGCAGAGGCCTGTAGCGACAGCGCCATGGGCGGCGCAGCCGCCACGCCGACCTCGGGGGCAACAGGACAGGACCGCACCCCACGGAATTGCAGCGAAGCGGAGATTCCGCGATCGCGACG
>Ga0164313_10001514_pt1 | contig 20485 bp, 16 predicted proteins | sample GuaBasSedimGuay4_FD_113735 | JGI IMG/M metagenome (GOLD analysis project Ga0164313, IMG submission 113735) | Subseafloor sediment microbial communities from Guaymas Basin, Gulf of California, Mexico - Guay4, Core 4569-4, 0-3 cm | ecosystem: Environmental > Aquatic > Marine > Hydrothermal vents... | reverse complement strand
TCCGCAAACCGGGCAGTCACCTGCTTCGCTGTATATTTTATCTCCCTCACAACGCATGGGGCAATAATATTTATCCGCTCCATGGGAATGTGCTTTATGATCGTGTTTATGATGATGAGATGCCTCATTACTGTGCGTATGTTCATGTTTATGATGGTCCGGCTCATTACTTTCCCCGTCATTTACAGCCACCAGATGCATGTTGCAAACGGGACAGTCTCCTGGTTGGTTGTATGTTTTTTCTCCTTCGCAATGCATCGGACAATAATAGGTGTCCTTTTGCAGGCTAAGTGTATTGTGGTCAGCCCGTAATTGATTATTTTTGTTTACCACACCTGACCCGGCTTCCTCAGTTACAGGAACCAGATGCATATTACATACCGGGCAGTCTCCTGAGACGTCATAAATCTTATCCCCTTCACATTTCATCGGACAGAAATATTTTTCGTTTTGTTTTGCTTCCACAATAATTAATTTTTGGAATGTATATTTTTAAAAATAAACCAGGGGGCTTATCATAAACTTCTTCTTATTGAATTCAAATAATCTATAAGAGCTTCTTTTTTTTCTTTTGACAAACGGGCATTCCGGTGAATGATCGTGTACGAGGCCAAAGGCATCTCATCTTTTTCGATCTGGCTGATTATTGATTTTAATTTAATTTTTTGCTTCCTTGTAGAATAGCTTGCAAATTCACTGAAATTTAATTCTTCTTTTGCTTTCTCAATATGATTTTCCAGTAATAAGCTTATCGGCTGAACCCTGTTATACCAAGGGTAATTGGTATGATTACTATGGCAATCGTAACATGAATTTGACAGGGTTTGTGCTATATCTTCATTGATATTAAACGCCTTCACAAAGTCAGTGGAAGGAACTTCCGAACTTTGATTGGATCCGGAGGGTATAAACTGAATACCCGCCAGAACAATCAATAGTACTATACCAAAGCGTTTCAGCCATTTCATTTGACCATAATCTCTTGTTGAACGCTACCACATTTCAGCATTTGACTTCCATAGAACGGATTCTTTATCCCGGTAGTTTCACTCAGCCATATTCCGCCTTCGCTGTTGTTATACATAGGGCAATAGGTCTGATACAGTGTACGATCTGATCCGGTTAAAACAATCAGGTCTTTCAGGTCTGTGCTCAACGATTCAAAATGTTCTCTTTGATGATCAATTTTTCCACTGTTTTCCGAAATATGTTCCGCGTTTTCACTGGCATTATCAATAATTTCCCCCAATTCTTTTTGATTTGATTTTGGCTGAGCTGAAATATTGAATTTCGACAGTGCATCATACAAACTTTTTCCTGAACTTGCCGCTTTCTTGCTGTTATCTTCTACCAGTGCATTTTTTAAAGCCAGGTAATTATCGATAATATTAGTTACTGATTTAGAATGTTCAACTTCTATTGAAGAAGAAACACTTGATTTGTCTTTCTTTTTTGACTCCATGCCGGAGTGACCCATCTTTGAATGGTCATGTTGTGCAAATGCTCCCCAGCTAAAAATAACCAGGCTAAGCAAAATCATTGGTTTTTTCATTGTATTCATATATTAAAGATTAATAATTCAACTCAAACATTATTGTACAGAGGGAGTTAAAGATCTCTCAATTCAAAAGTATATTTCTTTTTTTAACTTTATTATAACTCATAGTTTTCAGAATATCTCACTTTAGCTCTTCGTAATATTCTTTTTATAATTATTTAAAAATTTTACTTAAAGACAAAGGTACAATGGTCCTAAACTCTGATTGTTACATAATTCCGGGAATCTTTTATATGTTTTTTAGAAAAAGAGACGATTCCCAGGAATACTGTCTTTTCGTTCGGAGGTAGCTTTGCAGAGTAATATATAATTACTGAATGGTTCCCTTTACCGAACCACACGTGAGCATCTTGCTGCCATAATAAGGATTTTTAATCTCCTTGTCGGCACTTAGCCAGTAAGCTCCCTTGTTGTTATTTGCCATCGGGCAGAAATCCACATACACAACTTCATTGGTTTCCACGCCGAAGCTTTTTATGGCAGTTGACAAATTATCGGATACTTCTTTAAAATGACTGCGCTTCATTTCAAGTCCTTTCATTTGGGCAATTCCATTCAGGTTACTCTCTATTGCCTTTTGCTGCTCCATCCATTTCATATGGGCAGAACCTTTCAGTTGTTTCATATCAACCTTCTCCAAGGCCTTTAGTGTTTTTTTTGCTGCAGTTTCTGCTTTCGCTTCGTCTGAAGCAACCAGGGCATTTTTTAATCCGTAGTATTCTGTCAGTACACCTCCCAATTGCTTTTTAAAGGCTTTGGGTGTTTCTGCTTTTTCAGAATTGGTATTATGGGCCATACTACTTTTGTGCAGCTGCATTTCCTGTGCAAATAAACTGCTTAAACCGAATAAGAATATTCCGGCAAATAATGATAATGTTTTTGTTTTCATGATAATAATTTTTGTTTGTTAATAATTGTTTATCCCGAATTGGTCATTAGGAAGCGATGAAATCGCTGAACTAAAGACTTCATGAGGGTTAACCCTCCCGAAAAACCGGGACAGGCTGATTTAGAGATTCACTGTTTTGGTAAAAGACAAAACTGATGAATGTCTTAATCGATAGGCAATTAGAATCCGTTTATAAATTCTAATGACTATTTTGGGTTTATTGTTTTTTTCCATTAAACATAAGGGTGAATTCATTCTGATTATCTTTCATCATAAAATCATAATCAAAGCTATGCTCTTTCATGTTGAACCCTCCAAAATGTTCATCGTTCCGGTCATGTTCTTCATCCATATGATGTGACCAGTCCTGCCAGTCGGTATTTCCCATCATGTGATGTTTTTCCATTCTGCCATGTCCGTATTGGCTCTTAAAATCATCGCCAATATTACACACCATCATACTGTCCCCGTTTTCAAATATTTCCATAACAAACGTGGTATCCAAAATGGACGAATAACAATGAATCTGTACAATGCTTTCATCTGTTTTGATTACATCGGCCGTTGCTTCTACCTGAGATCCGGTACTCCCATTCTTCAAAGTTCCTTTGTAGGAACCTACCACACCATTGGTCAGTTCAGGTAATTCCGAAGTTTTTTTCTGACACGATATTACGAAAACAGATAAAATGATGATTCCTGTAAATGTTAAAAACTTAATTGTTTTCATTTGTTAATTGTTTTTAGTTAATAATGATTGATTTTAAATGCCCCGTCCATTCATGACCGAATCACAAACGGACGGGTTTTTGATTGTTTATTGTAAAGTTTCTTTTACTTCCCCGCAGGTTAGCATGGCGCTGCCGAAATACGGATTTTTAATTTCCTTTGTCTCGCTGAGCCAGAATGCCCCTTTGCTATCAAAGGCCATAGGACAAAATTCAATATACAGTTCACTTGTTTCCGTATTATGAATTCCAAATGCTTTTATTACTTCTGACAATTTATCGGATACTATGCTGAAATGGGAACGTTTCATTTCAATTCCTTTCATCTGGATGATCCCTTTCAGATTATCTTCAATGGGTTTTTGCAGTTTCATCCATTGGTTATGGGCATCCCCTTTCAGCAGAGTCATATCCACTTTACCCAGGGCATCCAGAGTTTTCTGAGCGGCTGCTTCGACATCTTTTTCATTGGAGTCAACAAATGCATCTTTGAGAAGGAGGTAATTATTCACCACTTCGCCCAATTGCATTTTAAAGTCCATGGGTGTTGCCTCAGTAATTTTACCACTTTCATTTGTGGGTGTATCCATTTTTTCCATTTCCTCATCACTCATAGGGGTTCCTCCATGATTATGTCCCGTAGAAACTTTACCCCCGTCAGCTGACGGATTCATCATACTTGGTTTGCCTGCTAATTGTGCAGATGCGTCAATTTTAAATACACCGTTTGAAGCAATTTCCTCGCCCTCATTTAAACCCTGTGCAACAACATAAAAGCTTCCGGCCTCCGGTCCAAGTTCTATTTCTCTATAAATAAAAGATGGCGTTTCTCTATCCGGAACTTTAACATATACAACTGCACGTTTACCAGTCCATAAAATTGAAGTTTTTGGTATTAATAACTCCTTAGAGTTTTCGGCAATATTTGATTGTAAAATTCCATTGACGAACATCTCTGGTTTAAATTTTAATCCCGGATTTCGTATCTCAATTCTAACTTGTGCTACCCTGGTGTTTGCATCAATAAACGGGTCTATATAAGAAACTTTTGCTGCGTATGTTTTTCCAGGTAATGATTGAAGTGTAAATTCAATTTTGTCGTTTATTCTCATCCAGGGTAAATCTGTTTCGTAAGCATCAAACATTATCCAAACCCGGCTTAAATCAATCACTTCAAAAAGTGAACTTCCTTCTTTTACATAATCTCCAATAGCAACATCCCGTCGTGTTACAGTTCCCGAAATTGGTGAAAGAATATCGAAATATATACCTGGTTCCCCTTCCAGTTCCAAAGTGTTTATTTGTTCTTCGCTTAGGTCCCAGAGCTTTAATTTACTGCGGGTTGCTTTGTAAAACGATGGATTACTCTCTTTGTATTTTAGAGCTTCAATTAATTCCCGTTGAGCAGTATTTAAATCAGGCGAGTAAATTGATGCTAGTTTCTGTCCTTTTTTTACATTTTGTCCTTTGTAATTGATGTATAATTTTTCAATTCTGCCTCCAAACCTGGCTGTTATGGCTGCAATATTCCTTTCATCGGGTTTTACTTTGCCAAGTAAATAAATTGATTTTTGAGGAGCTCCATGTTTAACAATAAAAGTCTGAACTTCTGCCAGTTTTATTGCCGATTGTGTCATTTGAATTTCATTAGGGTCAGTTTCTTCTCCTGTATCAATCGTTGTTAGTGGAACCAAATCCATTCCACAAATTGGACAATCACCAGGTTCATTCTGCCTTATTTGCGGATGCATTGAGCAAGTGTAAGTTGTTTTATCTATAATTTCAGTTTCAGAATGATTATGTCCTTCGTGCTTGTCACCTGTAGATGGTCCAAAGAATACAGCCCCTAAGCTTAATCCAACTATCAGGGCTATAGCAATAATTATAATGTCTCTTTTTCCTATAGATTTAAATATATTTGTTTTCATCTTTTTTAGATTTTTCTAAATATGTTGTCATTGCGAACAGAATAAGGCAATCTGTTTAATTAAAAAATTGCCATATCCTCATTCTTTATCCTCGCAATGATGCTTTTTTACTTTAAGCTTTGATTGCGCCCCTTCAGGGCTAACTTCACTCGCATTAAATTTACATAGGGCCTTGCCCTATGCTATTGATTTTGCCCACTTCGGGGCTGAACTGTATATCATGCATAACCAATATCTTTTTATTTCCAACTTAGTGAAATATTAATAATTACTTTTAATACATGCTGCCGACTGGTCAGGCGGGCAACATTCCATTTTTATTTCCCCATTAAATAATTAATAAATGCAATGGCAGCTTGCTTATCGGCCCGTGCCTTTTCAAGCTCCAGTGAATATTTAAGTAAGCTTTTATCCATTCGTAGGATTTCCTCAAAATTTTTACCATTAGAAGCATATTCATTTTCAAGAAGTTTGATAGCCCTGTTTGCTAAATTGCTTTGCTTTTTGAATAATATAATTCGTCTGCCAGCATCGGTATATTCGCTATAAACTTTCTCGAAAAAAGTCTCTAAAACATTTATTTTATTAACTTTCTTATTTTCTATTATTTCTTGTTGAAGAATTGCTTCATTTACCATTGCCGAATATTTTTTTCGATACAAAGGAATAGTAATACCCACCTTAATTAAAAGTGCATCTTTTCCACTTTCCGGGGATAAACCATTATTGCCTATGGAGGTATAATCAGCACCAATAATAATATTTGGTGTGCCTTCTTTTTTAGCTAAACGCTGATTACTTTCAAAAGACAGATGCATAAAGTCCAGACTCTTTAATTGATGGTTATTTATTGTTAAACTATCAATAACAGCTTGTTTTGAATATGCTAAATCATCAATCCAAAGTGTTTCAGGGATTTGTATATTGCTATTATTCTCAACATTAAGTAAATTATTGAATTTAACAGCGTTTACATACCAATTGTCTTTTAGCAATGCCAGGTTATTTTCCAGGTCGGCTAATTCCATTTCAGCTCTGAGCGCATCAACTCCAGATGCTGTGCCTGCTTCAATTTTGATTAAAGCCAGACGCCTGAAAGTTTCAAGAATCCGGATGTTTTCGAGGGTAATTTCTATTCCCTTATTGATAAAATATAAATCGTAATAATTAGATTTGATCTCAAAAAATAAATTAGATTTGGCTTCTTCAAAATCTTCATATTTAGCCTTTGCAGCATTTATTAAAATATCTTCTTTACTATTCAGTGTACCAAACCAGGGAAACATCTGTGTAAATGATATTTTGGCCTGTTGCGGACCATTTTTAGTTTCAACCGGCATAATAAAATATCCGAACGTTATTAGAGGGTCAGGCAAAGTTCCAACCTGCGGGATTTTCTCTAATGTTGCATTATACTCGTTGAATCTGGCTTTTAATGCAGCATTATTTTTTGCTGCGGTTTCTAAATATTGATTTAAAATATCAATACCACCGCTAAACTGGTCTTCTATTCCAACTTCTTTCTTATAAGAAATATCAATTTCATTAGCAAACAGCAAACTGCTTATTGACAATAAGATAAATATCGTATATATTTTCGTTTTCATTTCTTATTTTTTACTTCCTACCTTTTACTTATTACTTTTTCCTGCCACATGGCATACAACACAGGCACAACAAAAATGCTAAGGGTGGCAATAAGCATTCCTCCGAAAATCGGAATTGCCATTGGTACCATAATATCGGAACCCTTACCGGTTGATGTAAGAACAGGGAGTAAAGCAATTAGTGTAGTTGCAGTAGTCATAATAGCCGGACGTACACGTTTTTTACCTGCCTCTAAGATATTGGCCCGAACTTCTGCAATTGTTCCTGGTGCTTTTCGGTCAGAAATTTGTTTAATGTAGGTACTGATTAATACGCCATCATCAGTTGCAATACCAAACAAAGCAATAAAACCAACCCAAACAGCTACACTTAAATTAATAGTATCAACCTGAAATAAATTTTGCAGATGAACATCGCCAATTGAAAAATTCATAAACCAGGGCTGTCCGTAAAGCCAAAGCATTATAAAACCACCTGAAAGAGCTACTATAATTCCAGAGAATATTAATGAAGCCCCTATTACTGATTTAAACTGGAAATACAGAATTAAAAAGATTACAAGTAATGCGATAGGAATAACAAGCATTAAACGTTTTGTTGCCCTTATCTGATTTTCATAATTCCCGGTAAATTTAAAATTGACACCTGCAGGAATGATTAAACTACCATCTTCAATTTTGTCATTCAAATATTTCTGAGCATTTTCAACTACATCTACTTCTGCAAATCCGTCATTTTTATCAAATATTACGTAAGCTACTAAAAAGGTATTTTCACTTTTAATTAGTTGTGCCCCTCTGGTATATTCTATTGTAGCTAATTCGCTTAGAGGAATCTGAGTGCCAGAAGGTGTAGAGATCAGCAGTTTTTTTAAATCCTCCGGATTATCCCTGTATTCACGTGCATAACGTACTCGAATTGGATAACGCTCCCTGCCTTCAACCGTGGATGTTAAAGGCATTCCGCCCACAGCCGAACTAATGTAATCCTGAAAATCTTTAATGGTTAATCCGTAACGGGCAATAGCATCTCTGTTTATATGAATTTCCATATATGGTTTTCCAACAACCCTATCAGCAAAAACCGATTTTTTAGAAACGCCTTCAACATCTTTTAAAAGTGTTTCTATTTGCAGGCCTGTTTTTTCTATGCTCTCCAAATCGGGGCCATAAACCTTTATTCCCATTGGTGCACGCATACCTGTTTGCAACATTACCAACCTGGTTTGTATAGGTTGTAATTTTGGTGCAGAGGTTAAGCCCGGGATGCTTGAATTGGCAATTATTTCGTTCCATATATCATCAGGCGAATGGATTTTATCTCTCCATTGCCGGAAATATTCACCATCCTCATCAGGAATTAGCATGTCTTTCTCAATAATACTAAAGCCGCTTTTTGGATTGTATTTTGTACCATTTGTTAAAATATAAGCACCACTATTATCCATTTTGAAACGTTTTCGATGTCCCTTTTCGTTAAGAATATACTCTGATTTATAATTAATTACATTCTCAAACATAGAAATAGGAGCAGGGTCGAGAGCGGAATTTACACGTCCCCATTTCCCGACAACATTATCAACTTCGGGTATGGAATTTATTTTTTTATCAAGCAAACGAATAACTTCCAAATTCTCTTCAACGCCTGAATGCGGCATTGTTGTTGGCATTAGCAGGAATGAGCCTTCATCCAGCGAAGGCATAAATTCTTTTCCAATTCCGGGGAATGTCTCATCAACAGATTGCCAGATTTTGGTTTCGCTCAGGGATTTTGGTATAAAACCAAACATTTTATCAAAACCCTGCCAGGCAATAATTCCGAGCAGGACAACAAACATTGGCAGACTCAAAAACTTCCATTTGTTGGCTAATGCCCAGGAAAGAATTCTGGGATAAAAATAAATTATCGAACTTAAAAGTGACAAAACAATCACAATCATAAATGCAACAAAAAGAATATTGCTAAACTCGCTGTATTGTGCTCCCAAAGGCATCCATTGTTGCGAGAGGAATCTTATCACTACAATTAAAATAATACTGATATTAATGTAGTTGATGAATTTCTTTTTATCTTCTTTCCACAAATACGAGAAGAAGTTGTTTGCGGCATATACAATTATTGCAAAGGCTATGAAATAATTACCAAAGAAAAATAGCGAAATACCTGACAGTGCAAGTGCTATATTCAGGTATTTCCGTATTTTCTTTCCGTTTACATTTATTGAAAAAATAAGATGTGCCAATGTTGGAATAATTACTAAACCCACAACTAAAGACGAAAGCATTACAAATGTTTTAGTAAAAGCCAGGGGTTTGAATAGTTTACCTTCAGCAGCTTCCATTGCAAAAACAGGGATAAAACTAATTACAGTTGTAGCAATAGCTGTTAAAACTGCTGGCGCAACCTCAGTGGTAGCAGTGTAAATCACGTTCATTAAGTCCTTGCCTTTCGCATCTTTGTTTTCAGGCATTGATGTATGCCGAATTATATTCTCGGTAAAGACCACGCCAACATCAACCATCACCCCAATAGCAATAGCAATACCCGAAAGGGCAACAATATTGGCATCTACACCAAATTTTCGCATTGCAATAAATGTCATTAATACACCTATCGGCAATAAACTTGAAATTAGAAACGATGCCCGCAGGTTGAAAATTAAGATTAAGACAACAATTATGCTGATAAGTATTTCGAGTGAGAGAGCCTCTTCCAGTGTTCCCAATGTCTCTTGTATCAATCCTGATCTGTCATAAAAAGGAATAATGCTTACTTTTGAAATCGTTCCGTCAGACAAAGTTTTGGAGGGCAATCCTTTTGAAATTTCCTCTATTTTATCTTTTACATTATTGATAACCTCTAATGGATTGGCACCATAACGGGCAACTACAACACCACCAACAGCATCGGCACCACCTTTATCTAATCCTCCACGTCGTGAGGCAGGACCAAAATTTACTTTAGCCACATCCTTAATGCGAATAGGCACGTTATTTTTTACTGTGATAACTGATTTTTCGAGGTCTTCCAAAGTTTTAACATAACCCAAAGCACGAATTAAATACTCTACTCTGTTAAATTCAATGGTTCTTGCCCCAACATCAAGGTTGCTTTTCTTTACAGCATTAATAATCTGTCCAATAGAAACTCCATGTGCCTTCATTGCGATTGGATCAATATCTACCTGATATTCTTTTATAAAACCTCCAATTGAAGCCACTTCGGAAACCCCTTTTGCTGAAGTTAAAGCATATTTTACATAGAAATCCTGAATGGACCGTAGTTCTTGTGGATCCCAGCCGCCAGATGGATTGCCATTTTTATCCCTGCCTTCAAGTGTGTACCAATATACCTGTCCCAAAGCCGTTGCATCCGGGCCTAAGGATGGACTTACACCCTGGGGTAATGTACCCGATGGTAATGAGCTTAGCTTTTCTAATATCCGGCTACGGCTCCAATAAAACTCGATATCTTCATCAAAAATGATATAGATACTTGAAACTCCGAAAATGGAATTACTTCTGATTGTTTTTACACCTGGTATTCCCAACAATGCAGTTGTAAGCGGATAGGAAATTTGGTCTTCAATATCTTGTGGTGAACGACCTGTCCACTCAGTATATACTATTTGCTGGTTTTCCCCGATATCGGGGATTGCATCCACAGGGACAGGATCACTGGGAAGGAAGCCTGTTTCCCAGCTAAAAGGGGAAGTAATAATGCCCCAGCTAATGAACATGGCCAGTAACAATAAAGTTACCAGTTTGTTTTCAAGAAAGAAACGTATAATCTTGTTCAACATGATGAAATGCGCTCAATTGATAATATAATATGGAGATTTTTGAGAATAACCGAAAATGCACCTGTTTTATGAATTAACTGATTGTATTTCAGTTATTTAATTCATTTAAATGGGCGAGGGTTAATTCAACAACGGAAAGACTGGAGCATAGCATTCCCATGTATGGAATTAGATAAGAATTTTCTTTTGGGAGTTAGGGTAGATGGGTCCTGTTCAGGTGTATAAATTATCCTGTTTTGTATAAGGCCATAAAGAATGATGGATGATTGGATTTTCTCCGGAATGTTTTGTGCATTGGCAGAAAGTATATCCAGGTGGAGCCTGCAACTAATCGTCTCATTTTTACAATGGGTACAACTGGACTCACAGCAATTGTCAACATCAAAAAAAACGGAAACTCCGGTCAGCACATCATGGCAGTAATGCTTATGAATGGTAAAACCATTGATGGAGATCAGTAGCAACAATGCAATTGAGATATGTAACAGTTTTCTAAGCATTCGGGTTTGTCATTTTTCGACATTGCAAAGAAAAGAATGAAAAGCCAGTGGATTGTTACATAATTTTTGAAAAGACTTATATAATTTTTTGATGAAAGTAAGAAGTCCGAAGACTAGAGACTGGGAAACTGGAAACAAAGCCCGAAGTCTGTAGACTGAAGGCAGAAGGCAGAAGTAATAAGTAAGAAGTCCGGAAACAAGGATTAGTTAACAGCAACAAGGGACAAGGCAGAAGTCCACCTACGCTGATGCTACGGTGGATGATAGAGCGAGGGGGCGACTGAGAGAAAGAAGAGAAAAATGGAAGTAGGATAACCTAAAGGCAGAAGGCAGAAGTCAGAAGGAAGAAAATGAATAACAGCAAAACTAATAACAATGAATAACAGCGAAGCTAATGACCACTAATGACAGCAAAGTTAATGACAACTATACTACCGAAGACAGGAAGCAAGGATCAGCTAATAGTTAACAAAAAGACCGACGAATGAAGGCTGAAGACTGGAAACTGGAGTAGGGAGGCAGTATTTAGGCTAACTATAGGTAGTTATGCTGTAAAACATAAACACTACATACCTTAGAATTAAAAAATACTTAACTTTAGCCAGTGGACTTATTAGATCTTGAATTGGAAATTGCATGAAAAACAACCAACTCATAATATATCGAACCGAAGACGGAAAAGTAAAAATTAAAACACATTTTGAGAATGAGACTGCATGGTTAAATCAAGCACATATGGCAGAGCTGTTTGGTAAGAGTAAAAAGACCATTTCAGAGCACATTCGTAATATATTTACTGAAGGGGAATTAGATGAAAAAGTGGTTGTCCGGAATTTCCGGACAACCACTAAACATGGCGCTATTGCAGGAAAAACACAGTCTAAAGACGTAAACCATTACAATCTTGATGTGATTATTTCAGTCGGTTATCGTGTAAAATGTTTTGATTGTTGGCAGTAGTGGCGGTGTGGGTTCCTTTGCAGTTCAGCTTGCAAAATATTTTGGTGTAGTAGTAACAGCTGTCTGCAGTACAAAAAATGTGGAGCAAACAAGTTCTCTTGGTGCAGATTATATTATTGATTACATGCAAGAGGATTTTACTAAAAGTAATAAGCGTTATGACCTCATTTTAGCAATCAACGGAAATTATCCGCTTTTAGCCTATAAACGAATATTAAATCAGAATGGTATATATGTAATGGTTGGTGGTGCTTTGATACAGATTCTCAAGACACTTTTATTCGGCAAACTAATGTCATTAGGTTCAAAAAAAATATATTCCCTCTTTGCAAAGTCAAACCAAAAAGATTTAGAGTTTATCGCAAAGCTTGTTGAAGATGACAAAATAAAGCCAGTTATTGAACAGCAATATCCACTTGAAAAAACATCTGATGCTATGCGGTATGTGAGTGAAGGACACGCACGGGGAAAAGTTGTGATAAATGTGGAATGAGAATAAAAATAACGAACGCCCAACACGAGCTCAAAAATCATAGCTGCCCTGCGGGACAGCAACGCTTTTTAGCTCAATCGTTGAACCACATTTTGAGACAAACATCAAATATAGACTGTATTAATGTTTATGATATGTTTGAGCAATACTTTTAATGCCAGAATTTGATTAGACATTATTTATTTTATATTTTAAAGTTTACTAGGCAAAAGTTAGTACTTTTGAGGTCTGACTTCACATAAACATTAAAAATCAGACTAACTAATGCAAGAATTGCATTATCCAATTAACCCAGACAGAAATGTTCCTTGGAATAATATTCCGCCATTACCGATTAGAAAGGAGCTATATCAAACAATTGAAATATTGGAAAAGCTTGGAGATGCAAAAGCAGCTTTAGCGAGACTTCATGGTCGTAGTGTAGTAATTCCAGATCAAGGACTATTAATTAATACCATAAGCTTGCAAGAAGCAAAGATATCTAGTGCAATTGAGAATATATTCACAACTGATGATGAGTTATATAAAGCATATAGTGATCAAAATACTGAAACAACAGGCGCATCTAAAGAGGTATTAAGATATAGGGAAGCCCTTTGGTCTGGCTACAACTATTTACAAAAAACTGGACAATTTAATCAAGACTACTTTGTGCAGGTATTTCAGGAAATAAAGCAAACAACAGATGGGATCCGTCCAAACTTTTTGAATACAACTATTAAACAAGGCGGTACAGGACCGAATGCCGGAAAAGTCATATATACTCCTCCTAGAGGAATGACCATAATTAAGGATAAGTTAGACAACCTTGTTAACTTTTTAAATGATGATGATCACTATAGAATTGATCATTTACTAAAAATGGCAATAGCCCATTTCCAATTTGAAGCAATTCATCCTTTTCGTGATGGAAACGGCCGGACTGGGCGCATATTCAACATCCATTATTTAACTAGCAAAGGTCTACTGGATGTCCCAATATTATTTCTCAGCAGATACATCTTAGATCATAAAGATGATTATTATTCCTGCTTAATGGGAGTCTCTCAAAGGGGAAATTGGAAAAACTGGCTATTATTTATGTTGAGAGCCATTGAAAATACTTCTAATATTACGTTTCATAAAATCAATGAAATTGTGTCTGTAAAAGACTCAATTCTAGAATTCGTAAGAAAAGATGATAGAAAGTTCCGCAATCCTGAACGACTTATAAAATTCTTGTTTAATCAACCGTTTACCAAAGTAAATCAGTTAGTTAATGCTGGAATTTATGCGGAAAATACAGCAAGAGATTATCTCAATAAATTGTGCGATATGCAAATATTGGAGAAGAAAGAATTAGAAGGTCATCATTACTATCTAAACCTTGAATTATACCGGATACTTTCAGTGTGATTCTTAATACTGTTTACTTAACCAAACCTAGAAGAAGAATAAAAAACGTGGCACAACAAACAGGCATATCTCACCCATCTGGCCAACATTGTAGTATCCATTAATTTTAAATCAGTAAGCCAAAGAAAGTTTTTTGCCGGTATTGATTATCCCAAAGCAACAAAATCATCAGAAACATGGGATACTATTACTTCAAATTGCATCCTTTAACATTATTTTAGTCGCCAATCCAAAACAATTGCATAAAGCTGCTTATATTTGAAGATAATTACAGAAAAGATCCGGTTTTTAGACAGACTGCCGTTGGCGGTAATGCCCAGAAACCGATAGGATTTCATAAAAAATCTTGAATTGAGATATAAAATTGTATTTTTGTAAAGTATGGCAGAGAGAGCATTCATAACAGTAAAAGTCTTTAAATGGGCAAGAGAATCAGCTAAAATGGCTGAAGAAACTGCGGCATCTAAAGTTGCTGTGTCTGTTAATAAGCTTAGAGAATGGGAGGCAGGAGAAAGCTTCCCAACTATAAGACAAGCTCAAAATTTAGCTAAGGCATATAAAAGACCTTTTGCATTATTTTTTCTGCCCGACATTCCAAATGATTTCCAACCACTGCAAGATTTTAGAAAAGCTGGTTCAAAAGAATTAAGCACATCTTCGATATTTATTATTCGTGAAATTCAGCAAAAGCAAGCTTGGATTAGTGAAGTGAATGAAGATAACAATGAAGATACTGTTCCGTTTGTTGGAAAATATTCCTTGAAGGATAATCCGATTGTAATAGCTCAAGATATACTTAGCACATTAAATATTAACCCTTTAGGTTATAAAGCTAATAACCCGATTATGGAATGGATTGATAAAGCTGAATCTAATGGTATATTTATCTCTAGAACTAGTTTTATTCATTCAAGGTTAAAATTGGATTCTAATGAAATTCAAGGTTTTGCAATCGCTGACAATTATGCACCCTTTGTTTTTATTAATTCAGATGATTGGAATGCTCCGCAATTATTTACTTTAGTTCATGAACTTGCACACATTTGGATCGCTGAAACTGGTATATCAAATGATTTGGAACCTTCAATAAGAAAAGTAGAAGACTATAATCCAATAGAGTTATTTTGCAATGAAGTTGCAGCAAATGCCTTAATGCCAAAAGAATTTATTGAAAACCTTGACCAAAAAGAATTTAGCGATGCTAAGAAAGTCTTTAAGAATGCAAAAATTATTGGAGTAAGCTCTTTTGCTCTACTAGTAAGAGCTTTAAATCTTAATGTCATCTCTTTGAATTCATACAAAAAACTTAAAGTAGAGGCCGATTTTGAGTCTAATGAGTTTCTAAAAAGGGAAGCTGAAAAAAAAGCAAGAAAAAAAGAAAAGGAAAAGCTAGGAGGTCCAAATTACTTTTTATTGCAACTAAATAGAAATAGTCGATTATTTACGCAAACAGTATTAGATGCTTTTCGCGGGGGATATATTGAACCAACTCAGGCTAGTAATTTATTGAATGTTAAAGTAAATAAATTCCCGAAACTTGAAGCACAAATGTATAGATGAGTATAATCGACAAAAAATATTGTTTAGATGCTAATGTGCTTATTCAGGCTTGGCAAAAGTATTATTCACCAAATGTATGTCCAAGCTACTGGGACATTTTAAATACACTAGGAGTTGAGAATAGGATTTTTATGCCAGAGATGGTCTATGAAGAAATCGTAAAAACAGAAGATGACTTATCAGAGTGGTTAAAGTCTAGTAATATTCCTATTAGAAAAATTGATGAGAATGTAACAAGGTGTTTACAAGATATTTACTCTACTAATCCAATTCATAAATTCTTGATTGATAATACTAAGGCAAGGTCGTTAGCAGACCCTTGGGTTATTGCTCATGCGATTTATGAAGGAGCAATTGTTGTTACTAAAGAGGAAAAAGTAACAGCCTTAAACTCAAAGAAAATCAAAATCCCTAATGTTTGTGATAACATGAAAATATCTTGGATAAATGATTTTCAAATGGCTGAAGAATTGGGTATCAAATTTAGTTGTGCAATAGAGAAATAAAAAGCACAAACCGTCAATCGAGTAGGCTGGCCTTTCCCGCCAGTAAACACTGACGGGGAGAACCTCTCACACCATTGTGTCCCGATGAAAATAATCGGGACAGGCTGTATACAGCGGTTCATTAAGTTGTGGGGAACCGAAACAAAGCGAAGCTCACGACTATAAGGAGTAAATCTTTTTGTAAATGTCGAGTAGAGATAACCACGCTTTTTCAAACTTTCAACTGTAATTGTAGTGCTAAGTACTGGATTGTTAGCCAATGATATATGCCGTATGTGGCAACAAATATGCCATTTTAAACTATTTTGCTTTTTCAAAAATATTTTAGTCGCCAATCCGAAACAATTGCATAAAGCTGCTTATATTTGAAGATAATTGCAGAAAAGATCCGGTTTTTAGACAGACTGCCGTTATTGATTATTAAAACAAAATTATTCCAATTAAAAGTCACATATTAATTCTGTTAATCTTGCTCACAATTTCTGTGGGTTGTGGGCAAAATAAATATTTCCTCAATCAGGAAATAAATACAACTGAGGATTCAATAGGTTTTATACAAATAAAAACGGACTCTATTTTTAACAGTAATCAAATAATAAGTCTTTTGATATTGCAAAAAAACGCTATTAACAAATTTAACATTGAATTCGGCTATAGCCATTCGGACTTAATGCCAACAAGTTCATTTGCAAAGAGTAATAATGCGGTAGCTGCTATCAATGGAGGCTTTTTTAATATGGATAGCGGAGGGAGTGTTACATATTTTGAAATGGATGATATTGTTATTAGTAGAAACAGAAATCCTGACCTGAAATGGGGCATTGCCGATAGTATTATTAATGGGGCAATTGTTATAACAAATGACTGTAAAATTGCAATAGAACCAGCCAATTCAGAACAATTTTATGAATCTTCAAAACAAGAATCCGCTGTGTTGGTAACTGGTCCTTTACTTTTATTGAATTCAGAAGTAATGAAATTACCCAACATGAAATTTGCAAACGACCGGCATCCCAGAACTTGTTTGTGCATAAGCAAAAAATATATGGTATTCATCACTATTGATGGGAGAAAAAAAGAAGCCGAAGGTATGAATCTGATTGAAGCTCAAAAGTTTTTACTAAAAATAGGATGTATTGATGCAATTAATTTAGATGGGGGCGGTTCTACAACAATGTGGACTAAAAACAAAGGAATTGTTAATCTCCCAAGTGATGAATTAGGGGAAAGACCTGTCTCTAATGCATTATTAATTTTAAATAAAAACAATCACTAAAAAAATATAGTACATGCCGCAAGTAGTTGTAACATTGAAAGATAGATAATAACATGAAAGATGTTTGCAACTTGAAAATAATCGTTTAAAGATGCGGCACGCAGAATGTTCAACCCGTTGTCACCGATACTGACAATCAAAAGGCATTATGAAAAAAACATTTATTGTTATAGCATCAATTATTTTATGTGGATGTAATTCTTCAAACGAATCTATTTTTGAACCAACTGTTGAATCCCTTAAACAATACCAAACTCCGGAATGGTTTAAGGACGCTAAGTTTGGAATATATTGCCATTGGAATGCACAGTCAGCATCCAGGAGCCGGAATAGCGGGTGGTATGCGCGTAATATGTATCAGGAAGGGCATCCTGCTTACAATGATCATCTCAGGAATTGGGGACACCCATCGGAGATTGGTTACAAAGACATTATTAAAGCATGGAATCCGGATAAGTTTGATGCTGCACATTGGATTAGTCTCTTTAAAGATGCGGGAGCGAAATATGTAATGACCATGGCAGTACACCATGATAATTTCGATTTTTGGGATTCTAAATATCAGCCTCGTTGGAACTCCCTGAATTACGGACCAAAAGTAGATGTTTGTGGGGAAATGAGAAAGGAGAGTTTAAAAGCCGGTCTTCGCTGGGGTGTTCGTACACACCTTGCCCGGTCATATAGTTGGTTTCAGACCAATAAAGGGGCCGATGAAGAAGGAGACAAAATTGGTGTACCATATGATGGAAACAATCCCGAATATGAGGATCTGTACATAGAAAAGGCTGCTCCTGAGCAGATAGGAGAAGAATATAACCAAATTCGCCATCCTTTGCATCCATCTGAAAAGTGGATTACAAATTGGAAGAATAGAATGTTTGACCTTATAGACAACTATCATCCGGACCATTTCTATTTTGATGGGGCAGTACCATTTATGAACGATAATGGTCGTGCAGGTTTGGAGGTAATGGCACATTTTTATAATCATAATGCAGCTCGTCATAATGGTGTGAACCAAGGTGTAATGATGATAAAAAACATTAAAGACCATGGATTCTATTATGATAAAATATCATCTGTTGTACTTGAACGGACCAGAGAGAATAAGATAGTGGAGATACCTCGTGAAACAGAAAATTCTACTGGTCCATGGTTTTATACCGGAGATGAAACAGGATATCGCAGCTCAAAAAGCTTGCTGCATGAAATGATCGATGTGGTATCAAAGAATTGCAATTTTGTATTAAATATCCCTCCCAGGCCTGATGGAACTTTTGACGACAATTCATTGAAAATCCTGAAGGATTTTGGTCTGTGGTTTAAAAAAAATGGAGAAGCAATTTATGGCACCAGGCCCTGGTTTACTTTTGGAGAAGGGGATGTAAGGTTCACTGTAAAAGAAAAAACCCTTTATGCCATTTTCTTAAACAAACCAGATGAAAAAGAATTGATCAATTCGTTGCAATCATGGCAATCGCAAGATATAGAGTCCATAGAACTTATAGGATCCAACGAAAAAGTGGATTGGGAATTTTCAGGGGGCGGATTTGAATTAATGGCACCAAAGGGGTTTGAAGATGAGCTGGCCTATGTCTTCAAAATAAAATGTTCAAAGCTGCTTTCTGAACTTCCTTATACAGCCGTTGAATTGCAGTCGTCTAAAGAAACTAATGAGAAAAATAAAGAAAAATATGGAGCAGATGGGGATGGTGGCCATACATTACCTGATAGAAAATGACAAATATATTTAACCATACATGAAGGTAAATAAAATATCATTGGAAAGGGTCCAGGATAAAAACAAAAAGTACAAAGAGGTAATAACAATTTAAACCAGGATAATGGTCGCATCTGGGTTGGAGAGGATAGATTGGATTATAATGTAAAAAATTATACCTTTGATGTAAAAGTGGTATATGATTTCTTTAAAGGTGATAATTGGTCTTACTCAGACTCTTCTGGCTACTGTAATCTGGTCTGAACCATAACGTTTGATGATGATATTTAATAGACAAAATTGGATTTAAGTTAAACTAAATATAAAAAATATGGAATCAAGAAGATCTTTTGTTAAGAAAACAGCTGTTGTCGGATCAGCAGCAATTCTAGCTCCTACAATTATTTCAGCACGTGCATTTGGAGCAAATGACCGTATCAATGCTGCCGTTTTAGGCCTTAATGGCCGGGGTAAAAGCCATGTTAGTGGATTGATGGTCCAGAATAATGTTCAGGTTATAAGCTTATGTGACCCGGACATGAATATTTTGAAAAAGCGGCAAAAGGAATTTAAAGAGACCTATAATCAAGATGTAGCTCTTGAGCAGGATCTTCGCCGGGTGATGGACAACAAGGATATTGACGTGGTTAGTATTGCGTCACCAAATCACTGGCATGCACTTTCAGTCATATGGGCCTGCCAGGCCGGTAAAGATGTTTATGTTGAAAAGCCGGGCTCACATAATATATGGGAAGGCCGCAAAATGGTGGAGGCTGCACATAAGTACGATCGCATTGTTCAGCATGGGGTGCAATTGCGAAGTTCACCAGCCATAAACGAGGCAATAGAATTAATGCGTGATGGTTACATTGGCCGGGTTTATATGGCACGTGGCCTTGTTTTCCGTTGGAGAGCTGATATCGGCGATAAGGGATTCTCTCCCGTTCCTGAGGGGCTTGATTACGATCTGTGGACAGGTCCTGCTCCAAAGCGGCCATTTACAGAAAACCTTGTTCATTACAACTGGCACTGGCATTGGGACTATGGAAATGGTGATGTAGGCAACCAGGGTATTCACGAAACCGACCTTTGCATGTGGGGGTTGGATGTGGGCCTTCCAACAAAAATTACATCCATGGGAGGGAAATTCCTTTGGGACGATTGTAAAGAGGTGCCTGAAGTACTTACATCAGTTTATAAATACCCTGATGAGGGTAAAATTATACAATTTGAAGTTCGCCCCTGGTGTACCAACACTGAACAAGGTGCAACGGTTGGTAATATTTTCTATGGTGATAAAGGGATCCTTGTCGTGGATGGTTATGACAAGTACAAGACCTATTTAGGCAAGAACAGGGAACCAGGCAAATCAGGAGAAGATGGCGGAGACTCAGGAACAGGTATGGCCAGGGGTGCTGGAGGAACAGATGGACACTTTGCAAATTTCATTGAAGCTGTTCGTAAGCACGACGCATCGATATTAAACGGCCCGGTTGAAACAGCCCACCTGGCTTCTGGATTGGCACACCTTGGTAACATTGCTTACAGATTAGATCGTGTTT
>Ga0164313_10001512_pt1 | contig 20532 bp, 20 predicted proteins | sample GuaBasSedimGuay4_FD_113735 | JGI IMG/M metagenome (GOLD analysis project Ga0164313, IMG submission 113735) | Subseafloor sediment microbial communities from Guaymas Basin, Gulf of California, Mexico - Guay4, Core 4569-4, 0-3 cm | ecosystem: Environmental > Aquatic > Marine > Hydrothermal vents... | reverse complement strand
TTCTTTCACTAATGGTTATTTGACTGTATTTCATGGATGCGAACTAAAATAATCTTTTTAGTGTCGCACTTAATTCTTGAATCTACCTCGGTCAATAAACTATATTATTTTAGATATAGTTAACAATATATATTAATTTCATTTGAGTCTATTCAGCTGGAAGGATTTTTGTTGATGAAATAACTTAACCCAAGTTAACCAGATCAATAAGATGCAAATACCTTACTGCAGAGGCTCCATGTCGAGCAACCAGGGGTCATTGGTTTTATCCAGCCACATCTTCAGTTCCTGGCTAAGCTCAGCAACCACTTCAGGTCTGCCGTCGCCAATATTGTTTAATTGATAGGGATCTTCCTGATTATCATAGAGCTCAACTTCATTTACCTCGTCGCCCTTATTTATCATTAATGTATACCGGAGGGTTCTTACACCTCTTCTTCCCATATCGGGTTTGCCGGGAGGCACCGACATGTAGAGCTGAGACCCCGGCCTTTCTCCCTCGCCGGTTAAAAACAAAGAAGAGAAGTCAACCCCACTTACATCTTTAGGAACATCTTCACCAAACCCGAGTAGCCCCAACAGAGTTGGGTAAATATCCGGAGTAGAAATTAACAGGTTGTCGGCCCGGGCTTGGATGTTACCTGGCCAGCGAATAATAAACGGCACCCGAACGGATTCTTCAAAATGATTGTTTTTAGAAACCTTGTTGTGCATTCCTAGACAGTTTCCGTGATCGGAGGCAAAAAGAACGATGGTATTATCTTCCATACCACTTTCTTTCAGAGCATTTAAAATACGACCAAACTGCTCGTCAACGCCAGTTATCATGGCATAGTAATTTTTAATGTTTTTACGATAATAATCCCCCCACTTGGTTCCTGCAGCTGGAATATTAGGACTTTGAGTTAAGCTATCCAGTGGAAAATTGGCATAGAGCTTCTTGTATTTATCCGGTACCAGCGCATAAGGCATATGCGGAGGATTCATTGAAACCATCAAAGCAAAAGGCTTATCCGGGTCGCGCAAAGAACCTCCTTCATTATTGAGATATTCGATTGCCTTGTCGGCCTCATGTTCCGGGCCCCACTGGTCAACATAATGAAAATCATTGCGCTCGGCAGAATTTGTCCAGTACAGCGGCTTGGTGTGCTGATCATAAGTGCCATAGGCATACCAATAGTCGAATCCATGTCGGCGGGCTGGAGGTGTCCATTCATTCCACTTAACCTCACCCTCATTATTACTGCAATTAATATATGGCTCATAAGGGTTATCCAGATGCCATTTGCCAATATATCCCATGCTGTATCCCTTATCAGCTAGTATATCTGACCAGGTCCGGGCATTTTCTTGCAGCTCATACCCGAATGGCGCTGAAATGGTATTGCAGTTACTCAAAACTCCATTTTCGTGGGCATATTTACCGGTCATCAGGCTTGCCCGCGTTGGACTACAAATAGGATAATTGCTAATGGCGTCGGTTAAAACCAGGCCCTGACTGGCAAAGGTATCAAGGTTAGGTGTCTGCACAAGTTCGTGTTCCAGAAAACCCATTGCCCGTCCACGCATCTGGTCTGGATAAACAATTACAAGATTGATGGGCTTCTTGTCTTCTACCTTATTTTGCTTACAACTCGACAAGTGAACAAGGAATAAGAAGCCGATAAGAAAGATTTGGAGAATGTTGAAACGGTATATTTTCATTATTAATATATTAAAAACACCTTATGATCTAAACATAAAACAATGGGTAAAATAATCCTTGCTTTATTTGACCTATTAGCCCTGTCTGCCGACCTTTGAACCTATAATTTGGTAACAATAATAAAGCATTTGCCCCTTGTTACCTTTACTCGTATTTAAAAATAAGAATATATGAAATTGCTAAAAACCCTTCTCCTTCTTCTATTTATTTCAGTTCAGGTACAGGCACAACAAGGTGGCATGTGGATTCCATCCCTATTAGAGGGCATGAATGAAACTGAAATGCAAAGCCTTGGCAGTAAATTAACAGCCCAGGATATTTATGATGTAAATAACTCAAGCCTGAAAGATGCTATTGGTCATTTTAATGGAGGTTGTACAAGCGAGGTAATTTCGTCTAAAGGATTAATTTTAACCAACCACCACTGTGGGTTTGGCCAAATTCAATCGCACTCATCACTGGAAAACGATTATTTAAAGGACGGCTTTTGGGCCATGAGCTTAGATGAGGAGTTACCCAACGAAGGTCTCTATGTGGAGTTTATTGTTCGCATAGAAGATGTTACAAGTAAGGCGCTCGCAGGTGTAACAGAAACAATGACCGAAAAAGAAAAGCAATCACAAATAGACAAAAATAGCAATAAGCTCCAGGAGGAAGTAGAAAAAGAAGCATATCAAGACACTAAAGTAAAGGCTTTTTATAAGGGTAATCAGTATTTTCTTTTTGTTACCGAGCGCTTTGAAGACATTCGTTTGGTTGGTGCTCCGCCAACAAGTATTGGTAAGTTTGGCAGCGATACAGACAATTGGGTTTTCCCCAGGCATACCGGAGACTTTTCAATGTTTAGAATTTATGCCGATGCCAATAATCATCCCGCACAATATAGTGAGGACAATGTGCCTTATAAACCCAAGCACTTTTTACCTGTTTCTTTAGATGGCGTTGCTGAAGGTGACTTCACCATGGTCTTTGGTTTTCCCGGACGTACCGACGAGTATTTACCCGCCGTAGCCATTGAGCATATCACCAAAGAATTCAACCCTAGCAATATTGCTATTCGTGCAGCGGCGTTAAAAGTGATTGATGCACAGATGAAGACGAGTGATAACATTCGCATAAAATATGCATCTAAACAAGCACGTATTGCTAATTACTGGAAGAAATGGATTGGAGAGAATCTTGGAATCGAAAAAAGTAATGCTATTGGCAACAGAAGAGTATTTGAAGCCTCATTCACCAAGGCTTTGAAAGAAAAAGGATTAGAGGAGACATATGGAGATATTCTTCCAGAGTTTGAAAAACTCTATGCTGACTTTGCCCCCGTAAATATTAAACGCCGAAACTTTATTGAGGTATTCAGAGTAAACAATGAGCTGATGAATATGACATACGGGGCTTATCAGCTTGAGAAGACACTAAATGAAAATAAGGATGATTTTGAAAAAGCAAGATCATCTTTTATAGCTCAATTAAAGAGAATACATAAAAACTATGATGTTGGTGTAGACAAGGGTGTGTTTAAAAACGTAATGCCTTTCTACAGCGAAAATGTTGATGCCACTATTTATGACAATACAGCTTTTACAGATTTAACAAGTGCTCTGGAACTACTTGAAGGTAAGGCAAAACAGGTAGTTAAAAAATTAAACGAAGATGCCGCTTATGCTTATGCCAAGCCAATGGTAGAAGAGTATTATAATACCCTTAACCCGGAATTTCAGCAGGTGAGCATATCAATCTCCGCGTTGCAAAAACAATACATGAAGGCGCTGATGGAGGTTCTTCCGGAGGCTCGTTATTTCCCTGATGCCAACGGCACATTGCGTGTTACCTATGGCCAGGTGCGAGGATACGCACCTCGTGATGCCGTTTATTATAATCCGGTGAGTTATTTAGATGGTGTTATAGAAAAATATGTGCCGGGTGATTATGAGTTTGACGTACCACAGAAGCTTCGTGATTTATATGAAGCCAAAGATTATGGTCAATATGCAGATTCTAATGGCAAGGTTCCGGTATGCTTTTTAGGAACTAACCATACTACAGGAGGGAACTCCGGCAGCCCGGCTATCGACGCCTATGGTAATCTTGTAGGATTAAATTTTGATCGTGTTTGGGAAGGGACGATGAGCGACATGAACTACGACCCGGAGATTTGCCGGAACATAATGGTAGACCTGCGCTATGTGCTATTTATTATTGATAAATATGCCGGAGCCACACATCTTATTGATGAGATGGAGTTAGTTCATCCGAAGAAATAGACCAGAGTACTTTTTAGGCTGTAGCTTTTTCTTGAGAAGCCTTTGCCCGAAAGAGGAATACGCCAAGAGTGACCAGAATTAATATGGCAAGCGGGTAGTAATAGTATGAGCCGGCCGAATACATTGAATAGCCATTAAAACCCTGGGCGATCCAGGCGATAATTAGGACGGTCCATTTTGCCCATTCCTGGTCTTTTTGAATACCAAAATATGTTAGAAAAGCATACTTATGCCACAACTTATTAAGCCACCGCCAACGGAGTGCAGCATTAACATCATCAGGTCTTGAGCTTTTAGAAAAAGGTCAGAACTTCCAGGGTTGCCAAGAAACTTTAGGTGTACATCAAGCAGTTGATTAATGAATTGGTCACCAATGCCACCGATCAACATTAAGGCGCCGGAAGTATATAAAAGGATTAAAGATACTTTTCTCATAATGGTTGACGTTATTCGTCTTCAGGCAGGGCATCAAATTCCTTTCTCCTGTCTTCAAACCATTCCTTCATAGCTTCGGGCGATTGCATAAGCTCCTGCATTGAACTCATTGCCTTTAGGTGTGCTTCGTCTCCGGATTGAAACATTTCCATGCCATGATTTTTACTCATTTCGGCCATTTCTTCAAAAGTGTTTGCATGAAACTCTTTATCACAGGCGCCACCTAGTTGTTTACAAGTCATTGTTTTCATAGTAGTTGGTTTAATTATTATTAAATTATTGCCGTAGACTAAAGTTAATAACTTATACTGAAACCTACCCAACCCTGCTTGCCGTTCGGCAGTTCAGGCTGGTGGCCAGGCGAGCTTTCAACATACCATATAAACAACGGCTAGCTGTTATCTCCTTGCTTCAAAGTATAAATATAGGCCTGTACGAATGTTTTATTTTGGAGAGCCACATTTGTCAGTTCACGCTCGTATGCTTCTCCTTCAAACTCATCTAGTTCAGACCAATGTTCTGTAATATTATCTGAGCTAAATAAAAAACCATTAACCTTCTCACCAGCTTTATCAAGAGTAACACCAGGGTAGCCCATAGCCGCACCCCAGCCTTTTTGATGCAGGATTCCTCTAACACTTGCTACCTCCCACGAACCACCAATGTTCCCTAAAATATGTTCATTGGGACCACCTGGCCCCAGTGTTCCATATACAAATAGTTTTTTGATCACATCCGCACGATATCCTAACATTAGGACTACTGCTTTACATAGCAGCTATTGTTGAGCTTAATTTTTCCAGATAATAATTAGTCTCTTTTAGCTTTCTTTAGCCTCTTTTCTGCTTTTTTTTCTTTTGGAGTTTTAGCAGCTTCTTTTTTTACGTTTTTCTTAGCGTCTTTACCTTTTCCCATGATATTATCTTTTAAATATTTGTTTTAGTTTCTCTGTTTTAGCAACCTGACATTAATTATAATGTGAAATTTTATTCTTATAAATTAAGCACAACGGTCTTGTATAAGATTAGTTGCGTGGTTTCAGCACTAAAGTTAACAAATAGAAACAGAATATAAAATCCACAAGGATTTTCGTAAGCAGGCTTGCACTGGCTATTAATTTTACGTGCTGTTTAAATATTTATTCATAAATCACCGTAATAGCTAGAAAGGATTGCCTACCTTATCAAAAAAGGAAAGCCAATCGATGATTACGGATATAGAGGTAAATAAGCCAGAGCCTATCACACCTGAAGTTAAAACAGAATTGTTCAGACGTGGAACGAGTTTTCAGTTTGCAATTAAGACATTAGAGTCAGGCAAACCTGTATTAATAACAGAATTTTATAATAATGGATTGTCACTTCTTCATGAATTAAGTGCACATCTGAATAAAAATTTCCCTAATAAATCATTTCAGGAGCAACGTGAATATAGGTCAGAGTATCGTAAGCTATCAAATCTTATCTTAATAGAAATTGTTGATCATAAATTAAAAGTGAAGAAGTCTCCTGTGATCGGCTGGTTTGACAAGCTCTATCCTGAAAAAGGTGATTTCTTATTATCATTTCCGCAAGTACAAGGACTAAATAGTGCCTGGCAGTGGTATCAAAATGGGATTTCAATACCCGTCCTTCGTAATAAAATACACCCCTATTATGGCACTTACTTTCCAACACGTTTTGATCATTTACAACTTTTTGACAATTGGTTGAAACGTTACAAAGGACCTAAAAAGTCGGCAATCGATGTTGGAATTGGCAGTGGAGTACTTTCTTTACAAATGATAAAATATGGCTTTCAAAAAATTTTTGGGACAGATACAAATCCCAATGCGATTATTGGATTAGCAGAGTTTATGGGAGACACAAAGTTGTCTAGAAAGATAGAGTTAGACTTTGGGCACCTTTTTGGCAAGTGGGAAAAACAGACAGAGTTGATTGTTTTTAATCCCCCCTGGTTGCCGGAGCCTCATGATTTCGATAGCGTTGATGAGGCTATTTATTACGATGATAAACTATTCCCTGATTTTTTTGCTGGAGCAAAACAAAGGCTTTTACTTGAAGGAAAACTTGTACTCATATTCTCAAACCTAGCTCAAATAACAAATTTGACCAAAGAGCATCCTATTGAGAAGGAGCTAGCTGAAGGCGGGAGGTTTCAATTGGAAAAATGTTTAAAAAAGTCCGTAAAAGCTGCTTCTGATAAGACAAAACGAGATAGTCACTGGCGTTCTTCAGAAGAAGTAGAACTTTGGATACTCACCAATATTTGAATTTGCTGAAACAGTTAGATTTTGGCTCAGTTCATTGTTGTAAGGCGTTATTTATTCTATTTTCGAATTTAATTTTTTTGTCAACGTACAATGCTAAAGTCTTAAATTCTCGTTTTATTCCATATAATCCAACTAAAGTATTTTTTTCTTTTAAGCGAATAATAATATTGTGGCTTTCTAGTTCTCCCAAAAATGATAGTTTCCGAGTTTCTTTATTAAGTTCTATATCTTTTGAGGAAACTTCTATACTATCAATATTTTTTAAATCAATAGTTGCTTCGTTCATAATCCCATATCGAAGAAATAGTTTTCCATTCTCGATTGATATTGGCCTTTTAAACATTGACTTTAAAAATCCAAAAATTTGAATTCCAGAATAAATGCTCAAAAAAGTCAAAATCCAAGCGGCAAGACTGCTCCATTTTGTAAGTAAAATATGTAATACAACTGTTTCAATTGTAACGATAAATATAATTGCAATTAGTAAAGTTATTGTTCCGCTATCTTTATGATATGAGAATTCATTTTCTTTTAGTTCTCTTTTTTTCCAATAAATAAAACCATAGTAAAAAACAGCAATTTCTGTTACTACAGGAATTACAACATTTTTAGGCAGTATTTCATAACAAGTATTCTTTAGAGTAGTAAAAAAATCAAAGGAAAGTCCCTTTTTCTGTTTATAAGATTTTATTCCTTTTCTAACATTGTAAATCACATATGATAAAACTGATAATTCGACAAGTGGTAGAATCCAAGTTTTAAATAGGCTTAAATAATGTTGATTTTCTTGAGGAAGTATTATTGAACAAATGATTAATCCAAGAATTAAAAATGGGATAATAGTCGTTTTTGGAATGCTAGTTTTTCTAATTAATAAGAAGTAAATAAAAGGAACAGTCAATAAAAGGTCAAATGTAATTCCAACAGATAAACTATCAGGGTTCATTTGAAACAATGAAGTTTTAGCGATGAAAACCATCAACCCAATAATCAACATTGGTATTCCGAATATTATTAAGTTTTTCTGAATGTTTATTGTTTTGTTCATCGGTTTCTTTTTTAATGACTTACAACTCGTTATAACACCACTAAAGGTATCAACATCCACGAAGTTTTACCGGTATAACAACCAGTTTATCTAAAGACCTGTTACTGTGAGTCTTCCAATTCTCTGGCAGAGTCTTCTACCTTTTCTTTCAGCCCTTGCTTATAATTGGCAAGGTTGGCGCCAATGGCTTCATCAAAAGCACCAATAATTTCAGCTGCCAGAATACCGGCATTTTTAGCGCCATCAAGAGCAACAGTGGCTACAGGAATGCCTCCCGGCATTTGTAGAATAGATAATACAGAATCCCAGCCATCGATAGAATTGCGGGACTTAACCGGCACACCAATAACCGGCAATGTGGTAAGCGAGGCAACCATGCCGGGTAAGTGTGCAGCTCCTCCGGCACCGGCAATTATTACTTTTATGCCTCTATTTCGAGCCTTTTCCGCAAAATCAACCATCCGGTGTGGTGTTCGGTGGGCCGAAACAATGGTAATCTCATATTCAACAGATAATTCTTTGAGTATATCTGCAGCTTCCTGCATTATTCCCAGATCCGACTTGCTACCCATAATAATACTTACTACCGGATTACTCATGACTTTACTTTTAAGGTTTCTTTAACAAACTTCGCTTTTTCTACTAAGCTTTCCTTGTCGCGACCGGTTATAGTTACATGACCCATCTTGCGAAAAGGCTTGGTTATAGTTTTTCCATATAGATGCACATATACACCCTCTAAGGCAATCACCTCTTCCAGGCCTTCATAACGGGCGGCGCCGGTGTGGCCATCTTCACCCAGCAGGTTTACCATCATGGCCGGTATAACCAAAGAAGTATCCCCAAGTGGCAAGCCGAGTATTGCTCTTAAGTGCTGATTAAATTGCGAAGTGGTACAAGATTCAATTGTTTGATGGCCGCTATTATGTGTTCTTGGGGCCACTTCATTTACCAGCACTTGCCCATCTTTGGTTACAAACATCTCTACTGCCAGAAGGCCAACCATATCTAATTTGGTAATAACCTCAATGGCAATTTCTTTAGCCCGGGCATCAATTTCTTCACTTATGTCGGCAGGTGTGTGGAGGTATTCCACAAGATTATGCTCCGGATGAAAGTCTAACTCTACTGTCGGGAAAGTTTTTATTTCACCTTGCTGGTTACGCGCAAGGATAACGGAAATTTCTTTTTGGAAGTCAACAAACTCTTCCACAAGACCATTAGTATCAAATGCCTTATCAAAATCGCTTGCATCACGAATCACCTGCACACCGCGGCCATCATACCCCTCCGTAGCAAGCTTGTTAACAAAAGGAAGTTTAAGCTTTGCATTAGCCACCTCTTGCTTGTTTTTAACAACAACAAATGGTGATGTGGGGATGCCATTTTCTCTGTAAAAAAGCTTTTGGTCTACCTTGTTCTTAATTAAGGCAATAATATTGGCTTGTGGATAAACTGTAATTCCCTCATTTTGCAGCTGTGCGAGCGCCTCGGTATTTACATTCTCTATTTCAATCGTTACCAGGTCGCATTTCCGGCCAAACGCCAGCACACTTTCATAATCGGTGATGCTACCCTGGGTAAAACTATGGGCCAGGCTTTTGCAAGGAGCATTTGCATCGGGGTCAATAATATCTACCTGGAGATTATAGTTGATAGCTTCCTGAATAAGCATTCGGCCTAGCTGGCCACCACCTAAAACACCTAGCTTAAAATCCTGATAGAATAAAGACATAATTAATTTTTGCAGCAAAGATATGTTACCGGCATGACACTATTTTTTTCTCACCCAAACAAATGGCCTTACCTCATCATACTGTTCATTAAACTCAGGGATATGAACCAGAACCTTTCCCCATATTAGTTCATAGTCGAGAATTATTTCCGGTTGATATTTATCTACCGACTCTTTAATAAAAACAACATTATCATAATATTCCAGATTCTCCAAAATAGGAGTCGACAGCGCCCAGTTATAGAAAGGGGTTGACAAAGAGCCATAAGTATAAAGTTCTTTTTTCTCCCCAAGTACCATCAGTTTCTTTCCTTCTATTAATGAAGCTAGCTCAGGCTCAACCGTCACTTCCTTTTTAATGGTGGTGTTTAATCCGAGATAACGAAACTCACTATCATAACTTATCATCAGAACAAAAGAAATAAACCCTAGTGTAGCAATCAGGTCTATTAGAGGTCTTCTTATCAGGAAGAACATGTGGGTAGTAAAAAATGCTGCAACAGGAACCAGCATAACCATGCCGGCATAAATATCGGCAGATTCTAATAATAAGATGAGCAAGGTTAGCAGGCCTGTGATGAAGAATAATTGCGCCAGTCTGGATTGATAATTATTAAGGCGTCGTTGTTTGGGCATTGTGATAAACCCCAGCAACCAAAAAACAAGTACGGGGAGAAACAGAACAATGTTCAGACCAATGCTGGCGAATGTAGAGATATTTATAGCTAGTGAAGGATAAACAAAATTGACCATAAAGTAGCCTGATTCATTATTAACCATCCAGTAGTAAGCGAAGGCCGAGACCAGAGGTATAAGAGCACTTATTGTAAGAATAACATAGCGTCTTTTTAGTGTGTTGGTGAAAAGAAGCAATATGATTAACACTATAGGCAAGAAAACAATAAAAGGCAAATAGAAGAGCACGGCCACACCCACAAGCAGTCCAATACTCATTATTTGTTCATCTCGCTTCGCTCTGAACTCTACATGCGACAACAGTTTACCAAATGCTAACAGAATAAAAGTCATACCTAATTGTGCCGGCGAAAAAACACTTAATGTATAATTGGAAGATGCCAGAATGATGTAAACAAATGCCGGCAGATAGGTATTCTGCTCATACACCTTATTGCTAATGGTTAGGTTGTTAAAGATGATTGCTTGTATCACCATTAGTAATGTGCCGAGAATGTGAAGACCGATAGTTGACTTGCCGAAGATTAAAGTTATCCACCAATAGGTAGTTGCTGCTAGTGGCGCCAGGGAATCAAAGATGTCAACATACATATGCCCCGTTTTCATAGCCTCGCCTATAATTAGCCAATGCTGCATATCAAAATAGCCACAGTCGTTAATAAAAAACGGCATTTTAATTGCAAAGGCAATTAAAAAAATGGCGATAAGCCTGTAGGGGTCGTTTATTTTAAAGAAACTTAACAATGCAATACCTAATTTTGTAAGTACAAACTTCGTAAATCTAGATGAATACCGGCAGCTATGAAAGATGCTGTTTGATTTACGGTATCGATAAAGTAATTATAAGTACCTTTAATCCTCTAAAATCCCCGATAATGGACACTAAAAGACAACATAAATACTCGAAACTTATTCTTCGCGATATTGCTGAAATCTTTCAACACGACTATCGCGATAGTTTTGGTAAGGCATTTGTAACGTTAACCAGCGTAGAAGTTTCCCCGGACCTGGCTATAGCATCAGTATATGTAAGTGTATTGCCGAATAGTGAGCAGGAGAAGGTGATGGAAACGTTGGCACATCGAAAAAGTCATATAAGAGGTGAGCTAGGTCGCAGAATTGGTAAGCAAGCTCGCATTGTGCCCGATTTAAGATTTTTTCTCGATGAAACTGAAGAGCAGGCGGCACAAATGGACACCTTGTTCGAAGGCTTAGTAATTCCACCGGAAGATGATCAGGAAGATAATCAAGAAGGAGAGTCTTGAACTTCCCCTTTCTTATAGCGCGCAAATACTTTTGGTCTAAAGACAAGAAGAATTTTATAAATATCATTTCCATCATTTCCATGTTGGTGGTAGGTATGGCAACAATGGCTCTGGTGGTGATCTTATCTGTTTTTAATGGTCTGGAAGAATTGTTAAAAGACATTTATGGCTCGTTCGATCCTGACATAAAGATTGAATCTGCCACCGGTAAATCTTTTGTCCTCAGTGACAGCCTGGTTAGTGTTATCGAAAAAGAGGAAGGAGTTGCAGCTGTAATAAAAGTGATTGAAGACAATGCTTATTTGAAGTATGATAATGCCGAGATGGTGGGCGTGATAAAAGGTGTAAGTGATAATTATTTGGAGGTAAATAAACTTTCTGATAAGATTACCGAAGGCCAGCTAAGACTCTGGAATGGTAATATCCCGATGGCCGTAGTAGGACAAGGCGTACAGTTTGCCCTGGCCATTTCTCCTAATAATGATTTTTTGTCGTTACAGGTATTCTATCCTAAAAATTTAAGGTCGCGGAGCCTTGACCCCAACAGCGCACTCACGAGGCGTGGCCTGCAGGTAGCCGGCGTTTTTGCTATTGAACGTCAGTTTGATGAGAAATATATTCTAGTACCAATTGAGTTTGCCAGAGAGTTACTGAATTATGACAATAGAGTAACCTCGCTTGAGGTAAGGCTGAATGATGGATATGGTGAAGAGACAATTGCAAACCTGAAAGAAAGTTTGGGCAAGGAGTATAATGTTCTTGGTGCCGACGAACAACATGCAGTAATGTTAAGAACGGTAAAAATTGAGAAGCTTTTTGTCTTTATTACTTTCGCTTTTATAATTGGCGTAAGCTCTATCAATATCTTCTTTGCTTTGTCGATGTTGGCCATTGACAAAAAGGAGGATTTGAATCTGTTTTTCTCCCTCGGAGCTACAGCTAAGCAGGTGCGAGCAATATTTTTAGCAGAGGGCGCCGTGATTTCTTTATCTGGAGCTCTATTTGGCCTTGTTTTGGGCTATGTTTTGTGCTGGTTGCAACAAGAGGTTGGATTGATAGGCATGGGATTGAAGACCTCTGTAGTAAATTTTTATCCGGTAAAAATGGCGTGGCAAGACTTCGCTGCTACGAGCCTGGTTATAATAATAATCACAGTATTAGCTTCACTTAGACCGGCAACAATGGCTGTTAAATATGGCGAAGGGGATCAAGGGTAGTTGTTAAGTTAGGATTACTGACTGCCATTGATGCTATAATAGGTTAAGATCTCCTGGAAAACCTCTGGAAGATACTCTCCAACATTATGCTTACTTCGAACTTTAATCGTTTTGCTACCCTGCCAAACTAGTTTGCCATTATTATTCTTTATATCAATAATTAATACCCCCTCCTTATAATTTTTGGTCGAGTAATTGAAAGAAGGGTTATAGTAATTGCTATAGTTGTTAGAATAGTTATTTCGTTGTGTTTCAGAAGAAGTATGGACACTAATAATGTAGCTAATGTATAAATCTGGAATTGCCGAAGGCTTAAGTCCTTTTTGTTTTAAGCTTTCATTAATAACTGCAATTAACTCATTATTAACCTTTTTGTTCTCTTCAGATAAAGATTCCTCCTCCAGAGACTGCAATAAATAAGTTGAGGGCTTTTTATTGGCAATATCAGAGTTATATATACTCACCACATTCGCAGCACAGCCTGTAAAAAGCAAGGGCAATGTTATAAACAGGAAATACTTCACTCTCATTATTCTTATCCTTTATCAAAGAAGGTATTTCTAAAACGTAAAAACCCTGTACTAAAGATTATAATTATAGGACCTAATTATTTTACGACAAATGTCCGGAAGCATTGCTTGTACCTCTTCTATGCTGCCGATGGTAAAGGGCTTTATGCCTTGCCACACTAATTTCCCATTACTTGTTTTTAAATCAATTATTAACACACCCTCTTTGTTATTAACGACAGAGTAAGTCTTTGGATACATAAAATTATAACCGCAGTATGGGTACTTATTATCAAAACGTACCTCAGGAGAGGAATAAACATTAACAAGGTAAGTCACATATAAATCAGCCTCAGCAGCCACAATTAGTCCTTTCTTAATTAACCCATCAGTAATAACTTGCTGTAAATCCTCATCGAGTTTCCTGTTTGCGGGTGAGAGGGAAGCGAAGTTATCTGCAGGGTGAATTAAGAATGTTGTTGGCTCCGCGGGTGTAATGCTAAAGTTATCTGTTTGCACCACCTTGGTGGCACAACTGGCAAAAAGTCCAAAAATTATCGCTAACAAACTATTCTTCACCATCGTATAGTCGTTTTATCTCTTTTTTGTCTTCTTCAGGAACTTCCGGGTTGGCCAGCGCATCCCAGGCATCTTTTGGTGTTCGAAGCTGGTATTTTTCAATTACTCCCTCTTTAAACCGGCTTTTAACCTTGCGGCTATATAAAAACAGGCCTACTTGTGAGAGTAGTGCCAGTACAAGTATGATAGTAAACCACATCATATCTCTTCAAAATAAAAATCAGCTCCTTTACCGAACTTAATTAAATCAGCTAATTGAAACTCTTCTAATGTATCGAGGGACCTCACGATACAATCATCGTTATTAATTATTTCCATAACCTCAAAAATGTATGTTTCCCCATAATTGGTTAAGCGATATTGCTGGCCAACTCTTATGGTATTAAATGAGGCATGAACTTCACTATGGTCTTTCTTGTGTCCCGTATTTTATAAGTTAAAAAAAGAACGTTAAAGGAATAATTAAATGGTTAAACAAATATAAGAACTGGTGCAGTGAAATAAGTATCTAAACCAATTCAATTTACTACCTTTGACAATCCTTATATTAATATAGATAACATGAATATTACCGCGAAAATCATTGAAATTTTTGACACCGCTAAAGTAACAGACAGCTTTAAAAAAAGAGAGTTTGTTGTTGAGTACAGCGAAAACCCCCAGTACCCTGAGTATATTAAATTTGAGTTTATCCAGGATAAGTGTGAGCTGCTCGATAACTACTCAACAGGAGAAGAGGTTGATATAGCCTTTAATCTTAAAGGGCGCAAATGGACAGATCCTCAAGGCACAGTTAAGTATTTTAACACCCTACAGGCCTGGCGAATAGATAAAAAGTCGGCAACAGCACCACCAGCAGCCGGCGACTCAGCACCAACCATGGAGGAGCCGGAATGGCTTGGCGATAAAGACGAAAACGAACTACCATTTTAATAAGCAATTAAGCGATGAAGGACCACTCAAGAAGTATGCATCCGGAAAGTTTGATGATGTCTTATGGTTACAAATCAGAATTATCTGAAGGAGCCATAAAATGTCCCATTTTTCAAACAAGTACCTTTACTTTTAAATCAGCGGAAGAAGGAAAAGCTTTTTTTGAAGTGGCCTATGGTTTAAGGGAAAAAGAACCAAACGAGGAATTAGGACTTATTTATAGTCGCCTTAATAACCCGGATCTGGAAATTCTTGAGAACAGGCTTACCCTTTGGGATGAAGCGGAAGAATGCGCTGTCTTCGAAAGTGGCATGTCTGCTATTACTACTTTATTATTGGAGTTTCTAAACCCCGGCGACTGTGTACTTTATAGTGCTCCGGTATATGGAGGCACGGATCATTTTATTAACCATGTACTACCACGATTTGGCATTAAGCCGGTTGGCTTTAGGGCCGGTTGTACTAAAGAAGAAATACAGGAAAGGATAAAAGAAGAAGGCGCTGAAGGCCATGTTGGTGTAATCATTGCAGAATCTCCTGCTAACCCTACCAATGCCCTGGTAGACATAGCTGTTTTACGTGAGATTGCCGATGAAATGTCGACAGAAGAGAAGCCTGTTTATGTGGCCGTAGACAATACTTATATGGGTCCACTTTGGTCGCACCCACTTAAGCTGGGAGCAGATTTTGTGCTTTATTCTGCCACAAAATATATCGGTGGCCACAGTGATGTCATTGCCGGAGCATGTTTAGGTTCCAAAGAGCTAATGACGAGAATAAAAGGTCTACGCACGTTCCTGGGTAATATGGCTGGTCCATGGACGGGCTGGTTGTTAATGCGGAGCCTGGAAACATTAAAAACCAGGATGGAAGCACAAGCTGCTAATGCTGTTCAGGTAGCAGACTTTCTTAATAACCATGAAAAAGTTAACAAGGTGCATTATTTAGGCTTAATTGACGAGTCGGACCCTCATTATGAAATCTATAAACGACAATATAGCTCTCCCGGGGCGATGTTGGCTTTTGATATTGAGGGTGGTGAACCGGAAGCTTTTTGCTTTCTGAATAACCTAAAACTTATACAATTGGCTGTAAGCCTGGGTAGTACAGAGTCGCTGGCACAACATCCCAAGACCATGACGCATGCAGATGTAGATCCTGCCGATAAAGAAGCAATTGGCATCACAGATAGTCTTGTAAGACTTTCTATAGGAGTTGAAAATGCCGAGGATATTATCTGGGACATTGAGCAGGCGCTGGAAAAAGTTTAGTGTGTTATTAGTAAAATCTAACTTGTTATTTACCAAAGCTTTAGTACTTTTAGAAAAAATCACCTGCACATAATATGGCTCTTAAGGTATTTTTAGTAGAAGATGATGAGGTGTATGCTGAATTCATTAAAAAAAGTTTAAGAAAGAAATATCAGATTTATTCTTTTACAACTGCCGAGGAATGCCTGGTTACCTTAAAGTCAATTAGCCCGGATGTACTTATCCTGGATTATCATTTACCGGGAATATCAGGCATCGAGCTCTATGAACAAATAAAAGATAAGCTTAGCAGTGAGGTGAAAGTTATCATGATGAGTGCAATAGATGATGGCAACCTAGTGTTGGATTTTATCAAGAAGGGAGTTAGAGATTACGTAGTTAAAGACGAAAAAGTGATAAACACCTTAACCTCTGTAATCGAAGGCGAAAATGATATCTACTTCGACGACTGATTGCTTTCCGGCAGGCCTTAACCTTAAGAAGACAATATTGCTCTTCTGATCTAACAGATTGGCCTTCTAGGCGATGGCTACCTTAGGCAGCTTAAGGGTAAATACAGACTTATTATTATTGGCATATTCAATATTGCCACGTATGTTTTTGGCCATCGACGAGGCGATAAACAGGCCGATGCCGGTTATAGATTCCCCACCTGTGGCTCTTGTTGACAGTGGGGTAAACTTCTTATACAACTTCTTTTGTTCTTCTTCTGATATGCCGTAGCCGCCATCTGTAATGTGAATAAACAATTCGTCTTCAGTTTCCGCTAGTTCGATCGTGATGACAGTGTTTTTTGGAGAAAACTTAATAGCATTCGAGAGGAGCTGGTCTAGTATTCGTATACATGAATTCTTATCAGTGATTAACACAAGATCCTTTTCAACAAAAGACAACTCAATGTTTTTTCTGATAGCATCAGGTACCTGATCACGTATAACCTTCTGTAGGAGGCTACCTATCTTAATTTGCTCATAGAAAATTTCGATTTTATCCTCATCAACAGCTTTAAGGTCATGAAGGTTGCGCATTCTGCTTAGACCATCTTTAATAACCATCTCCATTTTATCAAGATAGCCGGTCTGTTCTTCTGTTAATGGCTCCTCAGACATCTTAAATAACCCCACCAAAGCAAAGAGTTTATTCAGCGGTGACCGTATATCATGGAGAGCAACTTTTAATAAAGCTTTATTCTCTTTTTCAGAAGCCTTCAGAAGCTTTTCAAGCTCATTTTTTGATATTTTGTTCTCTTTGCTCAAGACAAGCGAAGTTATATTATTTTCAATTAGTTTGTACTGTTAATAGCAGTTAGTATGTCAATAGCATTTTGTACCGAGTTTATATTATCGATAGCCAATGTTAGCTTGCCTTTATGCTCTCGTAATTTGCAATTTCTGGCATTCTGCTGAACAAATTTTAGAACCTTCCCGAAAACCTCTCCCGTATAATAAGCCTCCTTCTCCTGAGGCACAAAATTACCTCTCAAGGTTTCATTCTTGAGTACCAGCTTTTCAAAGCCTAACCTCTCGGCCATCCAGCGGAGCTGAACAGATTTTATTAATTCTTCTGTTTCTTCAGGAATAGGACCAAAACGATCGCGTGTAGAATGAATAAACTTATCAAGCTGCTCCTGGTCTTTGGTGTTATCTAATTCTGTATATAAACCAAGTCGCTCACTAATATTCTCCACATAGGTTTCAGGTATGATAAGCTCTAAATCGGATTCGATTACGCAATCCTGAACCAGAAATTGCACTGTTTGACTGAATTCTTTTGTGAAGAGCTGCTTAAACTCAGTCTCTTTTAATTCCTGAACCGCTTCATCAAGAATTTTATGGTACATATCAAAGCCAAGATCAGAGATGAAACCACTTTGTTCTGCCCCTAATAAATTTCCTGCCCCACGAATGTCCAGATCGCGCATTGCTACCTTGAAGCCATCTCCAAGATCTGAAAATTCTTCTAAGGTGTTTAATCGTTTACGGGCATCGGTACTCAGGCCAATTACCGGAGGAGATAACAAATAACAAAAAGCCTGCTTATTAGAGCGCCCAACTCTACCGCGCATCTGGTGTAACTCGGACAAGCCAAACATGTGGGCATGGTTTATGATTATAGTATTAGCATTTGGAATGTCAAGACCCGACTCAATAATATTTGTAGATACTAAAACATCATATGCTCCTTCAATAAAGCGAATCATGGCTTTTTCAAGCTTTGTCCCATCCATTTGCCCATGGGCAACACCTATGCGGGCATCAGGCACAAGCCGAAGAATAATATTGGCAATTTCATCTATATCTTTAATACGATTATGCACAAAAAACACTTGTCCACCGCGCCTGAGTTCAAATGAAATAGCATCCCGTACTTTTTGTTCATTAAACACATGAAGCTCGGTAACTACAGGCTGCCGGTTAGGAGGCGGCGTGGCAATAATACTTAGATCTCTGGCGCCCATAAGTGAGAAGTGCAGTGTTCTGGGTATGGGTGTGGCTGTTAAGGTTAGCGCATCAACATTTACTCTAAGCTCTTTGAGTTTTTCTTTTACGGTAACACCAAATTTTTGCTCTTCATCAATAACAAGCAAGCCCAGATTTTTAAACTCCACATCTTTATTCACAATCCTATGCGTGCCAATAAGGATATCGGTTTTGCCTTCCTTAACATTTTTAAGCGTTTGTTTGATGCTTTTGGTACCCTTAAAACGATTCACATACTCTACCGTAACAGGAAAATCAGCTAGCCTTTCCTGAAAGGTCCGAAAGTGCTGCATGGCCAGAATGGTGGTGGGCACAAGTACTGCAACCTGTTTATTGTCTGCTACTGCCTTAAATGCAGCACGAATGGCCACCTCTGTTTTGCCAAAGCCAACATCCCCACATACCAGACGGTCCATTGGGTGCTGGAGCTCCATATCATCTTTCACATCCTGGGTGGCCTTTGCCTGGTCGGGAGTATCTTCGAAAATAAATGAAGATTCCAGCTCCACCTGCATAAAACTGTCGGCACTAAAAGCATAGCCGGGCACCTCTTTTCTCTTGGCGTATAGGCTAATTAAATCACGGGCAATATCGGCCACCTTTTTCTTAGCGCGGCTCTTTTTGTTTTCCCATTCAGGAGAGCCCAGCTTGTTCATCGACGGTGCCACACCCTCTTTTCCTGAGTACTTCGATATTTTATGGATGGCGTGAATATTAACATAAAGGATGTCGTTATCCTTATAAATCAGCCGCACAGCCTCTTGAGATTTATCACTGTTTTTGCCGGGGCTCTTCTTTACCAGGCCGGCAAACCTGCCAATCCCATGGTCAATATGGGTTACATAATCACCTGTTTGCAGGGTACTAAGCTCTTTAAGTGTAAGTGCTTTTGAGCGACTTTGTTTGTCTTTCAGACGGAAGCGATGAAACCGCTCAAAGATCTGGTGGTCGGTATAGCAGGCCACCTTAAGATTTTGGTCGACAAAGCCTCCTCTCAGGCTGGCGTGAATACCCCTGAATGATGCTGTTGGATCAATCTCTTCAAAGATAGAATGCAGGCGATCCAGCTGTTTGGGAGACTCCGCAACAATTACATTTGTAATTCCTGCCGCCTCATTTTCATCGAGGGTATTGGCTAAAAGCTCGAAATTCTTATGAAAAGATGGTTGTGGTGATGCCTGGAGGTCAAATTCCTGCCCTTTTATATCAGAAAAGCGATTGCCAAACTCAATTTTGCAATAATTATGCATTGAGTCAGTAAATGAGCGCGATGTTTCAAACAGGTCTTCCGGAGACAGAACAACCTGCGTACGATCTGAAACGGCAAGCACCTGATCGAAGTTTTGGGCAGCATTTTCGTAGAATTTGTCTATGGTGTCCAGGGTTAGGTGTAGGTCTTTAATCCACAGCTTGGTATTATTAGGTAAGAATTTTAACAGAGATTCACGTGACTCCTCCGCCATGTGGGTTTGCACATTGGGAATCAGGTTAATTTTCTTAACAGTATCAACAGAGATTTGTGAATTAGGATCGAAGGTTCTTATGCTCTCAATTTCATCACCAAAAAGTTCTATGCGATAAGGCAGGTCATGGGCATAAGAAAAGACATCGATAATACCTCCTCTTACGGCATATTGGCCGGCTTCATAAACGAAGTCTACTTTTTCGAAATCGAAATCAGCAAGCATTTCAGTAATGGTGCCGGCGCTGACCGACTCTCCTTCTTTGAGCGAGAAAGTATTTGCCAGGAGGGCCTTTTTGTTGATTACTTTCTCAGTTAAAGCCTCAGGATAACTGACAATTAATTCCCCGGAACTCGACTTATTGTTAATGTTATTTAGGACCTCGGCGCGCTGCAAAATATTTGCATTTTCTATCTCATCAAAGGCATATGGGCGCCTATACGAGGTTGGGAAGAAGAGCACCTCTTTTGGATGCAACAAACTTTGTAAATCGTTGTAGAAATAGGCAGCCTCCTCTTTGTCGTGGAGGATAAAAAGATGATTTTGATGGTTCAGGCTAAAAATAGCTGAGCCAATGACGGCATCCAGGCTTCCGGCTATTCCCTTAAGCTTGATTACAGCATGCTCATTAGGTTTTATGGCCTCGGCTATCGTTTGCAC